>ULKV01022395.1_pt1 | contig 24358 bp, 22 predicted proteins | sample 1951241 | NCBI WGS metagenome assembly ULKV01 (sample SAMEA4835509, study PRJEB28245) | human gut metagenome | biome: gut microbiome; material: fecal sample | place: Denmark | collected 2008
ATGTTTAAGTTATTTTTTAATGATTACTAAGTACGCGGCAGATAATTAGGAAAATAATTATGGCAGATATAACTCAAAATACCAACGATATTCCCGAGTTGCAGTCGCCTTTCGAGCAGCTGCGGGAGGTGGATGCCGATGGGAGAGAATGGTGGAACTCACGTAAGTTGGCACGGGTGATGGGGTATGGCAAGTACTGGAACTTCGAGCGTGTCATTGCCAAGGCGCAGGCTTGGGCTTCGCGGAAGGGTTACCATCTGGGAGAGCATTTCGTGGAGATTACCGAGATGGCGGAACTGGGCAGTGGGGCGGTCAGAGAGGTGACAAGCATTCGGCTTTCTCGTGCCGCTTGTATGGCTGTGGTGATGAACGCCGACCAGAAGAAGGAGATGGTGAAGGTGGCGCGGCAGTATTTCAGCTCGACGATGACTCCTGATGTGGCGGTGAGGAGTATGGAGTCATCCGTGCTTATGTACAAGGGAGGACGAGGCAAAGTACAAGTGCTGGTCATCTTCGACACAAATACTTTCTGGCTCTCACAGCAGAGGATGGCGGAATTGTTTGGGGTGACTGTTCCAACAATCAACTACCATCTTGACCAGATAAACCAAAGCGGAGAGATCCATTTGTCCGACGCGATTAGAAAAATTCGAATACCTTCGGACAAATGGTCTGGAGAGGTGATGATGTACAACCTTGACGTGGTGATTGCGGTTGGCTATCGGGTGAACAGCTACGAGGCGACACAGTTTCGAATCTGGGCTACGAGTGTGCTGAAAGAATATCTCACGAAGGGCTTTGTACTGGATGATGAACGACTGAAGGGGAAGGATGTCTTTGGAGCGGACTACTTTGATGACTTGCTTGACCGCATACGAGAGATTCGCCTCAGCGAACGTCGTTACTATCAGAAGATAACAGACATCTATAGTGAATGTAGTTCCGATTACGACAGGGATTCTGAAGAGACACGTCTGTTCTTCAAGATGGTGCAGAATATGATGCACTATGCTGTCACTAAGCAGACTGCGGCAGAGATTATCTATGATCGTGCCGATGCGGAACGCCCTCATATGGGCTTGACTACTTGGAAGAATGCTCCCGATGGCAGAGTCGTCAAGTCGGATGTGACTGTGGCCAAGAACTACCTGAGTGAAAAGGAAGTTGATTCCTTGAACAGACTGAGCAATGCTTTCATTGACATCGCGGAACAAAGGGCAGAGGATCATATCCTGATGACTATGGCGGACTGGTCTGACCTTTTACAGAAGTATATGAACCTTAACGACCGCCCTATACTTCCCGATGCCGGCAGGGTGACGCACGAGCAGGCAGTAGAGAAGGCTCTTACTGAATATGATAAGTTCCGGGTCATTCAAGACCGTGAAATTATGTCCGATTTTGACCGTCAGATTGAGTTGCTGTTCGGTGACAAGAAATAGAAACGGCACGTGGGAATTTGCGTCCGAAAAATTCGTATCTTTGAATTTTTGTTAGAATGACGATAAGATGAGGGGAATCTTCAGGGGCATATTCATAAGTCTGGCGCTGCTTGCGGGGAGCGGGCTGCGGGGGTGGTGCGCCACGCCTGAGTTTATCGATTCGCTGCGTACGGAATTGAGGCTCAGGAATATGCCGGAGCGGGTCCTATTCCTGCCATTGGCGCTTGCGGACCAAAGGGGTGACGACGGGCGGGAAGGAATATGGTCGCTCACGGCGCTGGATGCTATACGGGGGGAAGCACTTTGTCGGAAAACCGCAACCGAATCGGATAAAGGAACCGGGGATGTGGCAGAGGTGCTGATGACGAATGACAGAGAGGTGGTGAGGACGGAACAGGATCGAGGCGTAGCAAGCAATTTGATAGGTAGAAGCACTTGTGATTTGGACTCTACGGATGTTCGCTTCGATGATTATCTTTCCACCGTGATAGCACTCGACCGGCTGCAGGAGCTTTTCAATGAATATGGCGACTGGAATATGTCGATAGTGGCTTATGCCACAAGTCCGACGGCGCTGGCCGCGATGGATTCCACGGCGTTTGCCAACGCTCCGATTCTTAGGAGTTTACGAAATGCCGAGGAGGAATATTCAGAAAATATTCCGGCCGCGTTTGAGCGGATAGGGTCGCTGGCGGCCAAGAGGAAGGCGGAGAGGCTGGCGTTCCTGCAGGAGCAGGCGGCGCTTAGGAAGGCCCGGCTGGACTCGCTGCGGAAGAGGCAGGCGGCGAACACCGACAGGATTACCTACACTATCCGTCGGGGCGACACGCTGGGAGGAATCGCGGCAAGATACCGGGTCAAGGTCTCTGACCTGAAGAGATGGAACAACCTAAGGAGCGATATGATTCGAGAAGGACGTAAACTGGTGATTTACAGATAGTCATTATGAAGCAATATAAGGTACTTTTGTTTTTTCTTTCCGTTTTCCTGATCCTTTCCGCGATCTGGTTCGTATATCCGTCGAAAGGCGTTCAGGTTGGAGATTTGAAGTTGAGGTTCCCGTCCTACCAGGGCTATCTTGCCGACCTTCAGGACAGTACGGTGGACGTGAATGTGGATTCCGTGCTTCTGGCCGTGCAGAAAAGCTACGAGATGGTCGAAGGCTCGACAGATACCCTTCGCTACTACTATGACTACATCACCTCGAATCCCAACCGGATATGTCTGCCGGAGGATGACTACACGTTCTTCGACTCGCTGTTCGTGGAGATGGCCGCGGCGGCAGATTCCGGCCGCACCGTCAGGATTCTGCACTATGGTGATTCCCAATTGGAAATGGACAGGATCTCGGCTGTGCTGAGACAGGATCTTCAGGAACGCTTCGGGGGATCCGGGCCGGGAATGGTGCCGATGATCCAACGGATTCCGACCGTCTCTCTCTCGCAGAACGCTTCCGGAAGCCTCACGCGCTACGCCATGGTGGGGGACTCGCTGACAAGGAAGGCCTCGCACAAGCGCTACGGGCCTCTGACACAGTTCACTGACGTTTCCGGCAACGGAACGTTCACTTTCACAAGAACCAAGAACAGATATTCCCAAGAGTTGGTCAAGTCGATCTCAAAGGTTTCCGTGCTTCTGGGGCAGAATTCCGCAGGCTTTGAGATGGCCCTGAAATGCGACACGTTGCCGGTAAGGAAAACCGTCATAGATTCGGCCAAGGCTGAAGTCTCGATGGTCACTTGGGAATTACCTTGCGATGTGGAGAAAGGCACAATCAGCTTTTCCGGCAACGCTGAGATCTATGGAATAATGCTGGACGGAAAAGGAGGCGTGACCGTTGACAACGTCGCCTTGCGTGGATGCGCCGGATTCATATTCTCGTCCATCAACCGCCAGGTGATGAAAGAGAGTTTCGCGAAGACGGACACTCGGCTGATAATCTTACAGTTCGGCGGAAACGCGATGCCTGGAATAGCCTCGAAGAAGGCCATTTCCTCTTACGTGAGGAAGATCGTGATGCAGTTCGACTACTTCAAGGAGGTCGCTCCGCAGGCTCAGCTGATGTTCATCGGCCCGGCGGATATGTGCAAGAGCGAGGACGGGAATCTGATAACCTGGCCGCTTTTGCCGCAACTTAATGATTCCTTGAAGGTTAACTGTCTGAAGAACGGCGTGGCCTACTGGGACACATTCAACGTGATGGGAGGCCCGGGCTCGATGAGGAAATGGGTGAGCCACAATCCCGCTCTGGCCGGCCCCGATCATATTCATTTCACACACAAAGGAGCGCTTGAGATCGGAAACGCGCTCGCCAAGTCCTTCATTCTTTACCACGACTTCTACAAGCTCCGCCAGGAACTTTCAGACGAGGCTGTGGGAATATATCTGCGCGACCTGCGGGACAGTCTCAATCCTCGTCCCGCCGTGCCTGACACCTTGACAAAGACAGAGTTATGAGACGTTTCCTGACATATTCATTGCTCTTTTTGCTGCTTCCGGCGACCCTTTGGGGGCAGTCGCTGCGGAAAGCGGTTCCTGAATATGATTTCGCGCGTTTCGAGAAGAACCGGATTGGGTTTCAGGGGGATAGTTCGGCCTTTGAGAGGCTTTTCAAGAAGATGGATTCCGTGCTTTTTCTGGGTAAAGGCAACCTTAGGATTATGCACATCGGGGGGTCTCACGTGCAGGCCGGGACTTTGACGCGGCAGTTACGGAACGACCTTCTGTCTTTGAGAACGGCTTTGGACGGGGGCAGGGGACTGGTTTTCCCGTTCTCCGCCGCCCACACGAACAATCCAAGCAGTTTCACGACAAGTTACGAAGGGTCCTGGAAGGTGACGAAGAATGTCCAGCGGGAGCCGGATCATAGGCTTGGACTTACTGGAATAGCCTTGAGCGCGTCGGATGACAAGGCTTCGGTGATGGTCACCACTGTGGCCAGGGATCCGAAACCGCAGGATCCGACGTTTCGGTTCAACGAAGTGAAGGTCCTTGGATATTCATCAATGGGAGAGAGAGTTCCGGTGGTGGTTTTGGCTAAGGGTGACACGCTGCAAGGGCGCCGGGCAGAATCCAGCTGGACTTTCGGCCTTCCCGCGTTTGCGGACTCCGTCAAGATCGCGACCAAGGGACAAGGCGAGTTCACCTTGACGGGAATATTCCTGGACAACCCTTTCCCTGGCATTTCCGTGACGGGAATCGGCGTGAACGGAGCTTCGCTCGGGTCATATTCAAAGTGCCCGGATCTGATGAATGATTTGAGGCTGGTGAATCCGGATCTGGTGATTTTAGCCGTCGGGATCAATGATGCGACCGCCGCGAATTTTTCTGTGGATGATTTTGTCGCGCGCTATAAGGTGCTTGTGTCGCAGATTCGTTCGGTGAATCCCGACTGCGCTCTGCTGTTCGTCTCCAACAACGACAGTTTCAGGAGGATACGCCGTAAAGGCTATGTCGTGAATTCTAACGGCAAGTTGGCTGAGCAAAGCTTTTTGAGGCTCGGAAAGGATTGTGACGCAGGCGTTTGGGATCTGTTTGACATTATGGGGGGACTCGGTTCGATGAGGAAATGGGAAGAGGCCGGCCTCGCCAAGAGGGACAAGATTCATTTTACGGAAAAGGGCTATGAACTGGTGGGAGACCTGCTGTTCAACGCGTTGATGGATAAGTATGTGGAACATTTAAAGAAAGGTAAGTGATGGGATTTTGGGACGTTGCCGCTGACTTTTTCAAGAACCTGTTCTCTTTTGATCAGGCTCATCCGTTGTTGTTCACCCAGTTCTATTTCTGGGCGTTCTTCGCCATCGTGCTGGCCTTTCTGTGCGTTTTCAAGAACAAGGTCGTGCTTCGGAATGCCTTCCTGTTCTTTGTCAGCCTGTTTTTCTACTACAAGACGAGCGGACTGTTCCTGATTCTGTTTGGGTTCGTGATTGTCTATAACTATCTGGCAGGTTTCGCTCTGTCCGGTGTGAAAGGAAACTTTGGCCGGAAAGCCATTGTGGTTCTGAGCGTTGTCGTGGATCTGTCGCTGCTCTGCTACTACAAGTACGCCTACTTCCTGACCGATGTCGTGAACAATCTTTTCGGAACGGAATTCATTGTGAGAGACTGGTTTGCGGTTGTGGGTAACCAACTGACAGGCTCTCAGGCGTTCAGCGTTGACTCGATCTTCCTTCCGGTCGGAATCTCGTTCTTCATCTTCCAGGCGATCAGCTATGTGGTCGATGTTTCACGCAGGACAATCGGCCCGATCAAGAACTTCTGGGATTTCGGCTTCTACTTGAGTTTCTTTCCTCAGCTTGTGGCTGGCCCGATCGTGCGCGCCAAAGAGTTTTTCCCTCAGCTTCACAAACCGTTCTTCCTTGGCCGCAGACAGTTCGGTATCGCGATTTTCTGGATTCTGAACGGACTTGCCAAGAAGTTGATTCTGAGCGACTATCTGGCTGTGAATTTCTGCGACAGGGTTTTCGAGAACCCTTTGCTTTACACCGGTTTCGAGAACCTTACGGCTCTCTTCGGCTACTCGCTTCAGGTCTATGCCGACTTCTCCGGGTACACAGACATCGCCACCGGTGTCGCTATGCTGATGGGTTTCTATCTGCCGAAGAACTTCAATTCTCCGTACAAGGCCCGCAACGCCGGAGAGTTCTGGAAGCGGTGGCATATTTCCCTTTCCAAATGGCTTCAGGACTATCTTTACATCCCGCTTGGAGGCAACCGCAATGGCACATTCGGCTCGTATGCGATCATCCTCGGAATCGCTTTCCTGGCCTCGGCTTTGGCCAAGAACTGGTGGGTTTTCGGAGTGGTTCTGGTCATTGCGGCAGTGCTGGCACTTCTGATCACTTTCTGCCAGAAATACCGCAAGGAACTCATCTCGGACATCAACAGGATGGACACGATGCTCCTTGGCGGCCTGTGGCACGGCGCCAGCTGGAACTTCATGATCTGGGGCGGTCTGAACGGCCTAGGAATGCTGATCTACAGGTTCTGGAAGAGCTGCAATGTCTATGTCAGGACGCTCGTCATAGGTCTCGTCTGCGTGGCCTTTTATATTCTTAAGACCACGGTCCCGGCTTCGGTGTTCAATATGTTCTTCGTCTGGACGTTGATCATATTCATAGGCGCGGCCGTGCGGATGCTCTATCATCTTTGTCGCTTCAAGGCCGCTTTCTCGTGGCTTGAGACAGGTTGGGCGGTCGCTATGACGTTCATATTCATTACTTTTACCCGCCTTTTCTTCCGAAGCGGCTCCAACCTGAATCCTGCGGAAGCGAACGAGAAAGCGTGGAGCACAGCAAAGAATATGGTCGAGCGCATCGGCGGCGACTGGGACTTGTCCCTGATCCCGCAAATGGCTCAGCAGCACATAGGTGTGATCCTCGTCTTCGTCTTCGGAATGATCATCCATTGGCTCCCCGAGAACTTCAAGCGCCGCTACCGCATCTGGTTCGCCTCGATGCCCCTCCCGCTGATGGCCCTCGCCTGCGTCCTCGCCGTCTTCATCATCTGCCAGTTCATCACCGCCGATCTCCAGTCGTTCATCTATTTCCAGTTCTGATGATGATGATTGCGTGTGGCACTTAACCAGTTGAAAATGAGGAATAAGACCGATCATCTGGTGCCGTTTTGGAGTACCACGTAATCCATTTTTCCCTTGATAATCAGCACTTTGGGTGCCACGAGCGTTTGTAGACCAGACCATCTCTAAAAGGACTGCGAATATTGCCGCTAAAACTCCGTCCCGTCGGAGCCGTAAACCTTTCCCGATTACAAAACGCGTTCACGTTAATGGGAGAACGCACGTATTTAATGAAAAGGGTTGAGGCTTCCCGACTACAAAACGCGTTCACGTTACTGTGCCACAGAAGTGGGTGAGGACACGCTATGGCTGAAAAAGTCTAAGCTTAGAGCAATAGTTTTTCAGCCGATGTGCTGCTGGAATGGACTTCAGTGGCACATCGGCTGAAGGTGTTTTGTAAGAAAGAGGGTGCCCGCCGTGATTGTCGGTTGAAATCCAATCATAAATAGAGGTTGTGTACAATTCTGAAAAAGAACACACTGCGGGCTTTTATTTAATTTGGAACGGTCTTTGATGAGGCGATGCCTCAATACACGGGATCAGGGCAGCCTGGTTCGCAAAAAAGATCGCTATGAGCAAGCTTAACAAAAGAGCCATTATTGGCGCGGTCGCTGTGGCTGTTGTCGCCACGGCTGTTGTCATCATTGTTCTCCGGCCAAAGCATCATTTGGAGGATCTTCCTGTTGTCAGCGTTGACACGGTCAGGACAAGGAATGTGGAGATCTACGGGGAGTTTCCGGGAAGGATCCGCGCCCAGCAGTTCGTGGAGGTGCGGGCGAGGGTCGAAGGCTATCTTGAGAAGATGATGTTTGAGGAAGGAACATACGTTAAGAAAGACCAGATACTTTTCATCATTGATCCGAAACAGTACAAAGCTCAGGTGGACAGGGCAGAGGCACTGGTGACTAAAAACAAGGCGATGGCCCTTAAGGCAGAGAGGGATCTGGCGAGGATCAGGCCTTTGTTCGAGCAGAAGGCCTCCAGCCAGCTTGATCTGGACAACGCTGTCGCCGCCTATGAGAGCGCCAAGGCTGACGTGCAGGTCAGCGAGGCGAATCTGACGGAAGCCCGTCTGGCGTTGAGCTACACCACGGTGCGCTCTCCTATTAGTGGTTACATCAGCGAGAGGCATGTGGACATAGGAACTCTTGTAGGGCCGGGATCGCAGTCCCTCCTCGCAAATGTGGTCAAGAGCGACACGGTGCTTGTGGAGTTCAAGATGACTGATCTTGACTACCAGAAATCAAAGGCCAGAAATGTGAACCTCGGCCAGAAGGACACCAGCAGGCACTGGGATCCGTATGTGACCATCACTATGGCTGACAAATCCGTCTATAAGTACAAAGGGCTGGTGGATTTCGCCGATCCTCTTGTGGACGCCAAATCAGGGACGTTCTCGGTACGCGCCGAGATGCCTAACCCTGACCGTGAGCTCCTGCCGGGTCAGTTCACCAACGTTAAAGTCCTTTTGGACGTGAGGGAGAACGCTGTGGCGGTGCCGACCAAGGCCATCATCATCGAAAAGAGCGGCTCGTTCATATTCGTGTTGAAACATGACGGCATCGTGGAGAAGCGTTTCATCCAGACTGGACCTGAAGTGGAGAACACGACTGTCGTGGAGCGTGGCCTCAATCCCGGAGAGGTCATTGTGGTGGAAGGGGAGCACAAACTGAGCCACGGAATGAAGGTGGAAGCGGTTCGCTCTTAAGGAATATGTTAATAGACACGAACTTATGAAATCCGATTTCTTTATAGACAGGCCCGTATTCTCGACTGTCATATCCATAATAATCGTACTTGTCGGGCTCATAGGACTGACTATGCTGCCGGTTGACCAGTACCCGAAGATTGTCCCTCCGGTCGTGCGCGTCTCGACATCCTATCCGGGCGCCAACTCGCAGACCGTGTCGCAGGCCGTGGCGACACCTATCGAGCAGTCGCTCAACGGAACGCCGGGGATGCTCTACATGGAGTCAAGCAACTCCAACAACGGAGGCTATTCGGCGACATTGACATTCGACATCTCCACCGATCCGGATCTCGCCGCCGTGGAGGTTCAGAACAGGGTCAAGCTGGCCGAGTCCAGACTTCCGGCCGAGGTTGTGCAGAACGGAATCTCGGTGGAGAAGGAGTCCTCAAGCAAGCTGATGACGATCACCGTGATGTCGGATGACCCGAAATTCGACGAGGTCTATCTCAGCAACTACACAACCTTGAATATTCAGGACCGCTTGAGGCGTGTTCCTGGCGTGGGAGTTGTCTCGAACGTGGGAAGCCGCTACTATGCGATGCAGATCTGGGTGCAGCCGGACAAGATGGCCAGCCTCGGGATAACGGTCAAGGATCTGCAGAACGCTCTGAAGGATCAGAACCGTGAGGCCGCGGCCGGAGTGCTCGGGCAGCAGCCGATCACGGATGTGGATGTCACCATCCCGATCACGGCTCCGGGCCGTCTCTCATCGGTCGAGCAGTTCGAGAACATTGTGGTCAGAACGGGCGAGGACGGATCAATCATCCGCCTCAGGGATGTGGCCCGGATCTCGCTTGAGGCCCAGTCGTACAACACCGAGAGCGGCATCAACGCCCGCAACGCCGCAGTGATGAACGTCTTTATGCTTCCCGGAGCTAACGCCGTGGAGGTCGCCGACAATGTCAAGGCGGAGATGGCCGAGATCAGCAAGGGCTTCCCTGACGGCATGTCCTACGACATTCCGTTCGACATGACCACCTACATCTCGGAGTCCATCCATCACGTTTACAGAACCTTGTTCGAAGCCTTGATCCTTGTCATCCTCGTGGTGTTCCTCTCCCTTCAGAATGTCAGGGCCACGCTCGTCCCGGCAATAGCAGTGCCGATCTCCCTGATCGGCACCTTCGGAGTGATGCTGATCTTCGGCTTCTCTCTGAACATGATGACATTGCTTGGCCTCATACTGGCCATCGGAATCGTTGTGGATGATGCTATCGTGGTCGTGGAGAATGTGGACAGGATCATGTCAACCGAACATCTGTCCCCGTACGAGGCTACAAAAAAGGCGATGGGGGAGATAGGAAGCGCCCTTGTGGCGATGTCGCTTGTGCTCTGCGCCGTTTTTGTTCCGGTAAGTTTCCTTTCCGGAATTACGGGCCAATTGTTCAGGCAGTTTACGGTCACGATCGCTGTTTCCGTGATAATCTCCACCATTGTGGCGCTGACCTTAAGCCCTGTGATGTGTTCCAAATTCCTGAAGCCGCACGATGATGACAAGCCTAAGAACTTCGTGTTCAGAAAGATAAACCAGTGGCTTGAGCAAGGAACCTCGCTCTATGCGAGGATGGTCCGTTTCGCGCTGCACAATTCGAAGAGGATGTTCGCTGTCTTCGGCGTCGCGATTGTGGGAATATTCATACTCGGTCGCCTCGTTCCGCAGAGTTTCATCCCCAAGGAGGATCAGGGCTATTTCACTGTGGAGCTGGAGCTTCCGACGGGTGCCACGCTTGAGCGGACCAGAGAGGTGACGGACCGCGCGATGGATTTTCTGCTCCGGCAGCGCGATGTTGAATATGTCCTCAATGTCACCGGCTCCAGTCCCCGGATAGGCACCGCGCAGTCCAGCAGCACCTTGACGGTGATCCTGAAACCATGGAAAGAACGCAAGGTCACTAATATGTCCAAGACGATAGCGATGGTGAGAGACTCCTTGTCACGCTATCCGGAGAGCAAGGTGTACATCAGCACACCTGCCGTTATCCCTGGACTCGGTACTTCGGGCGGATTCTCGATGGTGCTTGAGGCAAGGGGGGACGCGACCTATCAGGATCTCCAGAACGCCTCGGACACGCTTCTTCATTATGCGATGAAGAGGAAAGAGTTCACCGGATTGTCCTCCGGAATGCAAAAGGACATCCCTCAGTTGTATTTCGATGCGGACCGTGACAAGATCCAGCTTCTGGGGCTGTCGATGGCCGATGTCTTCGCGACCCTGAAAGCGTTCACCGGTGCGATCTATGTCAACGACTTCAACATGTACAACCGAATATACCGTGTCTACATCCAGGCCGACGCCCCGTACCGCGCCCACTCCGACAATCTGAACCTCTTCTTCATGAAGAGTTCGGGAGGCACGATGATCCCTGTCAATGCTCTGGGTACCACGCATTTCACGACAGGGCCGGGTACGATCAAGAGGTTCAACATGTACAATTCGTCCACGATCAGCGGAGAGGCCGCCAACGGAACCAGTTCCGGCGAGGCCCTTGCCATACTTGAGGAGATCGCCGAGGAGCATCTGCCGGACAACATCGGAGTGGAGTGGAGCGGAATGTCCTATCAGGAGAAGAAGGAGAGCGGGCAGACTGGACTCGTGCTTGCGCTGGCGTTGCTGTTCGTGTTCCTCTTCCTCGCTGCCCAGTACGAGAGCTGGTCCATTCCTGTGGCCGTCATCCTTTCGCTTCCGATCGCGATAGCCGGAGCGTATCTCGGTGTGGCTGTGCTTGGAATGGAGAGCAACATCTATTTCCAGATAGGTCTCGTGATGCTCGTCGGCCTTGTGGCCAAGAACGCGATCTTGATCGTAGAGTTCGCCAAAGAAGAGGTTGAGGCCGGAAAGGATCTGGAAGAGGCTGCGGTCACCGCCGCAAAACTGAGGTTCAGACCAATCGTGATGACATCCTTGGCATTTATCCTTGGCATGCTGCCTCTCGTGTTCGCTAGTGGTCCGGGATCTGAGAGCCGCAGGAACATCGGCATCGGAGTGTTCTTCGGGATGATCACCGGCATAACCGTCGGAATCGTCTTTGTTCCGTTCTTCTTCGTGCTGATCTACAAGTTGAGATCAAGGATCTCGAAGTGGAGACCAAAACTCCGTAAGGCGGGAAAGGCCTTGTCGGTCGTCGCAGTCATGGCCGTGTCTTCCCTGACTTTAGATTCCTGCTCCACATCGAGGTATTGCGATAAGCCGGACCTCGGAGAGATGCCGAAAGCCTATTTCGAGGATTCGAGCGACAGGAGCATCGCTGACCTTGACTGGCGGGAAGTGTATGAGTCTCCTGAATTGCAGAAGCTTATAGACGCGGCTTTGGAATATAACAAAGACATCCTCATCGCTGCGGAGCGTCTGAAGGAGATGGAGTACAGGTACCGTGTGCAAAGATCCGCCCAGTTGCCTTCCGTCTCGGTGAAAGGCTATGCGCAGAATGATCACAGCAATTACGGGGGAACGGATCCGAAACCGGACTCACCTGAATTCGGAGTCAAGGCCTCGCTTCAGTGGGAGGTGGATTTCTGGGGAAGACTGAAATGGTCCAAGAAAGAGAAACTGGCCGGCTACCTCGGCACTGTCGAGGCTCAGAAAGCGGTGAGGACGAGCGTCATCGCCAGTGTGGCCTCCGCCTACTATGAACTGGTGGGCTTGGACAAGAAACTTGAGATAGTCACCAACACTTTGGTCACAAGGCAGAAGTCCGTGAATCAGGCCAAACTCCGTGCGGAAGGAGGACTGACATCTGAGATCCCTTACCAGCAGGCTCTTGTGGAATTGGCTTCCACCGAGGCTTTGGTGCCGGATCTTCAGAAACAAATCGCATTGAAAGAGAGTGAGTTGTGTTTTATTACCGGATCGTATCCGAAGGATGTGGAGCGAGGTTTGTCCTTATCGGAAATGTCAAAGACCGTTGTTCCGTCCGGAGTTCTGTCTGACATCCTCAGGCGCAGGCCTGACCTTATGCAGTCCGAGAACGCTCTCAGGGCAGCGGAGGCTCGCGTGGGCGTGGCGATGGCCGAAAGGTTCCCGTCCTTTACCATCAATCTTGGAGCCGGAGAGGAGAACAACGCCCTTAAGGATTTCCTGAAGTCCCCGTTCTGGTTCACCGGAGCCACACTGGCTTCACCGGTCTTCGAGTTCGGCAAACGACGTTCCGCCCTCAAAGCCGCCGTGGCCTCCTACGAGCAGACAAGACTGGAGTACGAGAAAGATGTTATGCAGGCGTTCAGAGAGGTATATGACGCCACTGTGACTTTCCGTTCCGCCCGTTCCAACACTGACGTGAAGGTGGAGATGGAGCGCGCGTCCAAGAAATATGTCGTGCTGGCCAACAGCCAGTACATAAACGGTGTGATCAGTTATATGGATGTCCTTGACGCGCAAAGAAAGTACCTTGCCTCCCAGTTGGAGTTAAGCGAGGCAAGGACGAAGGAGAATCTCTCCGTGGTCAATCTCTACAAAGCCCTCGGCGGCGGCTGGAAGGACTTTTGATTCAAGCCCTTGCTTCTCTATTGAGAAGAAAATAATTACGTGACCTTCCGGCCGTAGATGCGGCTGGGAGGTCAAAAAGTTCACACCTATTCTTGATATTTTTGAAATGGTATTTTGGTTTATTTTGAGTTTTTTGTTTACCTTTAACGCAAGATTTGACATTCCTTGATTTTGAATATACAGAGAGTTAATTATAAATATACCTAGATTGAAAATTTTCCTATTGAATCATTAATCATATTACTATGAAAAGAATAATCGCTTTTATCGCCGCTTTGGCGTTTTTGTCTGGCGGCATCTGTTATGCTCAGGAGCAAGAGCAGGAACAGGAACGGGAACAAGTACAGGAGCAGGAACCTATACGGGAATATTCAAAATTCAGATTCGGCCTTGAGGGAGGAGGTGGCTTCAGACTCGGCAAGATCAGCAATGACGTGTCAGATGACTTCAAATCCTACACGAAGAAACTTAGAAGAGGATTCGTGTATGGAGCCGATGCGACTTGGTTCTTCAAGGAGTTTATGGGAGTTGGTCTTCGCTACAAGGCGTTCTCGGCCAGCAATGGCGCGACGGTGACTGGCACTGACGAAAACGGCACCACTGTCACTGGTAAATTGAAAGACAACATACAGATATCATTCATCGGCCCGATGTTCTGCACAAGGTTTTCCAGCAGAAACGGCTTGCATACCCTCACGGCGGATATCGGTGTCGGTTACATAAACTATCGTGACAAAGGAATGGTCATAGAAAAGATGAAACTGACAGGAGGCACACTGGGCTTGTTGTACAACATCGGCTATGATTATGCCTTGAACAAGATGTGGTCAATAGGTGTCAACCTGTCTTCGATAGAAGGAACGCTTACCACATTGACATTGGAGCAGAACGGTGTGAAGACTTCTCAAACAACTCTGGACAAGGACAAACAGGAGAATATTTCTCATATCGATCTTTCATTCACACTGAAGTTGAATCTGTAGCCTGCAAGCCGCCTCGTAGGCATCGTGCTTTTAAAGGAATATATTAATATTCAATACTATGAATAAGTTATTGACAGTTTGTGCCTCTCTTGCCATTATCACTTGCGGCTCCGTTTCGGCACAGAAGAAAGGTGAGGTCTCGATCGGAGGTATAATCGGGGTTTCTGGGGGATATTCAAGTGTCAGATCAGCGGGGAGTGGAACGCCGGCATCAACCTCCTTCAGCGCCGGGGGCGAGTTCGGCTGGTTTTTCGCTGACAGCTGGAGGCTCGGAGCCTCTGTGCAATATGCTTTGGAGTCCAATCCGTATGATGAAAGCAGTGATGGGTGGCTTCGTCAGAACACCAATCTGGTTCTGGTAGGTCCCGACCTGACATATTACCTAAAAATCAGGGATGGCTTCTATTTCACGCCTGGGGTTGCAATGTTCGGAACCGTCGGGAGCGTAAAGGTCGAAACCAGGGACATCTACGTAAGCAAGAATGTCGTTGGCTACGGTGTGGAATTGGCTCCAGGCGCGTTCGAGTTCCGCCCGACTCCCCATTTCGCCTTCTCCGTCAGCTTCCTGACTCTGGGCTATTCCTTCACCAACATCAAGAAGGTCGGCCAGAACGATTATGACGTAAAGACCGATGTGCTGACCTACAACCTCGCCATTCAACCCTCTATCGGCCTAAGGTATTATTTCTGATATTGGCTCTGCCGTGGAAATCTGTCACGCCATAAATGTCAGTTTTTGAGAATATTCCATTTACTTTTTTGCGCAAAGGTAACTTATTATCTCTCGGTGGAATTGATACGTTTCCACCATATAAGAAAGTACGATAACTTTTACAAAACGCTTTCATGTTACTATGCCACAGACATGAATGAGAGTGAACCGCGGCTGAAAAAGTCAATGCTTAAGGCAACAGTTTTTCAACCGATGTGCCACCTGATAGGATTGTGGTGGCAACGTGGCTGAAGGCGTTTTGTAAAATAAAGTTGTGTCATGAGGAATGTCATATTTAATATAGTCATCTATGTTTTAGTTCCGGTTGTATTGATATGGGGTGTAATGTATTATAGTTGGAAGGGTTACAACTCATATCGAATTAACCATTATGGGCAAGACGCTGTGGCCGTTATAACACGAAAGTGGGACGGAACCTTGTATTATGATGTTGAGTTTGAGGGGAAATATTATAGTAGTTCGATTATTGTTGGAAAGAAAGTTTTCAGAGAGGTCGTTGTCGGAGAGCGTTTCTATGCGCGAATATTGGCGGATAAGATGAAGTACCATAAAAACAATGGCATAACACCAAGTTATATTAAAATAATTCTATGCCCATTGCCGGATTATCTTCAAGATATTGAAAGAGAACGGATGAGGGTTGATTCCATGTACGACACTGATTAATCTGAGTTTTGCAGCACTTTGTACTAATAAATCGTAAAATGCTGAAAATAAGCACTCGGCAGTTTGGATTTGTTATTTATATTTAGTACATATGTACTAATATTTATAGCAAATCCCATGAGAACAGGAAGGCCGGCCAAAGCCAGCACGATATACAAGGTAAGCATCCATGACAATGGAGGACGGAAGTACGCATCCACCCAGCCTTTCACTGTTGATGACGACGGCAAGAAGCATTACATGCACAAGCACTGAGGCATTGTTGACGACGACATGAGGTTTCATCCAAACTCGACATACTTCTATGCGCCTATCGAAGAGCGCCGTAAGTTGATATTCCCTGCCGAATGGGACTTGTCCGAAATCAAGTCCCTGTCCGGAACCGGGCATCGGGGCGCGGTGGAGTACGAGGGCGGAGACCTCGACAGGATGTACGGTCCCACCTGGTTTCTGGACAACGTCGCCAGGGAGACAGGCCTGACGGATGACCTCCGGAAAGTGTTTGACGGCAACATGGAGATGGCCCAGGACGCGCTCACCCTCGCATATTATCTGTTTCTTGAAAGCCGCACCTATTCCCATATCGAGAAGTGGCAGCGTGTAGTGAAGACGCCCTCCGTGCATACGCTCACAAGCGGCTTCTTTGCCAGCAAGACCCTCGGCCTCGACCTTGACCCCATGGAGGCGAAGAGCCGGTACGGAATGCGGGACGAGCAGGAGAAGACTTTCATGTTGCAGAAAGGACCCTTGGGCGAAGACCGGCTGAGGGTATGCACGGAGTCTTCCAAGCATGGAAGGATGTTCATTTGTTTTGTGGCCCTGATACTCGCATCATACATCAGGCACATCCGCGGCACTAAACCGGAGCTGACGAAGGCCTTCCCGTCAATGGCGGCCATTCTCGAGGGGATGCAGACCATCCGCTGCATCGAGCACGACGGCCGCCGCAAGTTCATCACTCCGTTCGTAGGAGATCAGGTGACTATCTGCGACGCCTTTGGCTTCTAAATCCCGGAAGGGTGCGGCGTATTCGTGAACGGCCAGTGGCAGGTCAAGAACCTCAAGTTCCTGGCAGAGTTCATGAACCAGACGGGCCTAACGACCGGGGACATCGCAAAGGGCGTGGGTCTCGTCAGGAATTCCGTCACACGCTGGTTCATGGTGGACGACACCACCCTCAGCAGGATCATCACCGCAGCGGACTACTACGGCTATGACTTCATAATCTCCTATACGGTTCCGATGAGGGAGATTGAAGGCACCAGGCTGGTCATAGAAAAGCCTGCACGTCCCATCAAGGCTCCCGGCAAGAGGCTGGATTTCATACGTGAGGCCATGAAGTCGGCAGCCATTACCAACGGGGCTCTGGCGCAGAAGCTGAACGTCATCCGCAACACCGTACAGCTCTGGTTCAAGAAGGATGACATCACTATCAGCAACATCTACAAGATCGCCGAGGGTTACGGGTGGGAAGTCAACATCACGTTCAAGTTGAAGAATAGATGAATTGCACTATGTGAGATATATCATGTTTCTGAGAAACAAATATTGTGTTGTAACTGATAAAAAAATAAAACCTACAGGTTGATATTTATATTTTTTTTCATAACTTTGCATCTTGAAAAAGTATAAAATGCAGTATGATCTTATATATCCATCAGATATAGACCAAATAAGGAGTGTTCCTTGCGTGGTTGCGGCATCATATTTTGAAGCCAAAGAGTTAATCGCATTTGGAGTGAGTCATTCGGCATTTGATGTTCAGAACCCGTTTGTTGAAGATAATGAATTCGAGAAAGCATTCAAATTATGGGATTCGCCATTCTATCTTAGAAAATTCTTCAATGATAATATTGAATATTTTAAACAAGAATATTGGATTGGAATAACAGAGGATGAATTTGTCCGGGATGTCACAAAATCGTTGAACGATATCCGGAAAGAACTAATAAATCTTTTTGCTGATCATAGACTCCATGCCGTTGTTGAGCCTCTTGTTCCGGAAGAAGAAGGTTTGCGATTGTCCCAAAGCATAAGGGTTAAACTTAAACAAGGCTGGATTCATCACAGGTTGGCTTTTAGATTCTATGCAATAGAAATCGAAGAAAGAAAATGTTATTTGATAACGGGTGCGACGATAAAGGTGCACAAGGACATGCGGAAAGCTCCAAATACAAAAATTGAAAAGGAGAAATTGGAATATGCGCTTAATGAGCTGACAGAAAATAAGGTTGATACAAAAGAATTGTTCATTGATTTTATACTATAAAAATGTAAAGAATCGAGATATGGAAGAGAATATAAAGACCAAACGCATGAGAAAGGTGTCTTCGTGGATGACTGATGCCGTTGAGGCTATCAATAACGAAGACGAAATTCTGGCAGGAAAGAGGATTGTTCTCAAAATTATTAGATATATGGAAAACAACCATATGTCACAAAAGGATTTGGCGGAAAAACTCGACGTTTCACCACAGTATATTAATAAATTTCTTCATGGACAAGATTGCGACATTAAAGTTTCGACAGCTATCAGATATGGAAAAATTCTCGGTCTGAAACTAATAGAAGTGCCGGATGTGACTACAAAAAAGCAGGATGCTCCTGTCGTTCTCTATGCGGTTAATAATTATTCGTATAGGGTATGCGATGTGGGAAAATACTCATATAACCATGTATTTACTCAACAATTCAGACATAATAAATTAGATTATGAAAGAAATTAAATATGCGCTACGAGGCGTGACGATTGATCAGTTCGCAACAGTCTTTGAACCGGCGAGTGACAATGTTGAAATAAATATATCGATTCCGATTAAGACCAATTATGGAGGAAGGGCTCTTGCGGTTGGTGCGAATATTCAGTTCACTGAAGCTGGTAGGCCATTTATGGTTGCTGAGGCATTTTGCCACTATGAAATAGAAGAAGCTTGTTGGAATGATTTATCTGATGGCGGCAAGACAAGTGTCGCTCTTCCAAAACAATTCATGGACGCACTTGCTAGAATTGCTATAGGAACATTGCGTGGTGCAATTTGCGTCAAGACTGAGAATACTCCATTTGCCAAGTATTGTTTACCAATAATTGAAATTGGCGCTTCGCAAGAGTGTGAAGATTTTATAATTTCTAAAGAGTAACACTTGGGGACTCGTTAAAAAATGGGATAGGCTCAGAACTTGCTAATCCACGTTCAATGTTTGGAACTGTTCTGGGCAATTGGTTGTTGACAGACTGATAATAGGAAGTTCTTACGAGAGAGCTTTACGTGTTTGTGCATACAATGAGAAAGAACATTACGTTCAAGCTGAAAAAGGATAAATAACAAGGACACTTAAATGCAAACTGCTATGAAACTTTACGGATTATTCGGAATAGCCTGCTTATCTGCTGCTTTGACAATATCATCTTGTGCTAAATCTGAGCGGCGGACCTCAGGGTGGGATGTCAAATTTGAAGACTGGCCGCTTACCGACTGCTCGACAAGCACACAGCCGGTCCGGGACCTCGTGGCATATAAAGTGCTTGGCGTACCATACAAGTGGGAGGAGGACTGGCTGAGCGGCACGACATATATCATTAAGCCCGACTTTAATGGAACGAAGTCATCTTTCTCATACAAAGATTATTTGGAAAAGAATCTTTGTAGTGGGACTCATGGAGCGTATGAGAACCTTATCGAGTCTAAGACAGACATGATAATCGCAAGCCGAGATATTTCAAGGAATGAATTGAAATCAGCTAATGACGTGGGAATCAAAATCATAACCAAGCCTGTGGCCATCGACGCGTTGGTGTTCATCGTCAATCCCAAGAATCCAGTCAGGAATCTGAGTTCGGATCAAGTGCGGAAGATTTACACTGGCGAGATAACCAACTGGAAAGAGGTCGGCGGCGTTGACCACACCATCACTCCTTATATCCGTGATACTGATTCCGGAAGCCAGGAAAAAATGGAAACCCTTGTAATGGCTGGGCTGACTATGATTGACGGTACTTATATGCCTGAAATCATTGGCTCACAAATGGCATCGCCATATTTGCAGATTGAGATGGATGAATACGGCATCGGCTACACACCATTCTTCTATTGCACGGCGATGGTTCGTGATTTGATGAAAGTGAATATGTTGTCCATCGATAGCGTCGTACCGAGCAAAGAGTCTCTGAAAAATAATACCTACCCTTTTGTATCAAGCATCTATGCTGCAATCCGCGAGACGGAAAGCCAAGAGAGTATAGCACACAAACTTTTCCAGTTCATCTTTACGAAAAGTGGTGCGGATATGATTGACGAGAGCGGCTATATCGCAATCAAGGACTGAAGGGACGTATATTAACTTTCTAATATAATTTGTAATGGAGCTACGTAAGACACTTGCTGCTTGGCTTACCGTGATGACGGCTGCCTGTTCCTGCAACAGAGAAGCATTCAAGCCTGTAGATAATGTCGTTTTCATACAGGACGCAAGACTTGAGGAGGCTGGGCAGACACTTTCGCCTGGCGATGCCTTTCATCTTCATGGCATAGGCTGCCAACAGACGGACAATGTCATGCTTACGTTTACTTGGGAGACCGGTGACGCAACTATTCCTGTAGGTAAGGTATCCGGTATCTATGCAAAGAAACAAGATGTGACGCCAGTCGGCATAACCGCCGTCCTTCCATATAGGTATCCGGCAGCGGATGTGGAAGTCAGCGTAATGCGTGAGGGAAAGCTGCAGAGAATCGGATTATTGAGAATCACGGACGGACAGTCACCGAAGGAATTGAGACTCTATGGAGTCAGCCATGTGTCCTGCAAAATTGACGGATTCATGCTTGACATGAACAATGCCTGCCAGAAATCCCTTGAGGTTGCACTGCCTGAGAATCTCCATTCAGTCATCAATGTTCCGCGATCATATGGGCTTTGTGGCATCTCTGGGAAGGACGAGCACCGGACAGCCGTATGTATCGATTTCTTCACCGGCGAGGTCAAGACTCTCGCTATTGATGTCATGGCATTATTCCTGACTCCGTCAAATGCCGCCGTGGCTGTTGTATGTCATGATGGAATCTGCGCCTTGCAGACATTGCCGATTGAAATCGGAGCCGACTATATGACAAAGTCGGACGCACTTGGACCTGTGCAGCCGACATTTGCCATGCCAGATGGCCTGAAGCCTGAATATTTCGGAAACTATCCAGGAGTGTCCATCGGAACGGAAGAATCCACTTCATATCTTCTTTCTGCAAACAAGGGTGATGGCAACTGGACTGCGGTTATGCTGGACAAAGAGGGCTTCCACATAATGGAGGATATCGCAGCCGAATCATTGATTCCGTTCAGGGCGGGCAGTGACGCCGGCTATATTGCCACATACGGAGGGTTTAGTCTGTTCCGCCTGGTCAATCCTGAAAACGGAACTATCGGCCAAGCCATTTACACCTGCAAAATCGGCCAGATAATATCCGCCACGTCGAATTCTGAAAAGCCTGGCCACATTCTTCTGAACGTTTCGGAGACATCCAATGGCTTGCAAATCTATGATCTTGCTTGGAACGACACGAAATCTCTATCCCATATCACTTTGCCGAATTCAGCAAACGACTATGCAGAAGTTCTGATGGCGAACTGATTCTAAAACAGACAGGGCTCTTGATTACTCAAGATCCTCAAGTGAATCAGACGATATTTTAATACAGCGTGGAATTGCGGACAGAAAATGTCCTGAATTTCACGCTGTATTATATAAATTCGTTATGAAGTCAGGCGAGAATTCGTCCCGCCACCTCATCAAAACTTGAATGACAAGCCTGCCGACACGTAGCCCGCGTCATGGCCGCCCTCCACCCAGAGTCCGGCCTTGTTGCAGAAGTACCAGCGGAGTCCGGCAGTGGCCAATATGCCCATCTTCGTGTCCATCTTGTTGAATGTGGAACTGGCCTCCTCTCCGCTTTCGTGGTCAGTGGTGTGTTCTCCGATCAGTCCTGCATCGACCATCGCCCTCGCGTAGAGTTCGAGACGGCTGCATAGCGTTATGTGGTAACTGAGACCTGCTGCAAAGTCAACTCTGTTGCAGAACGTGTCCTGCTGCTTGTCGCCATAGCCGTTGTCCAGCATCCAGTTGTAGCTGTAGCGGGAGTATTCGCCTCCTATTGACCAGCCCAGGCTTCCGAAACGTCCGAAATCAAGGAAGCAGATGTCCGAATATATCATTATCGGAGGGACAGCCATCTTGAATGAGGATTTGGAGCAGTCAGTGGCATGCTTCATCACCTTTGTCCACTCCGCGATTACAGGGGAGGCGCCGACCTGGATTGTCCTAGTGTATTTCGGGAACACTATCTCAGATTTGGTACGCTTCCAGTCCACGTTCTTATTGGCGTCGGAAGAGGCGATTCCTCCCTGGACACCGACCTGCCCGTCCTTGAGCTTCCCATCCACGCGGAGAGCAGTGCCTCCGTAAGAGGCTTCCCACGCATGGATGACATCCATGAACGTGCTGAATTCGCCCTCCCGTATCCTTGCGGCAAATTCCGGATAGTCATATATCTTTCCGAAATACTTGTTCAGCATTGCCCCGGACATCGACGGCTCAGCCTTGTCAAAGATGCTGTTGCGGGTATCAGACCCGACCATTATGGCCATGTCCCCGGCAATGCTAAGGTACCACGAACGGACCGGTCTCACGACCGTGATGTTCCTTCCTGTCCTTTCGGCTTCGACAGTGAAAAGAGAGTACAGGTCAATGCCTTTGCCCCGGTATTCCTCACGCACCCATTCGACCTTTGCCGGACCGCCCAATGCTCCGTACATCTTGACCAGCCTCTTCACATATTTGTCCGAACCGTCAAGAAGCAGGGAATCGACGTCTTCATTGACATATCTCATCCTCTTGCCGTCGGCGGTAAGGCTTATTTCAATGTTGTCGGGACGGTTGACAAGAGCCGAACGGAGATAACCGTCAATGACTTTGTCCTCTCCCTTGTTGAGCCATACCCTGACATTGACAACCTCTTCCTTCTGACGTTTTGCCTTCTTGTCGGAGACTGTCTGAGCATGCGACGTGATACCTGCCGACAGGGCCAATGCCGTCAAAGCGCAGGTGATGATTCCCGTTTTCATGCCCTATTCGGTGTCAACGGAGAAACTTAAGCCGAAACTGCCGCCGCCATAGCTGCCGCTGAAAATGTAATTCTTCTTGTCCGCCGTCTTCCGGTAGATTTCAGAACCTTCGCTCTTGGTGAAGCCTGCAGGTATGAACTTGGCGTAATAGGTTGTCGACACGGACTTGTCGCACTTGTAGTCGAAGAAGGTCAATGTCTTCATGCTGCCGAGCTCTTTGTACTGGCAATTCTCGACTTCCCCGTCAAATACAGGAAAGCCTTCCAGGAATGGATACGTCTTGACAATAGTGGCCCATGTTACCTTTCCTGTAGGTGCAGGGCCGATTATGAGTTTGTCCCCGGCCCCTTCCTTGCCACAACCGAAAAACATCAATGCGGCACAGATGAATAAAAAAAACTTTTTCATGTCGTTAGTGGTTTATATGACACAAATATACTGCCCCCCCCCTAAATTACAAGAAATAATTCACTTTTTTTATTATCTGCCATAATCGGCCATTCGATATTAAAATCGGATGTGATGGACGAATTCCTTCTTTGACGGAACGATCGGCTCGGACTTCAGGCCTATCTTCTTGAAGTCAATTTCTTTAAGGTCAATGCACTCATATTCATTGAAAGAAGTATTTCTGACAAACAAATTACTCAATTGCGACTGTCGCCTTCGTATAGACCCTTCCGCTGCGGATGCTGAGTGGCCACGTGCCTGTCTCATATGACATCGGGGCGCGTGTCAATGTTAATGTCAATGTCTTACCTTTGGTGGAGCAGGCCAGAGGTGTCTTGTCATTGATAATAACCTCAATGTCCTCCGAAGGCAACTTTATGCTGATTGAATTGGACAGGTCGAAGGCTAGTGTTCCGAGGTCGCTGTCCATTTCCGGCATCTTCCCGTGTTCCAGAGGGCTGCCCAGCAGGAAATAGATATTGGCCCCGACATTCTTTCCGTCTGTCTGGATCCATGAATCGACATATACCCTGTAAATGAGCGCATCCTCACGGATTGCCTTTTTCCTGGACGGGAATTCCTTGACGTTGTCAGAGTCGCAGATGACGTAGCCGTGTCCTGGTATCACAGCGACTTCCGGCGCCATGTTAGTGAAATCCGGCAGACCGATGTCTCCTATTCCGCTCTTCTTCCCGCAGTCGAGAATCGGCAGATTATTGCTCTTGAAGTTTCCGGAAGATGTCATATAGACATTGGAATTGCCCAATGTGGTGCCTCCGTTGTCCTCATCCATCATCTTTATCATTGACGTTCCCTCAGGAAACCGTTCAATCTTGTCTGATTTTCCGCATGACGACATTGTCAGCGCGATGACGGAGCAGGCGATTGTCCCGAATAATTTATGGTTCTTCATCATATCATTTTGTTAATGAGTGGCAAATATATGATTTTTTCATTTATTGAGAATATCTTTTTTCGTAATATATTAAATTTGCCCAGGCCCGACATCATCATTGTTCATCTGAAGTCCAGGACTCTTCTGAAGTGACTGTCCAGGACATAAAGGCGTTGCTAGGAAATCTCATAGAGTATTTCACTGATAAGGAGTCCGCAAAGGATGTTCGGGAAGGTCTTGATACCGAATTTGACAGTCAGGTGAC
>ULKV01006180.1_pt1 | contig 22437 bp, 22 predicted proteins | sample 1951241 | NCBI WGS metagenome assembly ULKV01 (sample SAMEA4835509, study PRJEB28245) | human gut metagenome | biome: gut microbiome; material: fecal sample | place: Denmark | collected 2008
TCGTTGTCATCCTGAACAGGTAGGCGCTGATCCTTGTGACATCCACAAGCGTGTGGCGGACAAACCACAACCTCACAACACACTCTGTGCGACATCCTCCGCATCATCATAAGACTGGAGAAATGACTGCAGGAACGCGAGGACTTTAGGATAATACTTGTCAAAGATGACCCTGAAGGCTTCCTTGTCACCCTCAGCTATCATCTTCAAGTAGTCCTTTTCCGTCATCGCCACACCGGCTTGATTTACCTGTTACCGGCGTCCACCTTGCGGGCATAGGCAAGCCGTCCTGAAAGATGCCGCCTGACATCCTTCCAACGGTAATACGGTCCCGAGACAGGATCCACTCCGTTCAAAAGACGTTCCTGCTCATTCAGAAGGAACTTCACAAGGATATCCTTGGAGCCGGGTCTGCGGTAGAACACCATCTGGAGGTTGCAGGCCATCGGGGTAAAGTCCGATGCCATCCAATGCTCCCAGACCTCCTCCAAAGGCCAAATCTCGCTGCAACCTTCGATTCCCATAAGCCCGGCGAGAGGCATCACCGAGACATCATGCGCGAACCTCAGGTCGGCGGCCACATTGCTTTTGGCCGACACCGCAGCGTTTGCCTTTACGATGAAATCCTCCAGCAAGTCATCCGCCATCGCGATGCGTCTGCCTTCCGACTCCGCCGCGTTCACCATCTCGGAATATATTCGGCAGGAATTCAGACGCGTCAAAGAAAACAGCTCCTCAGGAGTGAAATATGAGGAAACGAATATATCATTGAGATCTATGTCCGGCGCTATGGAACCCCATGTGTAGAGCTCCCGGGCAAACATGTCCTCCCTGCCGACAATGGAATCAGCCGTCTTGCGGTCACTGAATATGGAATTCATGAAATCGCTGGCATCGATCCAAGTCCTTGACAAAGAGTCTATCTCCGGAGCCGAAGTTCTCACCACCTCCTTGAACCAGGAAGGTTTCCTGAGAAGGTAGGACATGTAGGAATCCCCGCTGTGCACATTGACCCTCAGTTTCTTGTTCAGTTTCTTGAGTTCACCGGTGCAGCTGAACATGCTCTCCTGACAACGCTGGACCGTGCTGGAGACCGCGTCCACATACCTTCTGGAGCCGGACTTGAACACAGACGGGAAACGATGGAACATCCTGCCCGCTATCTCCTTGTGCTCATTCTTGCCTCTGGCGGACAGCTTACCAGCCTTGCCGACGGAAACGGAGTCTATCCTGTACAGATCCGAGTACAGGGCTTTTCCTTTCTCGGTCAGTATCCCAAGCGATTCCGCCTTCATGAACATCACCGCAAGGGCGTCAAATGATTTGTCCGAACTATGGTAGCGCGAGCCATGACGACCGATATGGCTGATGTAGAAAGGCTCATAACCTTCGGGAGCAGCGGTGTCGGTCATATTCCCGGCTCTGTAGATGTGATAGATTCCAGCGCCGGCGAAGGCATCGGCTTTGATTTTCTCAAGTGTGACCTGCGCCTCGGAAGACACCGCGAAGAACGCTGAAAACGAAGCCGCCAACGCCAAGGCGGCGACACGGTATAGTGATGATTTCATATACATTGATTTATCTGCCACGGTGTCCACGCTTTGACGGACGGTTGTTCATTATCGCCTTGTCCTGAAGTTCATGTATCTCCTTCCTGCTCCATGGCAAGCCGATGAACTCGGAAGGATAATCGGTCTCGATGATGTCCGGCTCGGCGAGAAGCTCACGCTCGTAAGCGACCCTGCGGTCCTTGGCGTTCTTCACCTTGTCGGAGGATCCCGTTATGGATGTCATGATCATGACTCCCCTGTCGTGAAGTTTCCTATACACATCCGAAAGTTCCGGGTTGACCGCCATACGGACATACGCCATGATGTGGTCCCACGGAATCGGGCATTTGTCATAAGCCTCGAAATGCTCCTCCGAACTGATCTCCACGCAGAACATCACGTCACGGACATTGTTGTTCCAATAGTAAAGAGCCTCGTCCAAAGAACGGACGCTGAGCATGATGTTGTGGTACATAGACCAGTCTCCTCCCGGCCTCAACTGCCGGATGTAATAGTCAAGGCTGGCTTTCTTCACTTCAGGGCTCACGCCTTTTGTGTTGATGTACTTGTTGTCGAAGTTGAAGACCACCTTGTCCTTGCCCCACTCCAGAATGGATTTCAGGGTCGGGATCTTGTACGGGGTCACATTGCCGGCCCTGTCCACCTGGTTCAGTCTCTGAATCTCCTCGAAAGTGTAGTATTCCACCTTGCCTTTCCCGTTCGTTGTCCTGTCCACAGTCAGATCGTGCATCAGAACCATCACGCTGTCCTTGGTGAAGCTGAAATCCACCTCGAAGAACGTCGGCATCATCGACAGCGTCTTCTCGCAGGACTCCACACAGTTCTCAGGATAGCCCGGCATCATTCCTCCACGATGTCCGCTGATGATGATATCCCTGTCCGGAGAGTACCTGAAATATTCCTGCAGATCAGAAAACGAATTGATAACCACCTTGTTGGCGGTGATACCTGCCTTTGAAGACACATCGTCCCGGTTGGACTGGGCCAACATAGGAACGGAGAAAACCGTCGCCACGGCCAGAACCGCAATATACATTAATCTCATGTTTTACTTTTTCTTTGGTCGGCGGCCGGCCGGATCCGGTCAATCGAATCAGCGGCCGCAGGTGTTATAATTATCTATAAAGTTACAATATTTACTTAATATATGACAATCTAAATCGGCTCATCACCTAATCAGGAAGGCACAATCTGACCATCACGAGGCAAAGTTAATCAAATCATACGAAGAAATTCAGGAATATTTCCGGGCGGCTCAGGAATAATCGTCCGCTAAAAATAGAAGCCTGTGTTGAAGTACATGACCCCGGCGCCGTCCTGGGCGGAAAGGGCACGGGCATATTCAATGTTCAGGACAAAGTTGCGGTTGAGGATGATTTTCAAGGCAGCACCGGAAGAGAGGTGGAGGTTGTCGCCTCTGGAGGTGTCGATGTATTTGTCGTAAAGTTTCGGAAACGCCCCGGTACGGTTGGTCAAATCGAAGTACCTCAACGTGCTGATTCCATCGCAGAAGCCACTGAGCATCAAGCCAATATCCTGTCCCCAAATGCCGAATCCGGCGAACTTCCAACGCAACTCGGCGTTCACAAAACCGGTCGATGAGCCTGCCACCCTGTTGTACAGCAGACCACGGACAGTCCTGTAACCACCGAGAGCCGCATTGTCATAAACAGGGCCTCCCGGGGTATAAAACGGAATGGCGTACCATGGAGCATCGCTCAGGAATTCCTGATAGTCAAGGCGGTAGGCAAAGACAAGATTCTCCTTTATTATAGGAATATAATGCCTCAGCGTCGCATGGATCTTTAGGTAAGACTCCGAAGAGCCCAGAAAACCAGGCGCGGCGAAGACATGCGCCCCGGCCAGAACTCCCTTTGTAGGCACACCCTCATAGTCACGCGAATCATAGACAAGGCCGGCACGGACGGCGGATGAATATTCCTTTGAAACCTCCTCGGACGGAACCATGCCCCATGCCTTGTAGAGCCCGAACAAGGAGATTTCCTGATCGGAATCCTGAGGATGATAGTCCTTGACTTTGAATTGATTGAAATGATAGCCCACCTCCCAGGACAAATGATCCGAAATCTTTCCGGAAAAATCCGCCTTGATGTTGAGAGTAGCCCTGTCATACTTGTAGAATCCATCAGCCATAGAAGAATCGTAGAACGTCCTCCGGCCGCCGAAACCGAAGAACTCCATGGCGTTGTCCGCACAGTAGCTGGCCGCCAGATTCATCCGGACTTCCGGCAGAAGCCTTCCTGAATCGTATGATGCCACGAAAGTCTTGCTGCCTCCGGTGTAGCCGGAGACCTCGAAATATGCGCTGCTTCTGGGATTCGGATACGTCGAACCATCCCCGAAGTTGTACACATTCATCAGCCCGCCGAACAGAAAGCCCTTAGCCCCGTCGAATCCGACCATCGGGAACGGCACAAAGGAATGTCCGGTCTTGACAACCGGTTCCCTGTCCTTTGCCGCATGTGGCCACACGGTCAGGAACAGGCAAAAGGCCAGTGAAAATATTCGTAATCCAAAAGTCTTCATATTCAAGAAATTCCATTGCAAATTTACAACAAAAATATTAATCACAACGCTCATGGACCTCCGGTGAGCACATTTGCACAGTTCATCAGAAACAGGGGTAATAAATTGGATTTCTGACCAGTAAGGCTTATCTTTGACGGACAAACTGTTTAGCTAAGTAGCTTATGATACGTAAAAAACTTTTCAAGGTCATGATTGTGGCAGCCGCCGCTGTGATGACAACATTCTCAGGATTCGCCCAGAATCCAACCGATGCCGAGGTTCTTAAAAGTCCGGACGGCAACCTTGAGCTCAGGTTCGCCATCACCGCCGCGGGGACACCGACATATTCATTGAACTATGGCGGCAAGGCTGTGATCCTACCGAGCGAGCTTGGCTACGAGATTCGCGGCAAGCGCCTGAAGAGCACTTTTGAGGAGAAGTCCGGCAAGTTCTACGCCGGGCCGGAAAGTCTCCACGACGGATTCAAGGTGACCGGGGTGGAACGTGACTCCCTTGATGAGACATGGGAGCCAGTCTGGGGTGAGGAAAGCCACATCCGCAACCACTACAACGAATTGGCTGTCACTCTTGAGCAGGATCCGGTGAACAAGAACGGTCCAAAGGCGGTGATGGTCATCCGTTTCCGCCTCTATGACGACGGTCTCGGATTCCGCTACGAGTTTCCGGAGCAGAAAAGGCTCAAGTACTTCGTCATCAAGGATGAGCTGACCCAGTTCGCGATGGCTGGCGACCACACCGCCTGGTGGATTCCCGGAGACTATGACACTCAGGAATATAACTACACGGTAAGCCGTCTTTCCGAGATCCGCGGACTATCACTATCATTCACAAAGGCGGAGGGAAACGCCTCCCAGCAGACGTTCTCCCCAACCGGAGTGCAGACCGCACTTCAGATGAAGACCGATGACGGGCTCTACATCAACATCCATGAGGCCGCTGTGGTTGACTACCCTACCACCAACCTCAACCTGGACGACAAGACGATGACTTTCAGCACTTGGCTGACTCCTGACGCGGAAGGGTGGAAAGGCCGCGTCCAGACTCCGGCCAGGTCACCATGGAGAACCGTCATGGTTGTGGACGACGCCCGCAAGGTGCTGGCTTCCAGACTGATCCTCAACCTCAACGATCCTTGTGTCCTTGAGGATGTCTCATGGATCCATCCGGTGAAGTACATCGGAGTGTGGTGGGAAATGATCACCGGCAAGACCCAATGGTCCTACACCAATGACTTTCCGACCATCGAGCTCGGAGTTTCAGACTACTCCAAGGCGAAGCCTCACGGAAAGCACGGAGCCAACAACGAGAACGTGCGCCGCTACATCGACTTCGCGGCAGAGCATGGCTTCGACGCGGTACTCGTCGAGGGCTGGAACGAAGGTTGGGAGGATTGGTACGGCAAGCAGAAGGACTTCGTCTTCGACTTCATCTCCCCGTACCCTGACTTCGACATCAAGGCTCTCAATGAATATGCCCACTCGAAGGGCGTGAAGCTCATCATGCACCACGAGACCTCCGCTTCAGCCCAGAACTACGAGCGCTGGATCGACAAGGCGTATGATCTTATGAATGAATATGGTTACGATGCGGTGAAGAGCGGCTATGTCGGCGACATCATCCCTTACGGCGAGCATCATTACAGCCAGTCGATGATCAACCACTACATGCTTTGCGTCAAGAAGGCAGCCGACCACCACATCATGGTCAACGCCCACGAGGCGGTGCGCCCTACCGGTCTGTGCAGGACCTACCCTAACCTCATCGGCAACGAGTCCGCCAAGGGTACCGAGTACCGTGGCCAGATCATGCCTCATCATGTGACCATACTTCCGTTCACACGTCTTCAGGGCGGTCCGATGGACTACACTCCGGGAATATTCGAGATGGACATGTCGAAGATGAACCCTGAGGATCATCAGCGTGTGTTCTCGACAATCTGCAAGCAATTAGCCCTGTATGTGACGATGTACTCGCCACTGCAGATGGCCGCTGATGTTCCCGAGCACTACGAGGAGCACATGGACGCGTTCCAGTTCATCAAGGATGTGGCCGTTGACTGGGAACAGAGCCGGTACTTGCTGGCCGAGCCGGGAGACTACATCGTGATCGCCCGTCAGGCCAAGGTGAAGGAGGCCGGCAAGGATGGCGATTGGTTCGTCGGTGGAGTCACCGATGAGAACGCTCGTGATCTGGAGTTCCCTCTGGATTTCCTTGAGAAAGGGGTCAAGTACACAGCCACGATCTATGCAGACACTCCTGAGGCCGACGGCATCGGCGACGTCAAAGAGCAGGATTCCGTACAGACATATTCAATCACCACTAAGAAAGTCAATTCCAAGACCACGTTGAAGATGCATCTGGCCCGCTCCGGCGGGTTCGCTATCCGCATCCAGAAGGTGGAAGGGAAGTAGTCTGATCGAGCGGCAGCCGAAAAAAGGCAATATCAAATATAGGTCATGCTGTGAAATAATGTGTGACGACAGGGGGAAAAAGGCAAATGGCAGTTTTTGCACGTTACCAAAAACTGCCATTTGATTTTCCCCCTGACGTTCGTTAACATATATTGACTTCATCCAGGAGATACCAATCTTGTTGTAATGGGTCAGAAAAATAAAATTCAAAATTTTGGTAACGTGCAAAATTTTGAATTTTCTTTTTTTCTGACCTTTCGGACACTCGGTACGCTTCGACACCCAGTTGACAGGCTCAGCGACCGGTAACGGAGCTACTGAAAGGGTTTTACGCCAGGAAACGGAGAACGTTTCCGGTCCAGTCTTCGCCGTTGGTGGCCTGGATGACGTTGATGCCGATCTGGCGGGCAGCGGCGATGTTCTTGGGGCCGTCATCGATGAAAAGGACCTGGGACGGCGCCACCTTCTCGGACTCAAGCATAAGGCGATATATTCGTTCATCCGGCTTCATGACCTTCAGTTCATAACTGAGGTACATGCTGTCAAGATATTCATCAAGCGAGTGGCCGTGGCCGTCAAACTCTTTGCTCAGAGCCCATTCGACGATGAAAGGATTGGTGTTGGAAAGGAGGGAAAGGCGGTAGCCTTCGGCGCGCAGTTTCCTGAAAAGCTCAAGATTCCTTTCCGGAACGGTCGAAAAGAATCCCATGTAGGCGTCGCGGCACTCATCCATGCTCACTTCCCTTCCGACCTCCTTGCCGACACGGATCCGGAACTCCTCCTTGTCTATCAAGCCAGTCTCGAAATCGCCAAAGAACCCTTGTTGGCGGACCATGTTCAGATATTTCTCTATATCCTCAAGTCCCAACGCCTTGAACTTGTTTATCACAATACTGAGATCCGCCGGAGCGACCACCCCGCCGAAATCAAAAACAACATTCGTGATGTCTTTTCTCATATTCCAAAAATATAAACTTACCGGGCTAAGAGATCTGTCAAATACTGTGTAGCCTTCTGTGAATCAATCTTGTTCACAAATGCTTCATCGTTCAAGATCTGGTTCAACATTTTACCATTCATTTCAACCGAATAGCGTTTGATTATATTCTTCGGGACGAGGGTGTTTGACACTTGTGGATTTCTTTTGTGGATTCAAAGTGTTACGCTCCCAGAAAAAGCCGCCGTTATAGCCCTGGATCTCCAGATCCTTATCCGCTCGCGTCAAACGTTTTGCCGCCCAAAGACAATATTCCTCATCAATCTCGATCCCTAAATAATGTCGGCCAAGTTTTTTTGCCACAACACATGTGGTTCCACTCCCGACAAATGGATCCAAGACAATATCTCCAGGACGGGAGGATGCAAGAACTAGTTTTGCTATCAGTTTTTCGGGCTTTTGGGTCGGGTGATCAGTGTTCTCCGGCATTGACCAGAAAGGAATGCTGATATCATCCCAAAAATTCGAGGGGAAAGTGATTCGGAAATTGCCTTCATCCGTTTCTTCCCAATCTTTTGGTTTCCCGTTTTCTTTATATGGAGCGATGACCTGACGTTTCATCTTCACCGAATCCACATCGAAGTAGTAATTATCCTTGTCCTTGACAGCGAACCAAATATCCTCCATGGCATTCTTCCAATTTGTCTTCGCACCACGCCCTTTCTCCCGCTGCCATGTTATTCTATTGATGACAGTCAACTCTTCGCTGATGACTTTTTGTTGCGATGAGGAGCACTTCCAGTCTCCGCACATATATAGGGAGCCATCCGGCTTTAGCTTATCACATACTTTTTTGAACCATGTCCGTAAATATTCCTCATACATATTATCAGACATGGCATTGAACTTCGAGGAATTGAATGTCTTGCTTAAGTTGTAGGGGGGGGTCAATGATTATCAGACTCGCGCACTCATCTGGAATCTTATCCAAAACGGTCAATGCGTCAGCATTGATAAGCAGATCGACAAAAGAGGATTTACCAGAGAGTTCCTCAGGGAAGGTAATAATCCTCTTCAGATCTGGAATCTCTTCTTCAGAAACAGTCAGGGTGCGATTCCGGCCAGCACGTATTTTATCACTGTTCGCCATAAACAAACTTAATTAACCTTAGATTTGCAGCGTTGTTCTCTGCCCAAAGGTTGTAGAGACAAAATTAGCAAATTTATGCCGATATGTAAAGTTCGGCAAAGGACAATAATGTCGTTGTTTTGGCAATTTCGGGCCAAGGCCACCACGATTCTTCATGATATCATGGGAAATTAGTATATTCACAAAAAATTTTGAGCGATGTACACATTCAAGCAGGATGGCGACAGGTTTGTCGTCAGCATTGACAACCATCAGGAACTGATGGGGGCGATCGCGGCGTTTTGTCAGGAGCAGGGGATTCTGGCGGGAGAGGTGAGCGGAATCGGAGCGGTGAACAACGCGACGCTGAGGTTCCTCAACCCTGCCACGAAGCATTATGTTGACAAGACATTCGACGAGCAGATGGAGATCTCAAGCCTTGTGGGCAATATTTCCGAGAAGGACGGAAAGGTCTATCTGCATCTTCACGCCAACTTCGGGCGGGCGGACTACACGGTCGTGGGCGGACACCTTCTCACAGCGACCATCAACGGAGCGTGCGAGGTGTTCATCAGACGCTACAACTGCAAGGTTGGCAGACACTTCGACGAGGAGACGGGACTTAATCTGTACACCTTGTAGTCTGTGCCGCCAAAGCAATCGGTAAAAGGATAACCGGATGGAGAGAATCAACATCATCGACTGCCCGCTGGGGGAGGTTGGAAAGCACCTCGGCGGCTACGGGAACATATTCATAATCCACGACCGCAACGTAGGCGGCATCGTGGAAAGGCTTGGCGTTCAGGCTCAAGGAATATTCCCGATCGAGACCACGGAGGAGAGGAAGACGCTCGCCACCGTGCTGGAAATCGAGGAGTGGCTGCTGGAGAAAGGAGCTGACAGAGAGGCGTTTGTGCTGGGTGTCGGCGGCGGAATCACAACTGATCTGGTCGGGTTCGCGGCTTCCGTTTACAAACGTGGTGTGAGGTTCGGATTCATCCCGACCACCCTGCTCTCACAGGTGGATGCCGCTATCGGCGGAAAGAACGGCGTGAACCTCGACTCCTACAAGAACATCATCGGGGTGATACGCCAGCCGGAAATGACATTCATCTGTCCGGAACCGCTGGAGACGCTGCCTTACCCGCAGATTCTGTCGGGTGCGGCCGAACTGCTCAAAACCTTCATTATCAACAATGAAGACGGTGAATATGAAAGGGCGGTGAATATGCTTATGAATATTCATGCTCAGGCATCGGAAGGTTCCGCCGAGGCCTCCATCCGGGAATATTCACAGACATTCCGTGAATTGATCGCGGCCGCGGCGAATGTAAAGGCGGGCATTGCCGGAAGGGATCCGAATGAGCGCGGGGAGCGCCGCCTGCTCAATCTTGGACACACTTTCGCCCACGCCATCGAAAAGAATTCCTCCGAGGCGATCCCGCACGGGCAGGCAGTCTCCATGGGCATCATCCTGGCAGCGCGGTTGGCCGAGTCTTTGGGGCTGACGGATGGTCTTTCCGAGCGTCTGGAAGCGGATTTCACAGCCTGTGGCTTGCCGGTCGAGTGTCCGTACAGCATTGAAACTCTTGCGGATGCGATGAAGAAAGACAAAAAGGCGGATGGAGCGTTTGTTCATTTCGTGCTGCCGCTGGGCATAGGGCACGTTGAGACACGGGAACTTCGGGTCGAAGAGGCGGTAAGCGCATTGAAGGATGAGTAAAGTCACGGCGTTTCAGACAGCGGCGCCGCCCATTTCAGAGACGAGCGGCGCTCGCAATCATTAACAAGTAATTGAATATATTCAGTTTATGATCTGCACAACAATCCAGAACCGAACCCTGGAAGAGATAATGAACCTGCTGGAAAGCAGCGAGCCACGGATTCAGATGGCCGAAATCAGATTGGACAGATGTCCGCTGAGTATCGAGGAGATCGAGTACCTGTTCTCATCCTCGGACACTCCGCTCGTGGCCACCTGCCGGGTCGTTGATGACGGCAACGGGACTTGGGAAGAGGCCGAGGAGAAACTCACGGCCGCGGTCGAGGCCGGTGCCGCGTTTTTGGATCTGGAGATCGAAGCTCCGAAAGAGATCGGCAAAAGGCTCCGGAGGGCTTGCACTGAATATGGCACCACGATGATCCGTTCGAGTCATTTCTTCGCCGGGACACCGTCGGATCAGGTGCTGCGGAACACTGTGGAGAAATGCAGGAAGTTCGGTGGAGAGATTGTGAAGATCGCGGCTATGGCGACCTCTGAAGAGGATGTAGCAAGGGTGCTTGCGCTTTATTCATCGATCGCTTCGACAAACTCAGCGGCCGAAACACAGCGACCTGTGGAATTGGTTGCGTTCTCGATGGGAGAGATCGGCAAGGTTAGTCGCTTGGATTGCTTGAAGTTAGGCAGCCCGTTCACCTATGCCGCCCTGAACGAGAACGAGGCCGCGGCACCCGGTCAATGGTGTTATTCGGAGATGCTTACGGCTGTCTATGGAGACAGGAAGCCTCTTCACTGCAACAGTCCTCTGAATATGCCGGCCTCAAAGAGTTTCGCCCAACGCGCGATCATCGCCGCGGCATTGGCGGAAGGAGAATCACGGCTCGGCGGCTACTCTCCGTGTGGGGACAACGAGGCGGCGATAGCGGTCGCCAAGGCGCTCGGGGCCAAGGTCATAGCCGCCGAACCTGAGGCTCGACAGGACTCCACAGCCATTGAATCCGCATCATTCTCAGGAAAAACGCTCATCATAGAAGGCATAGGCTCGTCAGCGAATATCCCCGAAAAGATCAACGTCGGCGAATCCGGCCTCCTGACCCGCCTGATGATCCCTCTCACCGCCGCTCTCGGCAACGGTAAACAAATCGAAATTGACGGCATCGGCACCCTCCCGACCAGACCGCTGAAAGGCGCATCCGAAATCATGGCCGGCTTCGGCACAGTCCTGAGACCACTCAACCCGGCCCCGGAAGTCCACGTGCCACTCACCGTCCAAGGTCCTCTGCTCCCTGGCAAAACCAGCATCTCCGGCAAAGGCGGCTCGCAGCTGATCTCCGGTCTGCTGATGGCTCTGCCGCTCCTACCGGAAGACTCTACCCTGCATATTCACGACCCCAAGAGCATCCCGTATATGTTCATCACAGCGGACGTGCTTCGCCGTTTCGGCATCAAGATCGGCTCCGAGATGGAGGGTGGAGAGGATTTTCTTGAGACTCAGGACTGGAGTCTCTGCACCGGCATCACATTCAAGATCAAGGGCGGGCAGAAATATTCCCCGGCCGCTTTCGACATCGAGGGCGACTGGAGCGCCGCCGCCAATTTCCTGGTGGCCGGAGCGCTGTTCGGAGACGTGAAACTGACCGGTCTCGACACAACCTCCCTTCAAGCCGACATCTCGATCATGGACATCCTGATGGAAGCCGGAGCCAGCCTTTCGCAGATTGATGATGGGCCGCAGGACGGAATCACAAACGACGGCTCTTCCAGAAATGAAGCGACCGATGCTGCCTCCAACAAAACTTCAGACAATGAAGACGCTCCGGAGGCCAATGCCCCGCAAGGTCACCGCGGCCTGATCACCGCCCAAAAAGCCCCGCTCCGCGCCTTCGACACCGACCTCAACAACTGTCCGGACCTGTTTCCGATCGTCTCCATCCTCGCCGCCTTCTGCCACGGACGCAGTAATATTCAAGGATTCAAGAGGTTGGCAAGCAAGGAAAGCGACCGCGGCACCGCGATTCTGAATATGCTGACCCAGATGGGCGTGAGCGCCTCCGCTTCCGGCGACACCCTCACCATCGACGGGGAATCAGTCGAGAGCCGCCTCCTGAACGGTCACCTCCTCAAGGGCGGTGAATATACCTCCTCGCACGACCACCGTATGGCGATGGCCCTCACCGTAGCCTCCTGGTGCGCCGACACCCCGATCATAATAGATGACACCACCTGCGTCGCCAAATCTTTCCCCGCCTTTCTCGACACCTATGCCAAACTGAAGCGTTAGTACGTCTGGAATGCCAACCAACTATTCGGCTTTATGAATTGACTCCAGAACAAGAGCCAGGGCGGCCGTGTGCTTTTCCAAAATGCGCTTATGACGGTTTCCGGCTCGGGCGATGTTGTTCCGGAGGTCATTTATCTTCACATTGATAGCGGTGGAGTTCCCCGACGCGATGATCGCCCGGACATATTCATCATAAGACATCCGCTTTTTGTCGTGGGTCAGAAGCTTCAGAGCCTCAAGCACTTCCGCCGAGAAACCATATTCATCCAAATCCTCGAAGGTGACATCAGAGTCCTCGACAACATCGTGGAGGAAGCCGACTATTTTCTCGTTCTTGGTCTGCCCGGCGATGCCAACGGCGAGGGAATGGAGGATGTCGGGGTTGCCGTCAAGGTCCCTCTTGTTGCGAAAGACAGTCGATGCGATGGCCACCGCCTCATCAATCCCGGACTCAAAATATTCCTTGAGATCCTTTGTGCTCCAATATGTGCCGGAGCCAAAAAACTTCAACCTCTCAACCACTTCAAACAAAGTCAGCACACTGAAGTACATCTTCAGATTGTGTAAAGGAATATGAAAGTTCGGACCGTCTCCCTTTGTGTCCGTAAACTCCACCCTTGACAATTCCTCGGTTCCCGTGAAATCTACTTTCGTGTCACAGATCCTCATCCCTACAAATCCATATTCCTCATCCATCTCGACAACTTGGATAAGAATCTTTTCAAATGAATATGACTGTGACTGGACCAGATTTAACTCCTCCTCGTAACCGTCCTCGACCCATCCCACCAGTTCATTGATTCCCACCTCTCTACGGAAATCCATATAACCGTTCGTCTCAATATGGACCTCCAGTCCATACGGTTTCAGGAAACTGAGATCTTGAAACTCCCTCACACTGACAGGCACACGATACCGGGCCTCAAAGTCGTCCGCGTTCTTGTAGAACGCCGCAAAGATAAGATACCTCATAAGCATTGTTTTTGTTACCGGCCTTGGTGTCAGACAAAAACAGTCGCCGTCCTCGGCAGCCGTCCTTGTCATCGACAACCACTGCCAAAATATTTATGAATTGAAAATTACCGGACAGGCAGAGCCGCCTGTCGCTCACAACACAAAAATAAGAAAATCTCTTGAGATTGCAAAGCCATTTATGAAGATTCGCTTTTACCGTCCCTCTGTCCAATAAGGTTGCCAGGAATTCTTTGCGACTCTCTCTTGGAACCGTGGCAGGTAAGTGGCTGATTTTCAAGCGAAACGAAGATGTCCTGGTGCTAGATTCTGCACCAGGACATCTTTGTTTTTATTCATTATCAAGGAGTTAGATGCCACGGCCTTTCAGGTCGGCGAGGACGATGGCAGTGACGGCCTCGACGATGACGGGGGTGCGGAGGGCGAAACAGACATCGTGACGGCCCGGAACGTTGAGGGTGGTTTGCTCGCCGGTCTTGATGTTGAGGGTGGTCTGGGATTTGGTGATGCTGGAGGTCGGCTTGAAGGCTACACGAAATACTACCGGAGAGCCGTTCGTGATACCGCCGTTGATGCCGCCGGAACCGTTCTTCACGGTGGTCACAGAACCTTCTTTAAGCTCAAGAGAGTCATTATGTTCCGAGCCTTTCATCCGGGCGGATGCGAAACCGTCACCGAACTCTATGCCACGGACTCCAGGGATGGAGAACACAGCATGCGAAATCAGGGACTCGACCGAATCGAAGAACGGTTCTCCAAGACCGGCAGGAACTCCGGAGACCCGGCACTCGACAATGCCGCCAAGCGAATCGCCTTCCTTGGAGGTTTTGTCCAGAAGATCGCCCCACTTGGACTTGTCCGTCTCTCCTCCGATCTCTATCAAACCGGCCTCAAAGCTGAGCCCCTGACACATTTTCTTTGCGATGACTCCGGCGGCGACCAGCGGAAGGGTTATCCTGCCCGAAAAATGCCCACCTCCACGAGGGTCATTGAAGCCGTTCCACTTAACGGAAGCGACATAGTCGGCGTGCCCTGGACGCGGCACAGCCTTAAGAGCCTCATAGTCAGAAGACCGAGTGTTGTTGTTCTTGAATATGACTGCGATCGGTGCTCCGGTTGTGTGTCCATCGAAGACTCCGCTCAGAATCTCCGGCTCGTCCGCCTCGATGCGTGGTGTGGTACCCTTCGCTCCACTCTTGCGTCGGAGAATGTCCGGCATGAAGTCCTCTACACCAAGTTCTATCCCCGGCATGACACCATCCACGACCACACCAATCGCCGCCCCGTGCGACTCACCGAAGATCTCCACCCTGAAATTACGTCCGAATGCGTTCATTGTATATTCAAAAATTAATAAGTCCGTCCTTGCAAAAATACACTTTTCTTGTGGAATAAAATATGCTATCTTTGTAGTAATATCCTCAAAAGGCCGTTTTGTGTTCAAACACGGCGGATTATGAGGGTGAAACTACTTATTGGAATGGACATTAAGGAAGAAGACAAGATAATTCAGGAGGTCACCAGACAGGAGTACAAGGAGGGCTTCGTCACCGATGTCGGCCAGGACTTTATTCCAAAAGGGCTGAACGAGGACATCATCCGTACCATCTCACGGCTCAAGGAAGAGCCGGAATGGATGCTGGAGTTCCGGCTGGGCGCTTTCCGGAAGTGGCAGAAAATGGAGATGCCCGAGTGGGGGCATCTGGACATGCCCGTAATTGATTTTCAAGACATTATCTACTACGCAGCCCCAAAAAAGAATTCGGAACGCCCGAAGGAGATCGACCCGAAGCTGGAGGAGACGTTCGAGAAACTTGGCATCCCGGTAAGGGAGCGTGAGGCTCTCGCCGGAGTCGTGGCCGTGGACGCGGTCTTCGATTCGGTCTCCGTGGCCACAACATTCAGGGCATCGCTGGCTGAGAAAGGAATCATATTCTGCAGCTTCTCGGAGGCCGTCAAGGAGCATCCGGATCTGGTGCGGAAATATCTCGCCTCGGTGGTTCCGGTAGGGGACAATTTCTTTGCGGCACTCAACTCGGCGGTCTTCAGCGACGGCAGTTTCTGCTATATTCCCAAAGGGGTCAGGTGCCCGATGGAGCTTTCAAGCTACTTCAGGATCAACGCCGCCGGCACAGGCCAGTTCGAGAGGACGCTCATCGTGGCAGACGAAGGGTCTCAACTGAGCTACATGGAGGGCTGCACGGCTCCGATGCGTGACGAGAACCAGCTTCACGCGGCGGTGGTGGAGATCGTGGTCGAGAAAGACGCCGACGTGAAATATTCAACGGTGCAGAACTGGTACCCAGGGGATGCGCAGGGGCGCGGAGGTATCCTTAACCTCGTGACCAAAAGGGGAATATGCAAGGGCAGCGGCTCGCATCTGAGCTGGACGCAGGTCGAGACAGGTTCGGCGATCACTTGGAAATATCCTTCCACGATCCTGAAGGGAGACTACTCCTCGTCGGAATTCTACTCGGTCGCCGTGACCAACAACTATCAGCAGGCGGACACCGGAACAAAGATGATCCACATCGGCCGCGGCACGAAGAGCCGGATCGTAAGTAAAGGAATATCAGCGGGTCACAGCCAGAACAGTTACCGTGGTCTGGTCCGGATGAACGCCGGAGCGGCCGGAGCGCGCAACTACTCGCAGTGCGACAGCCTGCTGATCGGCTCGCAGTGCGGGGCGCACACGTTCCCGGACATCCAAAGCGCCAACCCGACCGCGATCGTGGAACACGAGGCGACGACCTCGAAGATCAGCGACGAGCAGCTGTTCTATTGCAACCAGAGGGGGCTCGGGCCGGAGGATGCAGTCGGCCTGATCGTCAACGGCTATGCCCACGAGGTGCTTTCCCGCCTCCCGATGGAGTTCGCCGTAGAAGCCACCAAACTGCTTCAGGTCTCCCTCGAAGGTTCGGTGGGTTAATGAATATATTCACAAGCATTTCTGAATATTCCGGAAGTGCCTGAACAGGTGGGCAATCACCTTAATAATTCTTCAGCAAACGATTGCCGGTTTGCGGTGACTTGAACATTTATGAAGTTCTTTGATATAGAAAACATTGCGTTCACGCTTGGCGGAACGGGAGTGAGCTTTCTGGAGCTGATCGGAGTCATCGCGGGACTTACCTGCGTGGTGATGGCCGGACGCAACAGCAAGTACAACTTCTGGGTCGGCTACCTGTACAACATCCTGCTGTTTACGCTGTTCTGGCAGCGGCACCTCTACTCGGCGATGCTTCTCCAGCCGATAGCGTTCGGAATCAATGCCTTCGGGCATTGGAGGTGGACACATCCCAGGCCGGAGGAACAGAGTTCGAAAGACGCTTCGGCCTTGAAGGTGACACATCTGTCGATGCGGGATTGGTGCACTGCTCTCACGGTCGTGGCCTTTGCCGGAGCCGCCTGGGGATTCGTGCTCAGCAAATTGGGCACGGCCTGGTTCACGGACATATTCACACCTGATCCAACCCCGTGGCTTGACTCGTACGGCCTGATGCTGACGCTGTTGGCGCAGTTCCTTTCCGCCCAGAAGAAGTGGGACTGCTGGATCGTGTGGCTGGTGGTGAACATCACGAACATCACCCTCTACCTCAGCGCCGGCCTCGTGTTTATGCCGATCGTCAGCGCCCTGTATCTGCTCAACGGCATCTGGTCCCTTTGGACTTGGTACCGATTATACAAGGAGGAAAGGTAGCACATTTCGGTCACTGAGCTTGTCGAAGTGACCTTACAAACTTAAACAAAATACGATGAATATGACAGACATATTACTGAAGATAAAAGATCTGCACGCAAGTGTCGGAGACAAGGAGATTCTGAAGGGAATCGACCTTGAGATCCGCCGCGGTGAGATTCACGCCGTGATGGGTCCGAACGGGGCTGGGAAAAGTACCCTGTCCTCTGTCCTGACCGGCAAGCCGAACTACGAGGTGACGGCCGGATCAATCAAGTTCGATGGCAAGGATTTGCTGGCGATGAAGCCGGAGGAAAGGGCCTGGGCCGGACTGTTTATGTCCTTCCAGTATCCGATCGAGATTCCGGGAGTCTCCATCACGAACTTTATGAAGACGGCGATCAACTCCAAGCTCAAGGCTCAGGGGAAAGAGCCGATGAAAGCCGTTGATTTCCTGAAGCTTATGAAGCAGAAGATGGCCTTCGTGCAGATGAAGCCGGAGTTCGCCAAGCGTGAGGTAAACGTCGGATTCTCCGGTGGAGAGAAGAAGCGGAACGAGATCTTCCAGATGGCGATGCTCGATCCGACCCTCGCTATCCTCGACGAGACGGACAGCGGCCTGGACGTGGACGCGCTCAAGATCGTGGCCGATGGAGTGAACGCCCTGCACACTCCGGAAAAGTCTGCGATCGTCATCACCCACTACCAGAAGCTTCTTGAATATGTAAGGCCGGATGTCGTGCACGTCTTGAAGGACGGCCGTATCGTGGCCACCGGCGGTTACGAACTGATTGACAAGATTGAAAAGGATGGCTTTGAACAGTTCTAAAAACATAGACCACGGCAATTATATTCCCTCGCCCATCTTGCCGGGAATGAAAGTCGCTGACGGAGAGCATATTCGCAAGGTCTTTGTGCTTTCCGCCGATGATGTCGCCGCAGGAGCCGAGGTCGCTGAGCGTGTCGAAGCGACAGTTGGTTCGACAGGCTCACCAACCACCAAAGTGACCGAGATTCCGTCCAACATCGAGGTGGGGGCGGATGCGGCGCTGGATCTGACGGTCATAGTGCTGCCGGGAGTGTCGGCTCGGATTCCGCTGACGATCGACTTGACTGGAGCGCATTCCGAAGTCCGCCTTTCGGGAATATACCTCTGCTCCGGCCACGATGAGGTGACGTTCGACATCACGATGCATCACCGTACTGGAGACTGCCGTTCCCGGCAGACATTCAACGGGTTGGCTACCGGGGAGGCCAAGTGCGGATTCTTCGGCAAGATTGTGATCGCGCCCGAGGCGCAGAGAACCGAGGCGTTCCAGGAGAACCATAACATCTTGCTTTCCGACTCGGCCAGGATCAACACAAAGCCACGGTTGGAGATCTATGCCGATGATGTGAAGTGCTCGCACGGCGCCACGGTCGGGAAACTGAACGAAGACGAGCAGTTCTATATGCGCTCCCGTGGCATTCCTGAGGAAGAGGCCAAGGTGCTGCAGATGATCTCGTTCGTGGCCCCGGTACTGGAAAACATCCCGGAAGACTCCACAGACGGCACTCCAGCCAGGACCGCCGTCGCTGAACTTGTCGAGAACGCAATCAGGGGACTGTAAGAGCGTGGCGCATAAGTGGTTATAACACAGCGCAATAAGCCTTCTCCTTAAGGTGATTCCAACCGAAGGCTGCCAAGGATTAGACTGATTTTCAAAGAGTTGAACGCCACGACCGCAAATTTGGATAAATATGATTGTCAAGACGAATGTCAAGCTGAATCTGGGACTGAGTGTCCTGCGGAAACGTGCCGATGGGTTTCACGACATCGAGACGCTGTTTGTGCCGTGCTTTGATTTCGGGGACACTATTGAGATCATTACGGGAGATGACTACAGCCGGAGCTCGGCGGCGTTGTTCGCGAAGTATGGAGCCCCGGACGGACGCTTTGACGCTTCGACAGGCTCAGTGACCGGCAGGCTCAGCGACCGGCAAGAAGCATCGGTTGGTGAGCCTGTCGAACCAACTAGGCTCAACGAATCAGCCAAAGAAGACGGAAAAGAAACGACTCTCTCGGGAAATGTAACCGCATCAGAGGATGGAAGATTAGTGCAAGGAATATCCGAGGACGGGAAATTGATGATCACGATCGCGCGGGAGGAGGGTGTTGACTGGAATCCGCTCAAGGATCTGTGCGCAAAGGCGTACAACATTCTTGCACAAGATTTTGACCTGCCGCCGGTCAAGATATTCCTGGAAAAGAAGGCAGCGGTAGGTGCCGGGCTTGGCGGCGGATCGGCGGACGCGGCTTTCACTCTCAAAGCGCTGAACGAGCTTTGCGGCCTGAACCTTTCCGAGCAAAGGCTTTCTGAATATGCCGCGAAACTTGGCAGCGATTGCGCTTTCTTTGTTTTCAATCGCCCTATGATCGGGTCTGGACGAGGGGAAATCCTTGAGCCTTACGACATTGACCTGTCCGAGTACGAGATCAAGGTTCTGATTCCGGAGGGAATTGTGGTCTCCACAGCGGAGGCTTATAAAGGAATAGTGCCTCGGGAAAGTTTGAAGCCCGGGTGCTTCGACACTTCGGAAAATTCAGATCATCGCAGACTCATCGACCAAAGCATGACAGAATCGTCAGAGGAATACCAAGACCTTCCCGGAAAGCGAATGATGAGTGGCCCCAGCCCAACAGGACTCTCAGATTTGAAAACAGTGCTTGCGGTGCCGGTCACGGAATGGAAAGACAATCTTGTCAACGACTTTGAGGCCACTGTCTTCAAGGCGCATCCGGAACTTGCCGCCATCAAGCAATCCCTCTATGACTCCGGAGCGGTCTATGCCTCGATGTCTGGCTCCGGCTCCGCACTCTTCGCCCTCTATAGAAAATAGTCTCGCTAATTGCGCAACTCACACGTAATAAGAGGCTGCGTCCCCGACCTCAGAAGCCGGTACCGAAAACGCCGCCGTGGCCTGAGTCCGGGTTCCAGCCGCCGGTAGGGCAAACGCCGGAACGACACTAAGCAAAACCGTCAGCGTAATGAATATTGTTTGTGACTATTTCATAATTTGTATCTCTTGCAAATTATCATTATATTCGGAACGTTTTAAAACTTTTAACGCATTATAAAAATATATTCTGCATTAGTTCTATTTGTTTATGCACTAATTAGTTGCACACCCTCCATAACAGAGATGGTTCCTGAAAATAAGATTCGTATTTCAGAGAACATCTTCTTTGACAACAACACTAAAAGGTATGTTTATAATGATAAATTACCCTTGACAAAAAGCAATATTGAAATAGATACCTTCAGACTCCGCTAACTAGACAAAAAACAAGAAATATGTTAAGAAAGCTGCTACCTACAATCGGATTTGCTTTATTGTTTTTTATAAGGCCATTGGAGTCATGCGCACAGGTGCCGGTCACAATCAAATGTGAGAATAACGCCAAGACGGTCACTGACATCAGAGTGCAGATCACCTTCCCGTCCGGTGAAATGAAAGCGTATGACGGGAAGAATCTGGAAAGCGAGGCTCTGGAATATCACATAGAAGGAACCGGAGAATGTAAACTGTTCATCCATTTCAAAGAGGAAGGAGTCAAGGCACCTACTTTCATCTCCAAAAAATTCATGATTTCCGGAGAAGAAAAAAGAATCGATGTTTACACTTCAATGAATCTCAGAAGCATGGTGATTCCTTGTAACTCAGAGTACTCAAACAGAAAGTACTGCATCCTGTTCATAAAGAAGATTTATCCTGAATGTCCGGAAGGGCGATACCCTAAAGGATATGAGAACGATTCTGAGCGGACGAATCTCTGGGAATATTCCCTCCAAAGCATAGTTCAAAAATAGCAGGCAAACAGGCTCCCTGTACATAAAACAGTTGTCTGGCGTACCAAAGGGACTTAAACCCACGACCGGTACAGGATAGAGCCCTCTGGCGTACCAACGGTTTTCCGGCAACACAGGAGACAGCGAAAAAGAAATACCCCCAACATTCCTATTCACCAAAGTTCCTCGGCGCCGCCGTAATAGTCATAGACATCCTGATAGTCAAGGTTGAGCTGCTCCAGAATCTCCTCCGAGGAAAGGCCGGTTACAATGCTCCTTCCGCCGGAATTCAGCACCACACCATCTCCCCGCCCACCACCATCAAACAACGACCTTCCACGCAGACCTACCGGATGGCTCAGAACCGTATCCACCGGCCGGATGGCATATTCATAGTACCGCACCGGCCGATTCTTCATCGCCTCCACCTCTCTCAAACGCCTCTTCTCCCCAATCATCGCCACCACCGCAAACGCCACCGGCAGAAGCAGCACCGCCGTCACCGCCAACTTCTCTTTCAATGAATATGTCTCATCGGGGTCTTTGCGCATCACTTTTCTTTGATTTCCTTAACCCATATAGAAAACAGCTCTTCTTGAGTAAGATGAGTGTTTGCCGAACTAGTACTTGGCATTTCCACATTCAAACAACCATAATCCAAAGCCTTCCTGTAAGCCTTTCCGCCATTGAACAAAATCTTCTTTATGGACGGATTAGAATTGATGAGTGACTGTACATCGTTCTGCTCCCCATTCTTAATATTAGAGTCCAAACTACCTTTACGTTCTGCTGAAGCATAGACATCCCACAACGCAATATGAAGCTGATCCAACAATCTTAGCCTTTTTGAATAATCTTCCGGCAAAGGTTTGTCTGCTGCCTTAGCGATTATCTTCCAAAAACGGTTGCTACGATTAGCATAATACTGCTGAAGACGCAACGATTCTTTTCCAGGCATGGTGCCAAGAATTAATATACGAGGCGAAGCTGGAACATAGGCCTCTAAACAAGCACAATTATCCATTGAATGCAATGATCTAGACTGGCTCTTATTTGATAACTCTTGACTCCTGCCTTCTTCGATACTTATGTCTTCATCTTCGACAATAGTAATCTTACCATCTTCAATTAATTGTGAGAAATCATCAACGTCAAAGCCTTTTTTGTCCGTGAAATCTGATATATAAAAATTCATATCTCTCATTTCATTTCGAATATTCTTTTGTTCCGACTTGTTAGAATTCACCTTACGCTTAATTAGTCGCTTTAAGATTGCACATTCCGACTTTGTAAAATTACTTTTTCCTTTCATAGAACTAATCCTTTTAAGTAAGCGTTAAAAAATAAGTTGAACTAA
>ULKV01003766.1_pt1 | contig 20536 bp, 15 predicted proteins | sample 1951241 | NCBI WGS metagenome assembly ULKV01 (sample SAMEA4835509, study PRJEB28245) | human gut metagenome | biome: gut microbiome; material: fecal sample | place: Denmark | collected 2008
GATGGCTGACAGCATCCGCTTTTCCAGACTGTATGGGTTATGGGAGAATTGCTCCTCCCGGGATGTGAACAGCAGCTTCTGGTAGTCCTTCTGTACATTTTCCTCTGAAGGATGAAGAAAATTGTCCTCCAGGTATTCCGCTTCCCGCAGCATATTCTCATAGTACAGATTGTAGGAGGGCAGCAGCACCAGCTGATAGGTGTCAATGGATATGCTGTACAGCTGATCATCCTGGACGGGCAGGGGCTGTGCTGTATGGATAGTATACCGATAGGGCCGATGGTTGATAACGATATTCGGCCCCATCAGCAGGATACGCTCCGGTGTGCGGAAGGCGGAATAGGTATACCGTCCGTTAACCAGCGCCGTGCGGATTCCTTGCAGCGGCACCATCTGCTTCAGCTGCTTGAGCAGATCGTCGGGGAGAACGGGCGCATCATCCATCAGCGTGCGGTTGATTACCTCAGCCTGTGTGCCGTCCGCCATGCAGACATACAGGCAGGATCGCAAGCCTTCCGCCATATAAATATAATGATTATACTCAATCATGCGGACACCCTCTTTCTTTTACCCTGGATGATGGCTTCATTATAGCATGGATCATCGCCTGATTCAACGCGTAGACATGAAAAAACAGGTCGAAAATCAGAAGAATATGACAAAAAGCCGATGCTTCATATATCAAATCGGTCTGTTGTGCGATATGATATGGATAGTGCAGGGAAGCTGCAACGGACAAATTCAGCATGTCATCATCGCTCGACCCACGAAGAGAAGGAGGGGACATGATGCTGCAGGGCGTGAACCTTGGTGGTTGGCTGGTATTGGAAAAATGGATGACGCCATCTCTGTTTGACGGCACCACAGCGGCGGATGAAACCTATTTCTGCCATGATCTGGGTGAAGATCGGGCCAGAGAACGGCTGAAAACCTTCCGGGATACCTTCATTCAGCGCCGTGATTTTGCGGAGATTGCCGATCACGGATTCAACGCGGTGCGCATTCCGGTGCCGTTCTTCATCTTTGAGGATATTGGACCGTACATTCACTGCTATGAATATCTGGATAGAGCGTTTGAATGGGCGGAAGAATTTCAGCTGAAAATCCTGATCGACCTGCACACGGTGCCCGGCGGACACAACGGCACGGACAACTCGGGCATCAGCGGCATCTGCCTCTGGTCGACCAGAGAAGAATGCGTGGATTGCACCTTGCGGGTGCTGGAGCGGCTTGCCAAGCGCTACGGCCAGCGGGAGGCACTCTGGGGAATCGAGGCGCTGAACGAACCGATGTGCAGCGATACGCCCTCGGGTGCGTACCTGAACATTCAGGAATTCATCCGCTACTACACCCCGGCGGAGCCGGAGCTGGCTGAAGGGAACGCCAACTACTCACTGGCGTTTCTCAAGCAGTTCTACCGGGACGCGTATGCACGGATGCGCAGGCATATGGCAGCGGACAAGCGCATTGTATTCTGCGATGCCTTTGAACTGGATATTTGGGATGACTTTCTCCTGAACGAAGGCATGGAAGGCGTATGCCTGGATACGCATCATTACCTGATGACGCCTGACCGGATGCTCTTCACGCAGCGGAACCTGGACGTGTACCATGACTATCTGCTGTCCCTCGGGAAGCGCTTGCGGGCGGCAGGGCGGCGGATCCCGCTGATCGTGGGCGAGTGGAATGTCCAGAACACAGCCGACGGCCTGCGCGAGATGACCCCATCGGAAAAGGACGAGCTGTATTGTACCCTGGCTGAACTGTTCCAAGACGGCTTCAGCGAGTGTCTCGGCTGGTTCTACTGGAGCTGGAAAATCACGGCGGGCGGTATCGACGCCGATTGCGACGACGCGGCGCGGTGCGTCACCAAAGGATGGCTGAAAATACGAAATATATGATAAAATTCCGTTGATTGTAATATAGTTGACGGACAGAAAAGGATAAATTAAGTATAGAAATTGCAGTCGATTTCCTGAGATGAATAATGTCCCAGTACAGAAAGGACGAGAGTCATGCAAGCAAAGACTGACGATGTGCAGGTAATGGGCAGGAAAACCGGTTGGCGTCATGATATCGCCATGAACAAGGGGCTGTACCTCTTGTCCATCCCGATCATCGCCTTCTTCCTGATCTTCAATTACGCGCCCATGGCCGGGTTAGTGATCGCGTTCCAGGATTTCAAGCCGCAGCGCGGTATCCTGGGCAGCCAGTGGGTAAGCTTTGACAACTTCGTGGACTTCTTCACCAATCCCAGCTTCGCGTCGATTCTGCGCAACACGCTGGTCATCAGCCTGCTGGGTCTGGTCATTGCCTACCCGATGGCCATCATCTTCGCCCTTCAGCTGAACGAAATCGGCTGCAAGCGCTTCAAAAAGGCGATCCAGACCATCAGCTACATGCCCTATTTCATTTCCCTGGTGGTGATCTGCGGCCTGGTGATTGAGTTCTGCGCCTCCAACGGCGTGGTGACCAATATCTTTTGCGCGCTCACGGGGCGGCCCAAAGAAAACTTGCTGACGAACCCCAATTACTTCTGGGCAATCAACCTGCTGTCCGACCTGTGGCAGAACCTGGGCTATTCGTCCATCATCTTTGTGGCGGCGATCACCTCCGTCAGCCAGGAGATGCACGAGGCAGCCGCCATTGATGGCGCCAACCGTCTGCGCCGCGTGTGGAGCATCACCATTCCCTGCATCATGCCGACGATCGTGACCATGCTGATCCTTCGCTGCGGCTCCCTGCTGAGCGTGGGCTTCGAGAAGATCCTGCTGCTGTATAACCCCAGCATCTATTCCACCGCCGACGTCATCAGCACCCACGTCCAGCGTCTGGGTATTGAAAAGGCGCAGTACGGCTATTCCACCGCCGTGGGCCTGTTCAACTCCGTAATCAACACCATACTGCTGCTGGCGGCGAATTACTTCAGCAAGAAATACACCGATACCTCGGTGCTTTAAGGAGGTGCTGATATGATTGAGCGTACAAACAAATCCAGAATCATCTTCTGCATCTTCAATTACGGCGTTCTGATTGCCTTTGGCTTTTTGTGTCTGATGCCCCTGTGGCATGTCCTGATGGCCTCCGTCAGTGATCCTCGGCTGCTGATGGCTTCCTCCGGCATCCTCTTTGCGCCTCTGGGCAGGCCGACGCTGGAAGGCTACCGTATTGTGCTGAGCAATTCCGCCATCATCGAGGGCTATGGCAATACCCTGCTGTATGTTGTGACCAACGCCGCGGCAGGCACCTTCCTGACGGCCATCGCCGGCTTCCTGGTGAGCCGCAAGAATTTCAAGCTGGCCCGGCCGCTCACCGTGTTCATCATGTTCACCATGATCTTCAGCGGCGGCCTGATCCCCACCTACATGGTCATCCGCAGCTTGGGCTTCATCAATACCCGCTGGGCAATCATCGTGCCCGCGCTGATGAACGCATACTACATCATTGTGATGAAGTCCGCCTTTGAGCAGCTGCCCGGCGCCTACGAGGAATCGGCCAAGCTGGACGGCGCGGGCCCCGTCCGCATCCTTTTCCAGATCCTGCTGCCGCTGGTCAAGCCCACGCTGGTAGTCATCATCATGTTTTCGGTGATTGGCCAGTGGAACAGCTGGTATCCCGCGTCCATTTACCTGCCCCGTGTCCGTGAAAAGTGGCCCCTGCAGCTGATCATGCGCTCGCTGCTGATTCAGAACGACGTGTCCAAGCTGCTGACCTCTTCCAGCGAAGCCAACCATGTGGTCAACATGACCGGCAACCTGGTGAAGTATGCCGTGACCATCGTGGGTACGCTGCCGATTCTGGTGGCCTATCCCTTTGCGCAGCGGTACTTTGTGACAGGCATTACCCTTGGCGGCGTCAAGGGCTGATTAAGATTCTAAAGCGTGAAGACATCACGCTGAATAATAAGGAGGTTCCCATGAGAAAAATCGTTTCCGTGTTCCTGGCTGCCATCATGCTGCTGAGCCTTGTACAAGTTGCGGCACTAGCTGACAACGACAAGAAGCTGACCTACACCGTGTTCCAGCAGGGCGACGACGTGCCCAATCCCGAAGAGGACTATCGTAACAGCGCAGTGATCCATTACTGGCAGGATATGTTCAACATCGAAATCGACTGGCAGATTCCGCCCCAGGGCAGCGAAGCCGATCAGATGTCCCTGATGCTTGGTACCGGCGACTACACCGATATCATGGATATGGGCTTCAACACCGAGAACCTGGGCACCCTGTGCGACGACGGCGTGATCTATGATCTGACCCCGTATCTGGATGATTGCATGCCCAACTACAAGGCCTGGCTGGACGCTAACCCTGATGTGAAATCCGCGCTGTTTGACGACAGCGGCCGCATCTACCTGGCAGCCACCATCCAGGATCATCCCAAGCAGTGGGGCGGTCTGGTGTATCGCCGTGACATTCTGGAGACCATGACCGACGGCAACGTAGCCTTCCCCAGCGGCAGCGAAGAGCCCACCACCATCGCCGACTGGGAGTACATGTTGGAGCTGATGAAGCAGTACTTCACTGCTGCTGGCTTACCGGACTATGCCTGCCTCATCCTGCCTGCGACCGGCTACTTTTCCACGGGCGAGCTGATCAGCGGCTTCGGCATCGGCGGCACCGATTACCTGAAGGAAGACGGCTCCGTGGGCTACGGTATTGCGGAGGACAACTTCTATAATTACCTAGTCAAGATGAAGGAATGGTACGCGAAGGGCTACATCTATGCCGACTTCGCCGGCCGTTCCCAGGATCTGTTCTACCTGCCCAACACTGCCCTGACCTACGGCGGCTCTGCGGGCATCTGGTTCGGTCTGGTGCAGCAGGTGGGTGATGCTATGTCCCTGCCGGAATACGGCCTGCTGATGGACGTGATGCCGCTGGCCGCCCCCATTGATACCGAGCATGGCATCGAAACCCCCACCCCTGTCTATCTGGCTGCGACCCGTGCCACCAGCAACTCCGGCTGGGCGATTTCCACCGCCTGCAGTAAGGAGAAGCTGACCCGCATCCTGACGGCTATCGACTGGTTCTACACCGATGAAGGTGCCGCCACCCGCAGCATGGGTCTGAGCGAGGAACAGGGTGCTGCCGAGCTGGCTGAATACCTGGACAAGGGCATTACGCACGGCGCCCGCGAGAATGGTTCCATTCTGTGGACCAAGGAAATGAACGAGGCCAAGGATCTGGGTCAGTATGAGTTTTCCGAGAACCGTCTGCCCGGCATCGTGGTGAATTACGCCACCCGTACCTGCGAGCTGAATGAGCAGGGCATCGACCCCAACGTGCTGGGCGATGAAGTGTGGACCAAGTATGGCGGTGCAAGCGTGTATCCCTATGTGGTGTCCTTCACTGCTGAGGAGCAGGAAAAGGTCAACCGCATCAACACCAATATGCAGGACTATGCGCATCCCATGATTGTCAACTTCATCATGGGCCGTGCCGAGCTGACCCCCGAATCCTTCAAGGCTTATCAGCAGAAGCTGCAGGAACTGGGCCTGCAAGAGTACCTGAGCATCAAGCAGACCGCTTACGAGCGCTTTGCGGCTCGTGCCGGGAATTAAGGCAACACCACACAATTCGGCGGCGCGTCTGGCGATGTCTTTTCCGCCATCTGCATCATGCAAATTTCTCGATTTACCGCCAGTAAACCTTCGAAATTTGCATTTGCATCTGACGAAAAATCCATTCGCCAGCCGACCACCTCATTTGTGCGGTATTACCTTAAAGCAACAACGTGTATTTTGCGGATGTGATTCGGTAAAATACAGCACATCACCCAGCAGGCTACACGCGGGTTCAAGCTGCGTGTAGCCTGGTTTTTCAGAAAGGAACTTGCTTATGGAATACTGCAATCCGCTTGATTTGGCGTACAAGTTCCAGCACTACGGCAAAGCCGCCCACCGGGAAGCTGCCGATCCTACGCTGGTCCTCTTCAAGGGCACCTATTACCTGTTCGCCAGCATGAGCGCAGGCTTCTACTATTCCAACGACCTTGCCAGCTGGCAGTGGCATGAGAACCGCAATCTGGATATGTACCTGTATGCTCCGGACGCAAGGCAGATCGGCGACTATCTGTATTTCTGCGCGTCCAGCAAGGGCGAATCCAGCACCATCTGGCGGACGAAGGATCCTCTGTCCGACCAGTTTGAGAAGGTCAGCGCACCCTTTGATTTCTGGGATCCGGCGATTTTCTCGGATGATGACGGCCGGGTGTACCTGTACTGGGGCAGTGCCAACGACCGTCCCATCTATGGCACCGAGCTGGATCCCGCCACCATGACGCCCATCGGCGAACGCAAATCCCTCATCTATGGGGACAAGAAAAGCCATGGCTTTGAGCGTTTCAACTTCCCAGGCAAAAAGAAAAAGGATCGTCCTGAGCTTGAGCAGACGCTGTACGACATCTTTTTTGGCAGCGGCGACCCGTTCATGGAAGGCCCCTACATGAGCAAGCTGAACGGTCGGTATTACCTGCAGTATAGCGCGCCAGCTACGGAAGAGTCCATTTACAGTAACGGCTATGTGGTGGGTGATGCGCCGCTGGGTCCCTTCACCTTCGGCGTGAATTCCCCCTTCAGCTCCCGTCTGAGCGGATTCATCACTGCCGCAGGCCATGGCAGCACCATGGAGGATCGTTACGGGAATTTGTGGCATGTGGCCAGCATGGGCATCAGCGTCAACGCTGATTTTGAACGCCGCGTCGGCCTGTTTCCCGCAGGCGTGGATCAGGATGGTCTGCTGTTCTGCAATCAGAATTTCGCCGATTATCCGTTGGAAATTCCCCAAGGCAAATTTGATCCCTGGTCGATCAAGCCCCGCCACATGCTGCTTTCCTACCGCAAGCCGGTGGAAGCGTCATCCTTTGCGGAGGGGCATCCTGCCCAGCTGTCTGTGGATGAAAGCATCAAGACCTGGTGGACAGCCAGGGGAAGCAAAGGCGAATGGCTGAAGCTGGATCTGGGCGAACCGTGCAGTGTGCATGGGATTCAGATCAACTTTGCGGAAGAGGGCATCCCAGTCATGCAGATGCCGCCTGAGGCGTGCGGTCTGCCCGGCGCAGTGGGCGGGCGCTATGTGGACTCTGGCAAGCAGCTGCGCACCCGCTACCTGCTGGAAGGCAGCCTCGATGGCGAGAACTGGACAACGCTGGTGGATGCCCGGACGACGGAGGACGACCGCAGCCATCCCTACCATGTGCTGGCTCAGGACACGCAGCTGCGATTTGTGCGCATCACCTGTGAGGAGACGCCCTACAACAGCCTCGTGAGCATTTCCGGCCTGCGCGTATTTGGCATCGGCAATGGCGAAAAACCTCAGCGGGTCGCAGGCGGCCATGCCGTTATGGAGGATCCCATGACCTGCCGCCTGACCTGGGACAAGGCGGAGGGCGCCACGGGCTACAACGTGCGTTTCGGCATTGCGCCCGACAAACTTTATGCCAGCTACCAGGTGTATGGCAGCGAAGAAGCCTTCATCACGACGCTGAATGCTGGAGAAACCTACTATTATGCCATTGACGCCTATAACGAAAACGGCGTGACCGAGGGCGGCGTCAACAAAATGTAACGATCAGGCCTGCGCGTACCGAACCCGGTATGCGCAGTTTCTTTTTCATGAAAGCCGTACAGTGCCTTCATCAGCCGAACGGTGTCCAGGTTGATGCGATCCTCCGCTCCGTCCATACGGAGCAGCTCTCGAACACGTCCAACACCGGATGCCGCTTCAGGTCTTCCGCCATCTGGCTGCGGCAGGCGTTATGGACGTAGATGAACGCTATCCGCTGCAAAGTCATGCTCTGATTTGCACAGCAGCTTTTCCACCCCTGGCAGGCTTCAGGACCCCGCCCGAATCCGCCACCTGCTCGTTGATCGCGATGACCGGCATGGATATCACGACGTAGGCCCGGATCTTCTCTATGTCTGTAATGTACTTGACCTGTATCCCAAGGGCATCGCAGACATATTGAGTCTGTATAAAGGCAGCATACCAGCAAGATCAATCTTCGTCCCCGTAAATACCTCGGCTGGAGATTTCCCTTTGAAGTTTTCTTCAACCACCTGTTGCACTTGACTTGACAATTAAAGATCAAACGAAAGCCCGGTGCTGCACCCACCGCGCCTCAGTTTGCACCCAAATGCACCCAATGTAAAACGAAAGGGTTATTGCAAAACGATAGCCGGGAATTGTATTAGTTTTTGAGTCATTTCACAGTGACGAGCCAGTTTCGTGAGAAGCTGGCTCGTTTTTATGTGCATGGATATGAAAAATCCGCCTCCGAGAATGGGAGGCGGACAGCGTTTTAGTTACCAGTCCAAAGGATATGTATCATCGGACATTGCATGCATTCCGCGTTATTATTTCTTCTCATTCGCAATACTGTCAAGTGTTCTGCTAATCGCATCGTCACTTGTGACAGCATGCGAGCCATCCATGTATTCCGCCTTGCCAAAGCCAAGAATGCAGACAAATACGGTGTTCAGCAGCACCAATCCCCAACCGAAACCCGTGCTTTGGTTGAATGCGTGCGCAAGATCGATGGCTGCTTTGATAGCAATGTAGATGCCATAAAACGGAATCAGCAGCAGGAACATTTTCGCCCCCTGACCATACAGCACTTCAAACTGAACGTAGATATTATAGAACGGAATAATTCCTTCCCAGCCTTGTCTGCCCATCTTCTGATAAACTCTCCAATTGGCCGCCAAACTAACAACCAGCAGCAAAAAACTAATGACGCTCATCGTATTCTCTCCTTTTCCAGTTTGTCCATTTTATCGCTTTGCCTGTGCTCTTTTCTTTTCTCTACGGCTATCCGGCAATTTGCCCAGCCATGCGATTGTTGATAGCAAATCACTGTCCGTTCCTCCTTTCCCTCGCGATTCCTTTCTTCTATTTTACCCTCCCCTCGAAAAAAGTCAAGTGTTTTCTTGAAGAATTATATATTTCTGACATTTCTGACAAAAGCATGGCAAATTGTTGTGTATCTTCACAACGACTTTCGTGTCGGCGTGTAACCACCTTTCAGAAAATCGGTTTTTCTGAAATCAGCTGCCTCAAATCCCCCTCCAAATTTCAAATTCGCACAGAAAACGCGCCCGCCGACCTTCCGACGAGCGCGTTTATACTATTTGGGGCTCTACTCCCGAATTCAGTGCAGGACTTGCTGGACACCACAGTTATCACATTTACACAAATGAGGCGGTCAGCCGCCGAGTTGTGCGGTGTTGCTTTAAATTACTTCTTATTCTTCTGCTCCACCATCGCCTTGACCTTCAGCGGCAGACCGAGCAGGTTGATGAAGCCCGCGGAATCCTTGTGGCTGTACAGGTCGTGGCTGTCGCCGAAGGTAGCGATTTCCTCCATGTACAGGCTGTTCGGCGACTTCACGCCCGCGTTGATGCAGTTGCCCTTGTACAGCTTCAGCTTCACCGTGCCGTTGACCGTCTGCTGCGTGCTGTCCACAAATGCGGAGAGCGCCTCGCGCAGGGGCGTGTACCACATGCCGTCGTACACCAGCTCCGCGAACTTGCTCGCGACCAGCTCCTTGTAGTGGCTGGTGGCGCGGTCAAGCGTGATGGATTCGAGGATGCCGTGCGCGGCGTAGAGCATCGTTCCGCCCGGGGTTTCGTACACGCCGCGGGACTTCATGCCCACCAGACGGTTCTCCACCAAATCCGCGCAGCCAACGCCGTTGCGGCCCGCGATTTCGTTCGCCTTCGTCAGCAAATCCACCGCGTCCAGCTTTTCGCCGTTGATGGCGATCGGCACGCCCTGCTCGAAGTCCACCGTGACGTATTCGGGCTGATCAGGCGCCTTTTCGGGCGTGACCATCGTCAGCAGCAGGTCTTCCGGCGGCTCGTTCCACGGATCTTCCAAATCCGCGCCCTCGTGGCTGATGTGCCAGATGTTGCGATCCATCGAATACGGGCGATCCTTCTTGACCGGGACGGGGATGCCGCGCTTTTCGGCGTAGTCAATTTCCTCCTCGCGGGTCTTGATGTCCCAGATGCGCCACGGTGCGATAATCTGCATGTTCGGGTCGAACGCCTTGATGGTCAGCTCGAAGCGGACTTGGTCGTTGCCCTTGCCGGTGCAGCCGTGGCAGATGGCAGTGCAGTTCTCCTTGTGAGCGATTTCGACGAGGCGCTTGGCAATCAGCGGCCGTGCGAAGGACGTGCCCAGCAGATACTTGCCCTCGTAGACCGCGCCCGCCTTGAGCGTCGGCCAAATGAAGTCCTCGACGAACTCCTTGCGCAGGTCTTCGATATACAGCTTTTCCGCGCCGCACTTTTTCGCCTTCTCGTGGAGGGGCTCCAGCTCTTCGCCCTGCCCGACGTCGCCCGCAACGCAGACCACGTCGCAGTCATAATTTTCCTTCAGCCACGGCACGATAATCGAGGTATCCAGACCACCGGAATAAGCCAGCAATACGCGCATCTTCGCCATAACAATCGACTCCTTTATCTTCATCCTGATTTTCATCATTTTTGTGTCCGTCTGCCGGACAAGATGGATTATACACCAAAATGAATAAAAATGCAATAGGTCTGCATAAATTTTCTCGGATTTTTTCAGGGGATGATGCAAGGTCTTCCACACGCCCCGTGCAGATTGCAACAAGGAGATTGACGAAATGAATATCCTCACCCGAAACTTTGCCTCCACACGCCCCGTGCAGATTGCAACCTGGACTTACAAGCGCTACAATCTCATCGTTATCTTTGCCTCCACACGCTCCGTGCAGATTGCAACGGTTTATCAATAGTACGGATGAAATTGAAGTGCACCTTTGCCTCCACACGCCCCGTGCAGATTGCAACGCGGGACGCTATCGACAAACTGTAAGGAGGCATCTTTGCCTCCACACGCCCCGTGCAGATTGCAACTGGGACGATGACGACAAGTACGTTCTTCAAGCGATCTTTGCCTCCACACGCCCCGTGCAGATTGCAACACCATCAAAAACATCGACAAGATTGAGATGCTTCTTTGCCTCCACACGCCCCGTGCAGATTGCAACAGTGCCGCCGTATCCTGCCCTGTAGCATCCTTTACTTTGCCTCCACACGCCCCGTGCAGATTGCAACGGCAGAAATGCACAGAATTGCAATATGCACTTTTCAGAACGTGTGTTGAGTCGGTAGATAGCTTTTCAGTATTGAACAAAGCAATGCTGCGCTGACTATTTTCCCGAAACTCTTCTGCTGTCAAGGCGACCTTTGCCGCCATTAGCGACAGCCCCGGACGGACAATCGACCGGTTTTGCTGGTGCGAACCGCACCTGTTTTTTATGTTAGCTGATGATTCGCCTGATACCCATGCTGGGAATCGTATGCGGCAGTTCTGAAAGCCGCTGAATCGTCATGTGATGATACGCAACAAATTGAGGATAGTCACGTTGAAGTGCCTCGCGGTCAAATACTCTGTAAAGTTCTTCACCAAATTCTTTCTTTAATTCCTTCCTATTATATTCCGGCAATCCCTGCTTGCAATGCTGAAGTAGAAACGCCGAGTACAAATCGCGCTGTATGCGTTCGCCGTCCGGCATAACGTTCCAGCGGTTTTCAAGTGCCTTTTCGATGCAGGTGTCTGTCTGGTGGTTATATTGGCTTGCGCGCACATGCGTGTCAACCTCTTTCACCCCTTCCAGCCCACGCGACTGGCATTTCTGTTTCAGCATCGTAATCAGCATGGCAGGTGCTTTGTTGGCAATGGATTTTCCGAATCGCTTTTTGCGTTTATACCGTCCAGTCTTTTCGGAAATCTCCGTTTTGTTTGCTCTGTGGACTAAATCGCAGTAACTCATGTTCTCCACAAAGAAGCAATCACCCAGCGTCAGCAGATAATTTGCCAATTCGTTATGCTGCTGTTTTCGGATGTCCGCCTGATGATGCTGAATCATTGCCAGCTGGTGCTGAATCCGTCTGTATCGCTTGGACTTGTTCCGCGTCAGCTTCACGCCGCGCTTAAATGTTCCATCCGGATTGTAATTTTCCGGATTCATTGCGCGTCGGCTTCTGTCCATCTTGCGCTGCAAGCGCCGCTTTTCTTGTTCTATATTCTGCACACGGTCAGCCAATTCCAGCAGATTAACCTCCTTATCGGTCGAGTATGCCAGCGTCCGTGTGCCAATGTCGATGCCAACGACACCATGCCCGACGGGATGCTTCGGCGCACTGCTTATCGGGTCACGCTTCACCGCCGGCTTTCCTTCCAAAACAAGCTGTGCATACCAATGCGGCTTTGTCTTGCCGTCTTTGCGGAGGATGCGGACAAATTTCACATGCCTTTTCAACATCTCGGCCTCGTAAGGATTATTAGGTGATAATTTCAGCAAAAACTCTCTTTTTACCTTCTTGCGGTCACGATTACCTTGCTGATTCCATATAATTCTATCTTCTCGGAACATAATCTCCTTTCCACCGCTTTTCTTCTGTGAATAGCCCTGCACGGAACAAAGTTCACCCGGCTTTTTGAAATGTACTTTTCCCTTCTGCTTATAGTTGTCAACGAACACCTTATCAAAAGCAATCCACACCTGTGCTGTAATTCCATGCAACGCTACATTTGCGCCGATATTATCATTAAAGTGCTTATAGTATTTTTCCATATCAGCCTTAAAGGCATTTCTGCTAAAACCGTTTTCTTCCAAAAATGCTTTTCTCTTTTTTTCTAATGCCCACTTTTCCTTCTGATTGCTGGCAGTATCAATCATTTTCATGATTTCTTGGTATTCAGGCATTCTTTCAACTTGGCATTTCTTCTTTAGTTCAGCATGAACCAGCGTATTATACAGCTGCCGCGCAATCTCGAAACGCTTTTCAAGATGGTCGGACTGCCATTTTTCCAGTTTAAGGGGCAGCGTCAGACAACAAGTCGCCCCGTCTTCCTTTTTCTCCTCATTGTCCACGAGTGTCCCTCCCCTTCCTTTGCTTTTCCACCCCATTATACCGCATCTTCTCCTCATTTTCAAGCAAGAACAGCAAATTTGACATTCATCCGCTGTTTTTTTGTTGTACAGTGCTTTTTGTATTTGTCCCATTCGCCCATCTATCCGCCATTCCATTCATCCCGTTCCGAAAACGTGTGAATTTGTGAAAAAAATATCGTTAAAATCGTGTCAGCCACTTGACAAGAGCTTAACAATCTGATACACTGTTCTCGTCACCCCGACAAACACCGACATTCCCCGTTCGCGGGCGCATCCCCGCAGGACGGATGAAGCATAAGGAGAGAGTATCATGGCGAAAGAGTATCCGATCGTCGATAACGTGGAGAGCTTCGAGGCGGCCCTCGCCCGCGTCCGCGCGGCACAAAAGGTCTATGCGACCTACACACAGGAGCAGGTGGACAAGATTTTCAAGGCAGCTGCCCTCGCCGCGAACAACATGCGCATCCCGCTGGCGAAGATGGCGGTGGAAGAAACCGGCATGGGCGTGGTGGAAGATAAGGTCATCAAGAACCACTACGCCGCTGAATACATCTACAACGCCTACAAGGACACGCAGACCGTCGGCGTGCTGGAGCGCGACGAAGCATTCGGCATGATGAAGGTTGCAGAACCTATCGGCGTTGTCGCGGCGGTCATCCCGACCACCAACCCCACATCTACCGCCATTTTCAAGACGCTGATTTGCCTCAAGACCCGCAACGGCATCATCATCTCTCCCCATCCGCGCGCGAAGAAGTCCACCATCGCCGCCGCGAAGGTTGTGCTGGAAGCCGCTGTGGCAGCCGGCGCGCCCGAAGACATCATCTCGTGGGTCGATGTTCCCTCGCTGGAGCTGACCAACATGGCGATGAAGGAAGCCGACATCATCCTCGCCACCGGCGGCCCCGGCATGGTCAAGGCGGCGTACTCCTCCGGCAAGCCTGCGCTGGGCGTCGGCGCTGGCAACACGCCCGCGATTATTGACGAATCTGCTGACGTGAAGGTGGCCGTCAACTCCATCCTGCACTCCAAGACGTTCGACAACGGCATGATCTGCGCGTCCGAGCAGTCCACCATTGTGCTGGACAGCATCTACGACGCAGTGAAGGCGGAGTTCGCCAAGCGCGGCGCGTACTTCCTCGAAGGCGAAGAGCTGGACAAGGTGCGCAAGACCATCATCATCAACGGCGCGCTGAATGCCAAGATTGTCGGTCAGAAGGCGCACACCATCGCCAAGCTCGCGGGCGTGGACGTGCCGGAAACCGCCAAGGTGCTGATTGGCGAAGTTGAATCCGTGGATATTTCTGAAGAGTTCGCGCATGAGAAGCTCTCTCCCGTGCTGGCGATGTACCGCGCCAAGGACATCGACGATGCGTTTGACAAGGCGGAACACCTGATTGCTGACGGCGGCTACGGCCACACCTCTTCTATCTACTTGAACGCCGTCACCCGCAAGGATTTGATTGACCGCTTCGCCGCGCGCATGAAGACCTGCCGTATCCTCGTCAACACGCCTTCCTCTCAGGGCGGCATCGGCGACCTGTACAACTTCATGCTGCGTCCGTCGCTGACGCTGGGCTGCGGCTCTTGGGGCGGCAACTCCGTCTCCGAGAACGTCGGCGTCAAGCACCTGCTGAACGTCAAGACTGTTGCCATCCGGAGGGAGAATATGCTGTGGTTCCGTGCGCCTGAAAAGGTCTACCTCAAGAAGGGCTGCCTGCCTGTCGCCCTGAATGAACTCAAGGCAGTTATGGGCAAGAAGCGCTGCTTCATCGTCACCGACGCGTTCCTGTTCAAATCCGGCTTCACCAAGGCGATTACCGACAAGCTGGATGAGCTGGGCATCGTCCACACCACGTTCTACGATGTTGCGCCCGACCCGTCCCTCGCCTGCGCGAAGGAAGGCGCCAAGGCGATGACCTCCTTCCAGCCGGACTGCATTATCGCCATCGGCGGCGGTTCCGCAATGGACGCCGGCAAGATTATGTGGGTCATGTACGAGCATCCGGAAGTGGACTTCCTCGACATGGCAATGCGCTTCATGGATATCCGCAAGCGCGTGTACACCTTCCCGAAGATGGGTGAAAAGGCATACTTCATCGCCATCCCGACCTCCGCTGGCACGGGCTCCGAAGTCACCCCGTTCGCCGTCATTACCGATCAGGACACCGGCGTGAAGTACCCGCTGGCGGACTACGAGCTGCTGCCGAAGATGGCGATTGTGGATGCTGACATGATGATGTCCGCGCCGAAGGGCTTGACCTCCGCCTCCGGTATCGATGCGCTGACCCACGCGCTGGAAGCCTACGCCTCCATGCTGGCGACAGACTTCACCGACGGTCTGGCGAAGCAGGCGGCTCAGCTGATTTTCGAGTATCTGCCCGCGTGCTACGACAACGGTCAGAACGAGCCGGTTGCCCGCGAAAAGATGGGCAACGCCGCCACGATGGCTGGCATGGCGTTCGCGAACGCGTTCCTCGGCGTCTGCCACTCCATGGCGCACAAGCTGGGCGCGTTCCATCACCTGCCGCACGGCATCGCCAACGCGCTGCTGATTGAGCTGGTCATCCGCTACAACAGCGCCGAAGTTCCCACGAAGATGGGCACCTTCCCGCAGTACGCCTATCCGCACACGAAGCGCCGCTACGCTGAATTCGGCGAGTACCTCGGCTTCAAGGGTGCGAATGACGACGAGACGGTGGAGAACCTGATTCGCAACATCCATGCCCTGAAGGAGCGCGTCGGCATCAAGAATACGATTCGCGACTACGGTGTGGACGAGGAGAAGTTCCTCGCGACGCTGGACGAAATGTCCGAGCAGGCGTTCGACGACCAGTGCACCGGCGCGAACCCGCGCTACCCGCTCATCAGCGAAATCAAGGAAATGTATCTGAAGGCGTACTACGGCGAGTAATGCGCCATTCTCCCCGGCTTGGCAGGGATGCTTCTGCTGGGCCGGGCATTTTTGAGCACAAAAAATTTTGTCCGCTTGCAGGAATGTCGCATTTGGGCGGCGAATAGATATTTAGGACAAATATCGGACTTTGCGGGGCGCCCCAATCAGCGCTCGGGCAAGCATGATAACGTGCTCAACTCAATCGCGAAAAGGGAGTCCAGAGGGTCACAGACCCTTTGGCAGGTCAAGGGCAGCGCCCTTGCGCCTCTCCCCCCCCAATAAACATGAACCATATAGAAGGAGGTTTCCCTATGGATTTGACGCATGTGATTGCCGAGCGGGAGAATAAGAAGATTTACCGCGACGGCGGCAAGGCCATCAAGGTGTTTGCCGAAGGGTACAGCAAGGCGGACATTCTGAACGAAGCGCTGAACACGGCGCGCGTGGAAGAGACGGGCCTGCCGATTCCGAAGCTCCTTGCTGTTGACACGGTGAACGGTCAGTGGGCGATTACGACGGAGTTCGTTGAAGGCGACACGCTGGCGGCGCTGATGGCGGCGCATCCGGAAAAGGAAGACGAGTACCTGAACCTGTTTGTGGACATTCAGATGAAGGTTCACGCCTGCACCTGCCCGATGCTCAACAGCCTGACGGAGAAGATGCAGCGCAAGATTTCCGCCACCGACCTCGACGCGACCACCCGCTACGAGCTGCACACCCGCTTGGCGAGTATGCACGTCCACAAGAAGGTCTGCCACGGCGACTTCAACCCGTCCAACATTATCATCGCCCCCGACGGACAGTGGTACATCCTCGACTGGTCGCACGCCACGCAGGGCAACGCGTCCGCTGATGTTGCCCGCACCTACCTGCTCTTCGTCCTCGAAGGCAAGGAAGCGCTGGCGGAGAAGTACCTCTCCCTCTTCTGCAAGAAGAGCGACACCGCCAAGCAGTACGTCCAGCAGTGGATTCCGATCGTCGCCGCGAGCCAGTCCCTCAAGGGCAAGCCCGAAGAGCGCGACCTGCTCATCCGCTGGGCAAGCGTTTGCGAATACGAATAATCATCAAAGGGACTGGCTTCGGTCAGTCCCTTTTTTCGTGGGGATGGGAGACGCGCCATGTAACCATTTCCCCGCATTTGTTGAAATCTGCCACATTTGCAATTTGCCCTATGTAACCAACTTTTCATCCTCTTTTTTTCGTGGTATCATTATTATAAGAAGGGGGAATTTGCCCTTTTCAAACTTATCTGCCGCGATTGCTTGTCAACCGCCTCCACAATCAGCATGAATGAATTATACACGGCAAATATTGCTCTCAGCGTCTTCGCCATGGCGATTATGCTCTTCTCCCTGCGCGGCGACATCAGCCAATCCAAGATCCGAAACCTGCTCTGCGGCGACCTGTACGCCACCATCGCCATTTGCGCGCTGTGTGAGTGGTCGGGCGTGCAGATGGATGGCACGCCGCCCGCGCTGATTCCGCTGCATATCGCCGTCAAGACCATCGAACTTTCGCTTGCGCCGCTAATCGGGCTGTTCGCGGGCTGCGTCATCCATCCCTGCCCACGGAAAGTGGTGCATAGGCTGCTGTGCCTTGCGGGCTTCCACGCGCTGCTGGTGCTGCTCTCGGCGTTCACAGGGCTGATATTCTATGTCGATGGGCAGAATTTCTATCACCACGGGTTGCTCTACGTGCTCTACATGCTCGCCTACGGGGGCAGCATGGTGTTCTTCCTCGTGCAGATTTGGTTCGCCTGCCGCGCCTATCAGTACACCGGCGGCACACAGCTGATGCTCGCGACGCTGTTCGTGCTGTTAGGGCTGATGGTGCAGCTGTTCCTGCCGATGGTCAAAATCGACTGGATTACCATCAGCTGCGGCGCGCTGATGATGTCGAAATTCTCCAGCGACATGGTGCTGCAAACCGACGGGCTGACGCAGCTTGTCAACCGCTTGGGCTATGAGCATTATCTGGCGCGCCTGCGCGTGCCTGCTACCATCCTGATGTTCGACGTTGACCGCTTCAAGGACGTCAACGACTGCCATGGGCACTTGATGGGCGACGCCTGCCTGCGGACGATTGCCGGCTGCATCCGCCGCGCGTACGGGAATTACGGGACGTGCTTCCGCATCGGCGGCGACGAGTTCTGCGTGATACTGACGCGGCGGAACGCGCAATACAACACCATGACGGAGATTTTCCAGCACCTGATGGATGCGGCGCGGGCGGAGAATCCGGCTCTGCCGACGGTATCGGTGGGCTGTTCGCATTTTAATCCGTCGACGGATGATTTGGCGGAGTCCTTGGCGCGGGCGGACGCGCGGATGTATCAGAATAAGGAAGCGCATAGATAAACACAGCCGCGACGAGTGAATATGCTCGTCGCGGCTGATTTTTATTCACCTGTATCCACCGCAGTGTTGGCAGTAGCGCGCTTCCTTCGGGTTTTCTAAGCCGCAATACTTGCATGTCCAGTAGTCTGCTAACGGCGTCATTTCCGAAAGCGATTTGATTGTGCAGTTACTGTTACTGCTATTGCTATTTCTATTGCTACTGCTATTGCTACTGCTACTGCTATTGCTATTGCTATTGCTATCGCTACTGCTACTTCGCGGCAGATAGTTGTCGTTTTTATCTTTTGCAAGTTTTTTCTCTATATTTTCTAATGTTGCACGCAGTTCCAAATCAGGCAAAGCAGCAATGAGGGTGTAGCCGACGATGCCAAAGATGATGCACACGGCAATCCAGTTCCCTTTGCTGTACCCTTTCTGCTCAGCAATGCCGCCCGCATACATTGCAAATGCAACGTTGATTGCAATTGCAACCAAAACAATCAGAAAATACGCAAAATCCATGTTTCTCAACCTCCTTGTGTGTATCATATCCGTTTTTTTCTATTTGTCAAGTATTTTCCGCAATTTTCACATATTTTTTCTGTAATGAAAAATCCGAATACAAAAACACGCATTCCACATTCGGAGTGCGTGCTTTTGTTGATATTACCGATTCACATACGCGTCGATTTCATTCCGGCTGGAGATTTGCAGCTTCTCAAAAATGCTCTCCATGTACGACTTCACCGTGTTGACGGAAACGCCCATCAGCGCGGCGATTTCCTTGTTGCTGCGTCCCTTCGCGGCCAGCATGGCAATCGAAAACTCGTAGGGTGTGAGCGCGTCGGTCACCTGCAGCGTCGACACGGGGTTGTGAATTTTCATCCACCCGCGGCTGAAGCGGTAGACCGACTGCACAATCTTGTTGTACGTTTCCGGCTCCTGCTTGCGCAGCGCGCGCTCCACCTGCCCCTGCAAAATGCCGTGATGCTCCACAAACGGGTGGATGTACCCCTCGCGGCTGGCGATGCTCCACGCGGCATCGAACTTCTGCTCCGCGCGTTCATCCTGCTTCAGGCTCATGCAGATCATGCACAGGACGATGTTGAGGTAGATGCTGTCAATGGGGTAGCGCGTGCCCGCCATCAGCAGGGCGGATTCGGCAATGCCCATCGCGTGTTCGTATTCACGCCGGATATAGAGCGCGTGGGCGATGGCGTACATGGCGAAATACTGCATTCCGGGCGGAAGAATACCGATAGCGGGGCGGATAGGGGTCATGTCGAGCTTCTCGGAGTGGAAGAACACGCTGATGAGCGCGTCGGTAATGCTGCTGTACAGCCGCCACGAATCATCGTTTGCGCGCTGTCCGTCCCGCTGAATCATTTCGAGATTCCGGCGGCACTTGGCGGCATCCCCCGTCTGCAGCATCGCCATCGTGTTGGTAATCAGCGCGGACAGGCGGATTTCGGGGCACTTGCTCGTCAGGTATTTCTCGCTGATTTCGCGGGCTTCCTCGTGCTCATCGCGGAAATAGTGGTGCAGGGCGCGGGCGATGTCGCGTTCCTCCTCGTCGTTCATGGTCAGCAGGAGATTTTGGAAGCCGTTGTCGCACGGGCGGGAAATCAGCGGCATATAGCACTTTGCCATCCGCGGGGGGATTTTTTCCTGCCCGCGCTGCCCGCTCTTGCGCAAATCCGCCGGATGCGGCGTATTCGCCGGAATCAGCCACCCGCCCGATTTCCGGATTGCCCCCTGAATCCGCCCGGTATTCAGGTAGTAATTCACCATGCGGATGGAAACGCCCCACAGCTCCGCTATTTCCTTTACGCTGAGGTAGTCCAATGCGCAGCCCCTCCTTGTTCTCCTTGTTTACGCTTACGGAATTGGCTCCCAAAGCATGGTCGCCGTTCGATTGCCATACGAGCCCTTGGGCAGCATGTAGGAGTGCGGCGTTCCTGATACGCCGTCAATTTTCCAGCCTACAAAGGTATAGCCCGGGAGGTAGTAGGACGGGTCTTCTTCCGGTACCGAGAAATAAACGCTGTTGTTGATGGTGTATTGAACCCAATTATATGCTTTGCCGTGGCTCACATAGGTAATGGTGTAGCTCGCCACACGCCACTCCGCCTTGTAAATGCGGTCGCCGGTTGAGCCTTTGGGGATAATCATCGGCGTTGAAGGGAACTGACCGCTGCCATCGAGGACCCAGCCGGCAAATTCGTAGCCCGGACGCTCGGGAGGGATGGGCAGGGTGACGGAATCCTCCACGGTGTAGCGTATCGAAGCTATGACTGCGCCGCCGTTCGTGACCAGTGTGATGGTGTATCTGATCACCTTCCAGTTTGCGGTATACGCCTTGTTTCCCGTC
>ULKV01003962.1_pt1 | contig 20268 bp, 10 predicted proteins | sample 1951241 | NCBI WGS metagenome assembly ULKV01 (sample SAMEA4835509, study PRJEB28245) | human gut metagenome | biome: gut microbiome; material: fecal sample | place: Denmark | collected 2008
GATAAGTTCTGTCTGCTTTTGCAAAAAGCGAGTATGGAACATCGAATACGCAGTCGGTTCCCGTAATAGCAACCTTAACCGTGTCGCCTTCGAGTTTGAGCGTCGATTCAAAGAAGTTCATTTGCGGTGTACCGATAAATCCTGCGACGAATTTGTTGCACGGATAATTGTAAAGGTTTCTCGGCGTGTCGATTTGCTGCACGAAACCGTCTTTCATAACGACGATTCTCGTACCCATAGTCATTGCTTCGACTTGGTCGTGCGTAACGTAAATAAACGTCGTTTGCAATTTGTGATGCAATTTGGAAATCTCCGAACGCATAGTCGCTCTGAGTTTCGCGTCAAGGTTTGAAAGCGGTTCGTCAAGAAGAAACACTTTCGGTTCGCGTACGATTGCACGTCCGAGTGCGACACGTTGACGTTGACCACCGGACATTGCTTTCGGCTTTCTGTTGAGATATTCGGTGATGCCGAGAATGTTTGCCGCTTCTCTAACTCTGCGGTCAATCTCGTCTTTTGGCATTTTGCGAAGTTTCAAACCGAATGCCATATTGTTGTAAACCGTCATGTGCGGATAAAGTGCATAGTTTTGGAAAACCATAGCAATATCTCTGTCTTTCGGCTCCATATCGTTCACGACGATGTCCCCGATTTTGAGTTCGCCGGAAGTTATCTCTTCAAGGCCTGCAATCATTCTCAAAGTAGTTGATTTTCCGCACCCGGAAGGGCCGACGAAAACGATAAATTCTTTGTCCTTGATTTCCATAGTGAAATCGTTGACCGCTTTTACGCCGTTTGGATACACTTTGTAAATGTGATTTAATGTAAGACTTGCCATAATTCTCCTTTGTTGCTATATGTTGCTAACTTTTGTGTTCTTTATTTTACCACACGAAATCGCTCATCGTGTTGCCTTCACTAATATGCACACCGCCCAAAGATTCAAACAAAGTTGTAAACTCCGTGCGATAGTTTGAGTTTTGCTTTGCCAACATAAACAGCGGAATGAGTTTCAATTGCGACAATCTATTTGCGCAATCTTGCGATGAAACACTTGCCGCTTGTTCAAGCAATTCTATTTGTGCAAGATAGAAACTGTCCGAAATTTTATTCTTCTCATACACGTTGACAAAGCCGTTGCTTCCCGTCCCCGAAGTCGAGTATCTTCTCGCATACTCAGCGTCAAAATTATCATAATACTGCTTGACCTTTTCGTATGCGATTTCTCCGTAATAATACTTCAAAAACTCATTGCGCAGTTTGGTAGCGTCTGCATCGGGATTCCAACAGAGTTTAGAGAATACATACGCTTCGAGATACTGATCTGCATGTGTTTTCTCATTGAAAACGCCTTGTATGAACGCATAATCAACACCGCTGTTCTTCAATAGTGTAAGATTGCGCTTCATATTCACCACTACACCCGTATAAGCAAAATAGTTGCCAAAATCGGGCGAATAAGTCCACGAGAAGAGATTTGACGTCACTTTTGCCCAATTCGAGTATATTGTCGATGCCGAAACGTGTCCGAGCATTGTGTTTGAATCGTAAGTTCTTCCGTTTTCACGTTGCAACAGCGGTTGATTTTCGTCATCGAGCGCAAGATAGCGATCAACGACGATAGGCGCGATTCTCACCCACAAATGTTCGTTGTTGGGTATGCAGGTTGAATCAATCTTGCCGTCAATAACAGGCGCAAGCAGATTGTACTGATACGCAAACATAACGAGTCTGTAATTCTTGCTTTGCACTTTTGCGTTTCCGCAGTTTTCCAACTCGTTGATAATTGCGTTCCAAAAGCGAACGGTTATTCCGCTTCTATTATACTGCTTTGTCGCCGCAATGCAATCGGAACATTCACAACGTTCGTTTGTGTCCGCTTGTCCGACAGAAAGCCAAAAATCATTCTTGTCGGTGTTTGCAAGCAAGTCATACAATGCCGCATACATTGCTTCCGCCGCAGTATCGATTGCACTTGTCGAACGGTCGATAGTTCCAGACGAAGTGATTCCGTCCGTATAGCAAACGTCAATGATATTGCCGTTATACTTAAAGAACATCGTATCTTCATACGCCGAATAATCTGACGGTTTAACGAATGAAAGAGTGTTGTGTGCCGTTCCTATTCCCTTTTCCGCATCGGTGTACCACTCAAAACCGCCTGTTCCGCTATTTGCGCTCGTAATATAGTCACCGTTGAAGCGCAAATGTTGGGAATACTTGATGTTTTCACTTGTGGACGGATAAAACGTAGACGTGTTGAGATATTGTCTGTATTCAAACTGCGGTGCAAACGTATTGCATTGCGCCATTATATTGGCGGAAGTTATTTGCGGAACGTACGTGTACTCTGCCGTAAGGAAGCGCACGCCGAGATTGTCTTCCACAAACTGATCTGCCGCATACAAAATGCCGTTTTGGTTGTTTGCAATAAGGCAAATGACGTATCTGTCGGACGTTATCGCAAACGAATCAGGGACCACAACCGCGCTTGAGATAAGTTGTTCGGAATTCACGATATTTCCGTTCCACTTGAAGTGTTCAAGGCTGTTAAAAACGGAAGTTCTGCCAACCGAGATTATCTTTGACGTTTCATAATCGAATCCCGAATAGTTGACTTCACAAACCGCGCTTATATTTACGCCAAGCGTTTGCTTGATGTATGTTTTGATAGATTCCGCGGCATTCTTTGCATATTCGTCGTTTTGATAAACGATTGTGTATCCACCGCTTGCCAAGTCGAACAAATTTGCGCCTATCTCAAAGTTTCCAAGCCATTGCGCCTTAAATTCAACGTCTTTTGTTACGACATAATTGTCGCCGGGTTGATAAACTCTTTTACCGTCAGACCACCCCACAAAGAAACCTTCTACGTTTGTAAAGGTATTTTCGGGCAAAGTTATTCTTCCGTTTTTGCTTTGACTAATAGTTGCAGGTGCTTGTCCTTCACCGCCGTTTGCATTGAACGACACGTCAAGCAAAAGGCTGAATTTTGCATATACTTCGACGTTTTGAGCTTTCGACGTATCGATTGTTTCAATCGGATAGAAGAACGTGGTATCCGAATACCAACCTGCGAAATTGTATCCGCTCTTTGTTGCGTCGAGAAGCGTGATGTTGCTGTCTGTTATTTTGTAACTTGCGGGATTGCCTTGATTGTTTTCGCCACCGTCAAGATGATAAATTATCGTATACTCTACGGCTTGCCATTGTGCCGTGAAAGTTGTCGATGACGTAAGAGTGTAACTTGCACCCGCTTGATAAATATCTGAACCGTCGTTCCAACCGACGAAATTGTATCCTTTTTTAGTAAAATCGTTTTCGGGCAACGTAATTTGAGTTCCGTTTTCCAAAACGATGTCGTTCACCGAACCTGTTGCGCCTTGACCGCCGTCAAACGAAGCAATCGGATACTCGTTGAACTTTGCATATAACGTGATATTGCCAACCGAGCCTTTTGCAATAAGTGCAATTCTTTCATTGAAAGTCGCATCCTTGTACCAACCGTCGAATTTAGCGTTGGTTTTGCTCGGATAATTCAAAACGATTGCATTGCTATCCACATAGTACGTGTCGGGATTTGAAGAATCGTTCGTTCCGCCGTTCAACACGTACGTGATTGAGTAGGCGATTTTTGTCCAAGTTGCGGTAATCGTGACGTCGCTTTGCGGGGCGGATATACTGTCCCCCACTTTTTTCACGCCGTTTGGCGTTTGCCAACCGTCAAAGGTGTAGCCTTTTCTTTCCGAAATAGAAGGCAAAATCACGGTATTTTCGCTGACTTTTCTTGTAAATGACGGGATTTCGCAACCCGACTCGAAAGTTATCGTAATATCTTGTTTTGTTTGTTCGTTGACGTTTACGACAAGCACGGCAGTTGCGTTTTGATACTTTGCAACGAGCGTCGTTGTGCCTTGTTTTAGCGCAACGAGTTTTCCTTCACTGTTGAGAAAAACAACGTCTTCTTCGGATATTGAATAAGTGCATTGTGCGTCGATTGCCGACGACTCTCCGTCAACGGATTTGAAAACATATATGGCAGGAAGGTCTATTCTATCCCCCACCGTCATTGAAATCTCGGCTTGCGCAAACTGAACGGAATATGACACGACGGGTTGCGGTTTCGTATTCTCTGAAAAATCGCAAGCGACAAAAGTCGCACAAATTGCAACCAAAATCAGAGTTATAAGCAATGTTTTCGTCAGTTTTTTCATTTTGCTACCGAGTGTAGATGCTTGCTTATTAAGCAAAGCAACCATATTTATTTAAGGTTTTTCCCGTCGGCTTATTTGCCGACGGGAAATTAAGGTATACCCTATTAAAACCTTATTGCTTTTAACGCTCGCCTATCCGTTAGTTTGCACTTTTGGGATTGAGCGTATAGGTGATTGTGATGTTCTCCACTGCCGTGAAGTGAATCATCAATCTCGTTGCTTCACTAAGCGTTATGGTCTTAGGATTTGCATTGTCGGTACTGTTGATCGGCAATGCAGCGTCGTTATAGTAGAACCAAACGATACCGTTAAGAGCAGAAGTATCCGTAATCGTAAACGTAATACTTTCATACTTTTCTTTCAGCTCATCAAGGTTATTGAAGAACAATTCGTAATCATTGCACGTATTGCTTACCGTAATGGTGTTATCAGTATGCGTAAATTGAGTTGTCCATTCGTTTCTGTTTGCATAAACGTTATCGAATTTAACCTGTGCAACACCGTCTTTGTCAAATGCAAGTCTAAGCGTAGAACCGGTGAAATTGTTTAGATACCCGCTTGCCGGCAATGGAGCTTTGTTCTCGCCATCCCAACCAAACAACATATTTCTCGTGTTGCTGCCATTATAAATGGTTGCGTAATCGACAACTTTCAAGGTTCTTTGGCTTGCGCCGTTGCCTTGTCCAAAGTATTTTGCAAACCAAGCGGTGTCAGACTCTGCAAATGCGTCATTGCCTGCGCAAACGGTATCGAGTACGAGCGTTCCGTTTTCGTTTGCAATATATACGTTGCTTGCAGATTTTGTCCAAGAAGTCGTTTCTTCGCTCTTGAAGAATTCGATTGCAGACATCGCAATATTAGATGACAAATTCGTGTTATTGATACTTACCGTCAAATAATCCGACGTATGTCCTTCTTTTGCAAATACTGAAAGGTCTATACGAACATCTGCTTCGCTTCCACTATAGTTTTTCCAATAATAATTCCGCGGCTCGCCGTTTGTTATCATCGTTATATTGCCAACCGTAGAGCCATCTTCTGCAACTGCAACGAGATGGAACTTCATGTGGGTATACCCTGCGAGCAATGCGTCATCAATCAAATTTCTTTGAATTGTTATATTGCCGCTTGTGATATTCACAATGCCATTGTCCCAAGTGTTAGTACCCCAACCGCCGAAACGGAAGTAGTTCCCGAATCCGCCTTCGGATTTCATTGTTGCCGCAAGTCTTGCTTCTGCTTCTGCAACAAGTTGTGCAAGGTTGGTTGTTGCAACGGTAACTTCTGTGTCGGCAGTGATGTTGCCGATGATGTAATAGTTGCCGTCAAAGTTTACGGTTGCACCATTGTTTGCGGTTACGCTGTCAATGCGATAGCCGTCTTTTGCGGTGATTTTGAGTGCTACGTCTGCGCCGTTAAGACTGATTGCAGGAAGAGTTTCTGCAACGTCAAAGCCTTCACCTGCAACAGTGACTTTGTATTCAACGTCAACAGCCGCCGTAGAATGTACTTTGACAGTAACGGCAATATCTTTCGTGACATTGGAGAATGTCCAAACGTCGCCTTCGTTGGTGATTGTGACATTGGCATCATCACAAGTTACATTATCGATTGCCCAATCGGTATTTGCAGTGATTGTAAAGGATACGTTGTTGCCTTCATCAACTTGTTTGTTGTACGCGTCTGCAGTAAATCCAGTGCCTTGTGAAATTATTACGTTGTGGCGAGATCTGTGAGTCGTTACGTTCAAAGACGAATCTTTCGTTGCATTTGACACCGTCCAAACGTCACCCTCTCTCGTAACGGTTGCGCCGTCGCAAGTGATACTGTCGATGGTGTAAGCATCGGTTGCTTTGATTGTGAAAGATGCGCTTTCGCCTGCGCCGATTTCCGCATAAGTATCGCCCGTGACTTTGTAATCCCATCTGCTTCCGACCGACACAAAATGTTTGTCGTTTTCTTCTTCAAAACCGATGATTTCAACGTCAAGCGAGCAGTTGCCGTTTTCGTTGTCGCCGGTTCTTGCGCATATTTTCATAACGTTGCTGTCTGCACCAAAGGTGAACCCGTCAAAATACTTGCTAAGGTCAAGCCTAAATGCAACGTCATATCCCACATAAGACCCCCAATAGAAATCCCAATTGGGCATTGACGTAAAGCAAATATTGTCAACTATATCAGATGACAAGTTGTTTGCTTTGATACGAATCACTAAATACTTGTAACCTGCTGCTTTTGCATCATCGACGAGTGCTTTTTGAGCAGTCATATTGCTTGACGTAAGTTTTACGACTTTGTTATTCTCGCCCCAGTTGGTTGCACCCCAACCGCCGTGATGAAAATAATTCCAGAAGTTGCCTTCGCTTTTTGTAATACCTGCAAGTTTTGCTCTTGCCTCTTTCTTTGCAATTTCCGCTTGTGCAGCGTCGTATTCTTCTTGTGTGTAATAAGTAAACGCTACGTTGATAGTATCGGCAGCAGTTTTACCTTGTCCGCCGTCATTGTCGACTTTTGAGAATGCGATTTGCTTTTCATCGGTAAGTGCGAACAAGGCCGTTTGACCTGAGCCGAGATTGATGAATTCGACATTTGTTCCTTGTGTCGCATCATAGTATTGATAGATAAATGCCTCGCCATCTTTTGTAGTGAACGTAGGAGCAATCTCAATATATCTTACGCCTGCGGCATAAAGAGTTTTGATATATGCTGCAGAAAGCGCAGGAGTGTTTGTGTACCAGTAATAGCCTGTGGGAACGACAATCTTTGCACTATTAATGCGAGTTTGTTCGTTATTGTAGGTCAATTCGACCGATTCTGCATAACCTTTTGTAAAGTTGGGATCTTCGACATATTCTTTGTGATGTTCAAAGCCAACCGACGTAACTTCGACTTTACCGTCAAAGTTTCTGAGAATAAACGTTGCCGTACCGTTTTCTTCGATACGAAGTTTAATCGTGTACTCTTTACCGTTTTCAGGGGTTATGCCTACATAATTTTTCGGATGCCCTGCTTCTGTGACGTAATCAACGCCCTTAACGTACCAAATGCCTCTACCATATCCTTCGGCAGTAGCATTGTTTGTGCCTTGATTCAAAACTTTAAGCGTTACGACAACGATGTTGTTTTCACCCTTGTTTGCGGAAATGTAGTCTGCGGAAAGAACCGGGGTTGCATCTTTATATGACGCGCCTTCCTCATAAACACCCGTCATGGCGACTTTGCCGTCTTTGGTTGCGCTGACAGTTGCACCGCTCCAACCGTAGTTGTTGACAAGAACGAGCGAATATTCTTTTGCATATTCGGTCAATTCTTCATTGTTACGGAAGAATTTGATTGTGTAGGTGTAAGAACCTGCCGCAGTCGGATTTGCCGTGAATTCGTCGCTGCCAAGGAAATATTTGACTGTGATTGCTTGTGCACTGTTTGCACTCTTCACTGCCGTGGGAAGAACAAATTCTTCACCGACAAGATATGCAAGTTCTGTCACGTCGGAAGTTGTGAACGCAGGTTCTTGATTGTCCGTAAGCGTGAGTGTCACAACTTTGAACGTGTCTTCAAACACGAGAACGAACGTGTGTTCGCCAAGTTCAAGGCTTGCAAGGTAAGATGCCGCAAAGAAAGTGCCTTCTTTGTCGGAATCCCAAGATGCTTGTGCGGTCGTAACTGCGACAAGACCGTTTTCGGAATCATATTTGAAAAGGTCGAAATCAACGCCTGCTTCGTATGCTGCGAGAATCACTGCCGTGTTTGCAAGGTCGATATTCATTGTCGATGCAACTTCAATTGACGTCGAACCGGTAACAGCGATTTGGACGGTTTCTTCTGCAACGTTGCCCATCTTATCCGTTGCCGTGAAGGTCACGTTGTAGGATTGAATGTCATAGAAGCCGTAAGCGTTCTTTGCGGGAACAGTTGCCGCTTTGACGTTGACCGTCACTGCATTGTTCAAGGAATCAACTGCGCTGATTTTGCCAAGCAACGTATTGATGAATGCGTTAAGGTCAAGGTTTTCAGACCATACAACCGCTTTGATTGCATCGCTTGCAACTGTGATTGTGGGTTCGCCATAGACGTTCACCGTTGCAGTTTCGGTTACGGTTTCGTGTCCGACGAGTTTGTAAGTGATGGTGTAAGTGCCTGCTCTTGTGAAATCTACTGCGCTTAAATCTGCACTTACTTCGCAAGTCTCATTTTGATAAACACCCGAAACACCGGTCATGTAATATGCGGCCGCTTTTTGTGCGTCGGTGATGTCTGCCAGTTTCAAATCGTAAACCTTTGTCGTTACGGAAACGTAATCTTGAAGTTTGACAACGTTTTCAACCGTGATAACGACATTTGCAGTAACGTTTGCAACGGTGTATGTTCCGTTGACACCTGTCAAAGTAACGTCGCCGCTCTTCACCACTGCGTCTTTAACTGAGTAGCCTGCAACCGCATTGACCGTGAACGTGTAATCTTCGCCGTAAACCGCTTCGCTTTCACCCACAACAGCATAGCCCTCACCTGTGGGAAGCGTAACGCTGAATTTGAGTTTTGCAATCGTTGCAGTCAAAGTGATATTGCTTTGAACGTTGTTGATTGTGTAAGTAACGACGTTGCCTTCCGTTGACGTTGCAGTCAAAGTTGCTTCTCCGTTTTTCACAACCAATGTGCTTACGTCATAGCCCGTTGCCACCGTAACGGTGAAGGAATAATTGCTTCCTGCCGTAACCGTCGTTTCGCCAGATGCCGTAAAGCCGTTTCCGCTCGGCAAAGTCACCGTGTAAGTGTCCGGTGCGTTTTTCTTCACTCCCGTAACGGTAATAACGAGATTGCCGCTTACAGAGTTCACAACGTACGCATTGCCGGTCTTAACAACCGTGTTGCCGTTTACTTTTACAACCATGTCGGTTCCGTTATAGCCGTTTGCGATGTTGACTTGGAAGGAATAATTTTCTCCTTCTTTTACACTCGCCGCACCGACTACGGTATAGCCTTCACCGGATGGAATCGATACAGAATACGTGGCTTTCTCGTCTTGTGGCGGTGCGTCTTTTTTATTGCAAGCTGCCAAACCGAGAGTGAGAACCAACACTATTGCTATAACGATCAAAAGTGCGCTGTTCCTTTTCATAATAATCTCCTTTATCTAATTTGTTCTTTCTATATAGTATCTCTACACAAGAGATTTATATATTATTTTACAATAATATCATAGTTCATTTTGAGCAAGAGATAAATAATATATCGTGCCAAAACAATGACAAATACTGCATATAGAATAAAAAACTGTCACTTGATTTATAAATTTGAAAAAACTTGCAAAAATCGGAGTTGTCGGACATACTGAATAATAAAAAATATGTGCCTTCTTGCAAAATTGCACATTATTGATTATCAATTAGGACAAATAGATACTTGAAAATGCCTTATTTTAGTTGTACAATAATAAAAAAACATAGGTGGTTTCAATATGAGCAAAAACGAAATACAGATTTTCGAATACAACGGAGAAGATTATCGCCCCGTTATGAATTTTGAACAATGGCGCGTTGCGTTTCTCAATTACAGCGAGAAACAAGCGGAAAGCAACGTATATCAAATAGAAAGACATCTCAAAACCGACGAAGTTTTCGTGCTTTTGCAGGGCACGGCAACGCTCATCATCGGTGAAGATTTGGCACGCGTTCCTATGGAATACAACAAAGTTTACAACGTTCCGAAAGGAGTTTGGCACTGCGTATTTATGAGCAAGGACGCAAAAATCCTTATTATCGAGAACGACAATACTTCCGTCGAAAACGGTGAATACAAAACCATAGTTCGCTAACGATCTACACTTATCAAAAATGCTCACGTCTTTTCATCGACGAATTTTATGAAGAGATGATAAAATGCGATGAATTTTGAGTTTTAACTCAGCATCGTAATTTTTTCCTAAGAAAAAGCGCAAACCCAATCGGCTTGCGCTTTTTCAAAAAAATATGATAAGGGGAAAATCATGAGCGATTATTTATATTTTTGCGTTGTCCGAAAAGCGTTGCAAGCACGTTGCCGTTTTCGTCTATAACGTTGTAGTCCGCTTGCTCTCCTATGTCAAATTTAGGCACATAATAGTTCACATATTTGCGTGGAGATTCCGCCGCCATATAGACTGCTTGTCCCAGTTCAACGCCATAAGACAACACGTTGCGCACCATTTGGTCAATGCTTGTCACGCTTCCTGCCAAAGCCGACATATCTGCGAGATAGCACACTTTTCCGTCTGTCACAACGTCTTCTTCACCGAGTTTATATTTGCCGTTCGGCATACCCGCACACGACAAACTATCGGAAATCAAACATACACGTCTGTATGTCTTGCATTTGAGAATAAACTCAAATAACAACTGCGAAATATGCTTATTGTCGGCAATCACTTCAGCCGTCAAGCCGTCAAACGATAAACCGCATTCCGTCATTCCGAGAACTCTGTCAAAGTTTTCATCGCGGCGAGAAGTCGAGCAAGCACAGAATATATGAGTTACGCCGTCAAGACCTTCTTTCATACATTCTCTTATTTGTTTATCGTTGCTGTCGTCGTGACCGCCCTGCACTTTCACTCCGTTTTCTTTCAGATACCGCACAAGCGGTAAAACGTTGTGAGTTGCCGGGCAAAGCGTAACTATTTCGAGTTTGTCCTTTATCCAATCCAAAATATTCAAATCTGCCGAAACAAATTCTGTACGTATGTTTTCAAGCGGTTGCGCGCCTTTCTTTTTAGGACTGATATACGGTCCTTCAATATGTGCGCCCAAGAACAATGCGCCCGACGGATTGAACGAATACAACGAATCGATTTGTTTTTCAATCACTTCGAGCGGAGTTGCGACAAACGTCGGACACACATGGGTAATGCCGTGAGAAAAATAGTATTGACTTACCTTATCGACCTTTTCTTGATCGACAGACGAAAAATCGACTCCCATTGCGCCGTGTGTATGAATATCGACATACGCGGGGCAAATGTAAAGCCCCGTATCAACTATTGATTTCGTGATAGATTTCAAACGTCCCGATTCAATAACGATGTCATAACTATCTTTCGAGATTTCCCCATTCGAGATAGTTCTTACGCCGTAAAGTTTTGACGTTTTTTCGTCTTGTTGTGTTCCCTTTTCCACTTTTCTCTCCGTTGCAAGTGTGTATTTTAGATAAACATTTGCTCTGTTTCGACAAGCGTGTCGTTGTTGTATATGAGAGTTTTTACTTCGTATTTGCCAAACTTAACGTCTATCGTTGCACCACCGCATTTGATAGTTGCACATTCGCTGTCTTCACTGTTGTTGAACAGTCTAAAAATATAACCGTCTTTTTGCACCGACTTTCTGATTGTTTCGGTGGAAATACGTTCATTCGAGCATTCGATTGTCAAGCCGTTGTCGCACTTGGTATCGATTGTCGGGAAGATATTGAGTGCATACGGCACTTCGACGAATTCGTTTGCGTTGTGTTTGAGCGTGTTCTTTTCGACAACGTCAAGTCTGAACGAGAAATCTCTTTGCCCTTGATCGACTTTGCCGATAAAGATACCTTCGCGCAACAACGGTCTGTTCGGAACGGGGTGAGCGCAATAAGTTGCCGTCTTTACAAGCGTCAATCTAATTTCACCGTCTTTATACGACGAACCGTAAGTTGACGGTGTAATGATTTGCAAGCACTTTTCGTCATCTTCATTGAGCCACACGTAATCGTGTGCAATGCACTCTCTTCCGTCTTCGAACAATTTTTCCGCGCCAAACATTTGTTCGCCCGAATAATCTTTACCCACGACCGGAACGTGAAGTTTGATTGCCTTGTTCGCTTCGTTCGGGAACAATGTGACGTTAACATCGACTTTCGTTCCTTTCTTGTAAATCTTATAGCCTATGCGAAGTCTTGTAAGACCTTTGCCAAAGAACGCTTCCGCTTCGAGATACATATCGCCGTCTTCGATAATCTCCAACGATTTCAAACCATCGAAAACACCATCGGGATTTGCAAGCAATTCAAATGCTTCGGGATTATCTCCTACCCAAGGTTGATTCATCCCCCACGGATCGGGAGAATCCTGATACATATACGGTGCAAACAATTTGCCTTTCGCATATTCCTTGCCATCGACAACGTAACTTTCGATAAGTCCCGTCTTTGCACTGATAACGACTTTCTTTTCACCGTTATCAAAGACTATGTCTTTGTTTGCTTCGTAAACAGGCTTCTTTCTGACTACGGTTTTTGCCGTAAATCTGCTGATTGAAAGCGGTTTCAAATCTGCCTCGAATACAACGCGCTTGCGCCAATCGATACTGATATTGCTTGACTCTTTCACATTTTGCGAAGAAAGCAAATTGCCGTCTTCATCGTATATTTCGAGATAAGACAATTCTTCTTCGTAATAATCGGTCGGAATTATAGACAAATCGCAAGTAACAAGTTGTTTTCCGCCGTAAGTTTTCGGATTGAAAACCATAATCGGGTAAGTGCCGGGCTCTGCGACTTTTTGTCCTTTGCACAATGCGAAAAACGCGTTTGCACGTACTTGATTGAGAAGATGTAAGCCGTGATTGATATAGGTAAATCCGTTATCTTCGCCTGCCTTAATCATATCGCCGGGAAGTATGTCGTGGAACTGCACGTTGAGCATATCTTCCGTAACTTCTTCAAATACCTTCGTCGGATATTCCATTGCGCCTTTTAGGGACGCAATACTTGCGATTTTTTCTGTAAAGTAGAGTTGTCTTTCAAGTTCGCGATATTTTTGTTTGAGTCCTACCATAGAAGTATAGCAACCGACCATACAAGGAATAATAGACTCTGCAAACACTTCTGTCGGATTGACGTCGGCAAAGAATCCTTCGGGCGTTGAATATTTGATTTCGATATCGCTCGAATCTATAAGTTTTCGCACGTCTTCCAAGTCTTTTGCGGACGGACCGCCGCCGTGATTTCCGACGCCCCACGGAGAAACGCTGACATCTTCTTTTTTACGACGAGAAATATCCGATTCGATTTTTTCTCTTGCGTGTCCGAGCGGAGAGTTATATTCGGTTACACGAACGCCTTTTACCTTACTTCCGTCATATCCTTCCCATACGAAACATTCGCTCGGCAAATCAAGTTGCGGATACGGCATATATTTTCCGTAAGGGCGCATAAACATATAACTGTCCTGACCGCATTTTTTGAGAATTTGCACAAGTCCGCGAGAATGTCCGAACGGGTCGAAGTTGACTGCTGTCGTCGGCATAACTCCGAATTTTTCCTTGAAATAAAGTTCGCCTTCGCGAATTTGGCGCACCATTCCTTCGCCTGACGGCATAAGGCAATCGGGTTGGAGATACCATCCCCCCATAATATGCCATTTGCCTTGTTTTACGAGTTTTTGAATTTGTGCAAACAATGCAGGGGCATATTTTTCCGTGTATTTATAAAGGTTTACTTCATTATGGCAGAAAATATAATCATACTTCTCCGCCAAATTTGCGGCACTTTGAAAAGTTGACAATGCTGCCGCTGCGCCTTCTTCCCATTCCCATTGCCAAATCGGATCAAGATGGGCGTTACATATAAGATGAAGTCTTTTCATAATGATGCTCCTTTTATTTTTCGATTGTGAATCTTGCAACTCTAACTGCACGACTCGTTCCGTATGCAAACGGTACGACTTCAAAACTATTATTTTTAGTCTTTACAGCCTTGCCGTTATCAAGCCATTTTACGTTCTTAATCTTTCCTTCCGTATTGATTTTAACCGACTTCAAGTTGTTTTTCAACCCTACGTTCGGATCTGCGGACATTCCGACATTCTTTATTATTGCATAATAGTTGTTATCGTCATACAAAACATCTGCGTTTTCTGCAGTCACGTCGCACGCTTTTGCCGAGTAAATAAAGCCTTTGTTTGCTTTTATCCACTTTCCTATTTCAAGGAAGATGCACTTGTCTATTTCTCTGATTGTTCCGCGTCCGGTCAACCCTGTATTCAAAAGGAAGTTGCAGTTGTACTTTCTACAATCCACAAGGTCTTCGATAAGACTTTTTAGGGATTTATAGTTGCAGTCGTCTTTTGCATATCCCCAATGGTCGTTGAGAACCTGACACATCTCGCCTGCAACGTGTTTTGTTTCGCATACGCAACAGCGCGGTTTTCCCCTTTCAAATGTTACTCCGTCAAGCAAATCGTGTCCGAGTTTGCCAAGAGCGGAAAGTCCGCTGTTGTTTATTATCATTGCTTCGGGTTGCAGTTCTTTTATAAGTCCGTACAACCTGTTTTCTTGCCAATCGACGTCGGTTTTATCCCACGTGCCGTCAAACCAAAAACCACCTATCTTTCCGTAGTTTGTACAAAGCAATCTCAAACTCTTTTCAAGATAGTCTATGTGCTTCGGAAAATCATTTTTGTATTCGGGGCAATGCCAATCGAGCATAGTGTGATAAAACACCGGCATAATTCCTTGCGCATTGCACTCGTCAACGAACTCTTTTATCAAATCTCGTCTGCATGCGGAGTGCATAACGTCAAAATCACTCAATCCTTTCGTATCGTAAAGCGAAAATCCGTCGTGATGACGCACGGTCAACGTGATATATTTACAACCCGACTCTTTTGCCGTCTTAACCAGTTCTTTCGCCCAATTCTTCGATACGACAAATTTGGACGTAAGCGACTCGTATTTTGCTTTGTCCGCTTTGTCGTTCAAAGCTAAATACCACTCTCCCTTTCCGAGAATGCTGTACAATCCGAAATGAACAATCATTCCAAATCCCAACATCTCAAATCTTGCCACATAATTTTCCATTTAGTATCTCTCTTTCTTGTCTTTATATCTTTTGTCTTTTTGTTCAAACTATATCACGCTTTTGCATCAATCTACCCTATCGCCGTTGTCGTGTATTTCCGCAAATCTGCCCGCAAAAGACGGTTCTTCTCCGCCTGCATACAAATGAGCGGTATCCGCAAACGACAAGCACCTGAACGACATTATACCCTTTTCTCTTTCTTCCGTCATTAGCGTTGTCACAGAAGTCGGCAACGCAATGAAGTTTTGGAGGAACGGATACGGTGATACGCTCAACAGATGCGATAGAATCATACACTCAACGCCGAAGTGGCAAAACAATGCAATCGTATCGTAATTCGGCTCAATCGCTTCGTATAGCAATCCGTTGCGTTTATATCCGTGTCGCAAGAGTATTTCGTCAATGCCGTCAGCAACTTTCCGATAGGCTTCGGAAATGTTCGAGTTCGCAAATATTTCGGCATTTTGCCAATTCTCACCATCGTATTCCGCTTTATGTGCCGTGTAGTAGGACGGACGCAAGTCCCAAATTACACCCGTTTTTTCGGGGTTTTGAGCACTGCAACTAAATTCTCGAAGCCAATCGCAAGTCGTTGTTTTTATGTGCTTATTTTTAAGCGCTATTTCGGCAGTCAGTTTTGCACGTCCGAACGGCGAAACGTATACGTCATCGAGTACGGTTCTGTCCATACGCGCACCAAGCAACTCGGCTTCTTTTACGCCTTTTGTCGTGAGCGAATCAATTGAATAATCAGGATCGCCGTGGCGAACAATGAGCAACTTCATTTGACTGTTTCCTTATTTGCGAATGTTTTTATACATCGGGCCGTAAGCCTCGCACGCTCTGTAATCTTGTCCTTCTTTATCCATTCCGAACGCATTCCACGCAGACGGGCGGAAAATCTCTTTTTCGTCAACGTTGTGCATACATACGGGTATACGCAAAATACTGCACATCGTGATAAGGTCCGCACCGATATGTCCGTAAGAAATCGCGCCGTGATTTGCACCCCAGTTGTTCATTACGTCATACGCGGAAGCAAATGCACCCTTACCCGTTATTCTCGGCGTGAACCAAGTGCAAGGCCACGTATAGTCAGTGCGTTTCCAAAGCGTGTCGGTAACTTCGTCGGGAAGTTTGACCGTCCAACCTTCTACGATTTGCATCACAGGGCCGAGTCCTTTGATGAGATTAAGACGAATCATCGTTGCAGGCATTTCCGCTCTCGTAACGAAACGACTCGAATAACCGCCACCACGGAAGTAACCCAAATCTGCGTAAGGCCACGAAACGTGCGACATAATGTTGTCAATATCATCGTTTGTGACTTCCCACCACTTCTTCATAACGGCATTGCCGTTTTCGTCTTTCAATTCACCGCAAGCATCAACGCAGCACGCGCCCGAATTGATAAGGTGAATGAAGCCGTCCGCTTCTTTTGCTTTGCCTTCGATTTCATATCCCGTAACGCGTTTAACGGCATCGCCCGACCAATAAGTGCGGACATCCGCAAACATTTGCGCTCTACCGGTGAGCAGTTTCATAAACAACATACTCGTTGCATTGAGAGTGTCGTTTTCAGTTCCGAGAATATAAGGCTCTCTTGCGCCGTTCCAATCGAAAGACGAGTTGAGTATGCTTTCGGGGAAATCGCAGTTGGGATAGAAGTCCGTCCATTGACGTTGACCTTGAAAACCGCCGACGATTGCATTGTGTCCGACGGCTTCTTCTTCTCTACCTTCGGGAAGATTTTTGTTGCCGTTGTACAAATCCTTGATTATGCACGCCATTTTTGCGGTAAATTCCCAGTCTTTTTCCTTTTGAACAGGAGTCTTTTGCATTTCGACGGGGTTTTTATCAAAATCTTCGCGGCATTTTTCTTTTATCCAAGCCAATGCCTTTTGATATTCTTTCTCATCGTAAATACCTTCAGTCATGCGGCGAATAATTTCAACCTCGTCAACGGATTCCACACGCATTCCGAGATACTCTTCAAAGAATTCCGGCGAAATAATACTTCCGCCGATCCCCATCGTGACGGAACCGATTTGAAGATAAGATTTTCCGTGCATCGTTGCAACCGCAACTGCAGCTCTTGCAAAACGCAATATCTTTTCCTGAACGTCATCGGGAATGGTCGTATCGTCTGCGTCTTGAACTTCGTGTCCGTAAATGCCGAATGCGGGCAAACCTTTTTGACTATGAGTTGCAAGAACGGACGCAAGATACACCGCGCCCGGTCTTTCCGTGCCGTTGAATCCCCAAACCGCTTTAATGGTCATCGGATCCATATCCATAGTTTCCGCACCGTAACACCAACACGGCGTAACCGTAAGAGTGATGTCAACGTTGTTCTTCTTGAATTTATCTGCACATGCGGCGGCTTCTGCAACTCTGCCTATCGTAGTGTCGGCAATAATGACTTTGACAGGTTCGCCGTTTGAATATCTGACGTTTTCAGAAATCAGTTTTGCGGCAGCCTTTGCCATATTCATAGTCTGGTCTTCAAGACTTTCTCTGACCTTAATTTTGCCTCTGCGACCGTCAATCGTCGGACGGATTCCGATAACAGGATAATCCCCTATCAATCTGGATTGTGCCATACAAATCTCCTTGTATACTGTATCGTTTTTCAAATTGTTTCGAGAATAACAAATGCTCGAGATTGATTCGTTTTTCTCGCACGCATATAGCCTTATAGGCTTATATGTCTTTATTAAATCATAGCATATTCATTTTAATAGTTAAATAACAAATAATGCAATACATATAATAATTATTGCAACTTCATTGATCTATGATTTATTAGTTTTCAGAAATATTGACAAAAGCGTCCTTTGTACATATACTATTATAATAACTGCAATGTGAATAGCAAATATTGCACGGATATGCAAAGGAGAACTGAAATGTTTGAATCGTATGACAGAGTTGACACTATCAAATACTTCAACGGTTTTTCAACAACCCCCGCCCTCGAATACGTTGTGTTGAACAACATATCGGATTTCCAACCAAAGATGTCAAGTCACTTGCTTACCGAGATTTGTCTATGCACCGAAGGTTCAGGCTTTTCCCAAATAGACAACGACCGCATACCATTCAAAAAAGGCGACGTTATCATTATCAACCCGTATGTATTACACGGTTCGGGTGCAAGCGAAAAAGAAACGCTTCAATACTACATTTTGGGCGTCAAAAACATTCAGTTTGCTTCCCCGGACGAAGATTTCAAATGCCTATACCACCTCAACGGTAACAGACTGCCTTCATACGTCGATTTGCTTTGGAGCGAAATAAAAGATACGTTTGACGGTTCCAGAATTTCCATTGTGCGCAATCTTCTCACGATAATTTTGACGGAATTGAAATGCATAACTTCCACGAACGTCATCCCGTTCAGCAAGAAAGAAACTTCAATAATGGCTGATTCCGTTGCACAATATATCAACAGGCACTTCAACCAAAAAATAACTTTGGACGAATTGGCAAAAATATTCTTCTGCTCGAAGAGTGCGCTTATGCACACGTTCAAAAAAGCGTACGGAACTTCCGTTCTCAATTATCTTATGGACAGACGTTTGCAAGAAGTCAAAATGTGGCTAAAAATCAGCAATATGCCGATAAATCTGATTGCACAAGAAAACGGCTTTTCATCTCTTCCCTATTTCTACAAGTATTTCGCCGCAAATGTCGGAATGACACCGTTAGAATATCGAAATCAAGCACAAGAAAAGATAAAATAGCCGTTTTGTATAATTGCAGTTTTATCAATACAAGCAGATATATTCACCGGCGGGAATGTTTGCCCCGAAGCAATCTCCCGTCGTTTGTTTTTCTCCGCTTACAATCACGTTTTTACAACCGGATTTTATTGTTACGTTTGCATTTACCACGATCGAGTTGTTTACGATGAAATATGCCTTACAGCCGTTTTGTTGCTCGAACACACCGACGAGCAATTGAGAATCTGTTTCAATTTGCGGTTTTTCGCCCTCGTAAATGGCAAAATTCGGCAACTCGCCCACGAATATGCAATCTCCGTCGACAAGCGCGTCGACATCAACAGATTTGTCGATACCGCCGTTAAATTCTCCAACGCTATATACACCCGAAAATTTGGCATCGAGCAAAATCGGCGCACATTTTTGCAAATCCGCAATCAAATCTTTTGCCATTTCTGCATAAACAGTCGGATTGCAATTGACATCGAGCAGACCACAATCGCCGTTTTTTGATGCATCGCAACCGGGATCGTTCAAAAAGTCGTTCGGGAAACAACCGGGGAAAAACACGACACCTTCGTGCCCGTATGCAATCGCAACGTTCATTTGCAATGCCATTTCCGCCCTATTGACTTTTCTTACAGAACAGTCCCATGCGCCTGTTTGTATATAGGTGAACGTTTTTACATCGTATTTCTTCTTGTACTCCGCAAACAACGCGTTAAGCTCATATAACCCTCTGTGAATAGAAGTAGGCACGGATGGCCAAAGCGTAAGATACGGATACATATCAGTTGCCAAATATTCGGGATTGACAACTTCCAAATACTCGTCAATGAGCAAACGATAACGATTGAATCTGTTTTGGGACTCGCACTTCAAATCGCCGTCCAACTCTTTATAATCAACCGCATTTTTACCGCCGAAAAGCATTGCATCGTCAATACAATAGTTAAGACAATTGTAATGAAATTCATAATTCGGGAAGTTCTTATCGAAGGCGCGTTTTGCCGCCGCCATTCCTTCAAAACTACCGATAGGACTTTCGTCACCGAAGAAAACACCGCCAAACGAAGAATAATTTGCACATTCTTTCGTTTTTTCGATGAATTCTTTTTCAAGTTCCGTTTTTTCGTCTGCCGACAAGAATCTGTAAGACGTGCCTTTATACACGTCAGAGCCTGAAACCGCCAAATACTTTTGGAACAATGCAAGTCTTGGATAATAAGTTATCCCCGCATTTTCACTACAAACAAGCGCTTCTTTCAAATATTCTTCTCCATACGAATCTTCGTAATGCCCGAAAACGTTGTTTATACCGATTTCTTTAAGCGTTTTGTATGCACTGTTTGTTATTCTGTCGGGATACTCGCCCTTTGGCGGGTATGGCGGACAATATATGCTTGTAAAAAATACTTTTTCTTTTTTCATATAGGATTACCTTTTCATATAGGATTACAGATTGTACTGTTGTTTCAAAGAACCGATTGTAAGCGATGCGCTTTCGCCATACTTGTTTACACCGT
>ULKV01028781.1_pt1 | contig 19578 bp, 8 predicted proteins | sample 1951241 | NCBI WGS metagenome assembly ULKV01 (sample SAMEA4835509, study PRJEB28245) | human gut metagenome | biome: gut microbiome; material: fecal sample | place: Denmark | collected 2008
CCTTTACAGTTGCGGTTTTGATCGTTTCGTCACCGTCAACAAATTTGACAGTATGAAGCTTTGTCCACTTTGCCGAGTACGTCACGTCGGCTGTGATTGCCGCGCTCTTGTCAAACGCAACGTCACCAACGTACCAGCCCTCGAAAACGTATCCGTCTTTCGTGAGGTCGGCAGGGATGTCTGCGTCGGCAATGGTCTTTCCTTCTTCAACGCTGACCGACTTGACTTCGCTTTCACCGTCAACAAATTTGACTGTGTAGGACTTCGTTTGGTTTTCGTTGCAAGCGACAAAGACTGCCACGGACAAGATAAGAACCATCACAATTGCTATTGCAATGAGAAATCTTTTCTTCGTCATTTTGTGCCTCCATAATATTTATTTTTTTTGTTTATTTACGTTTGTTTGATACCATATAGGGTTTTTAAGCCTTTTTTAATGTAAAAATAATACACCCCATCCCCCGAACCGTCAATTTATTTTTATCAAAAAATTGAGGTTTTTTTGAGGGATAGGGTTTGCAATGCATAATTTTCAATACAATTGCATAAATTTGTTGGTTTTCTGCATAAATACGTGTGTTTCAGTGCATAATTTGCACAAAACACCGTATTTTTGCATTTTGCTTATTCAGCCGTTTTCGAGAGCGACGGGCAATTTGTGTATCTGGTTTCGTCGTCGACGTAAGTCACCTTTGCATTGATTGTCTTCGTGTCGGAATTGTAGGTCAACTCAAACGTAAACGTAGTGCTTCCGTCCGTCGATGTGCCGACTGCCGTGATCGTAAATTTCTCTGCGTCGAAAGTTGCCGCACAAGTTACGTTACCGAATTTCAACGTACCGTTCGATTCTAGGATAATATCGTTGCCTCCTTTTCCTTCCCACGTTCCGCTCCATGTTCCGCAGATAGCTTCGGGGATGACTTCCGTCACGTCGCCAACTCTTGTGAGAGATACGTTTTCGCTGCCGTAAGAAATGGTGTTTGTCGTCACGTCAAACAAGTATTTTGTGCTTGAAATCGTAAAGGACACGTTCTTCACACCGTCGTACACCGCAACGAAAGGATTGCCCTTGTACGTTCCCGTCAAATCTTGTTTGAGGTTGAGCACAACCGCCGTTCCGCTCGATTCCGTACCCGTGTAGCTGCCCACCGCACTCGTCGGGAGCTTGGGAAGCTCCGTCGTGCCGGTGTAACCGTATTTGTAGAACGTCATCTCGCCGTACACGCCAAACTTTTTGGTGTAAGCGAGGTTCATGTCATAGAAGAACAAGTAATCGATCTTGTAGTTCTCGTTAAACTCGACGTGAATACCTGTGGACGTTTCGCTCATGGTTCTCCAGATGTTGGCTTGTCCCCAGTTATCCTTGTATTCGTGCTTCTCTTCGTCGGACAAATAGACGTATGAGGCATGGCCGTATCCGTCAAGTATAAACAGATGATATCCTTTTACAAGTCTTGTTTCGCCAGTTTCGTTAAGGTTTTTGTCAAGCACTTTGACAATTTTATCCTCGCACCAAATGCCTTGATATTTGTCGGGAGCAACGAGAGTTACTTGTCCGCCGTTTGCCTGCGCTTGGGAATAATCGAATCCGATTATAGTGCGATCGGAGAACATCACCACGACGAAGTCGTTTTCATACGTCCAGTAATGGCCTTTTGCATCGTCTGCGATTTCGCCGATACCGTTCAGAGTAAACGTCTTACCGTTATAGGTGTACGTGCCTTCCTCCGAGCCTATCGTTTCAAGGCCGTGGCCGAGAAGCTCCTTGCCGTTGTTGTAGGTGACGTACTTTTTGGCAATATATGCCTTGCCGTCGATCGTGACTCTTGAGCCGTCCTCGAATCCGTTCGGAGCGTCTATGTTAGCATCTTGGATAAATTGCGCATCCTTGACGTAGTATACCTTTCCTGTTTCGGTGACGGAAACGAAGCTCTTTGTGTCAAAGTCGATGAGATACACCGTTTGCGCACCTTCGCTCTTGTTGGTGAGCACCGCATAGGTATATGCCGTCGTTCCGCTGTTCCATCTGCCGAAAAATACGTTTTCTTCGGGATAGTAATAGAACGTGGAATAATTGCCCTCATAATTTATCTTGATAAGCGAATCGTTCTTGAAACTGTAGTATGCACCTATGGATTCGGAATACTTTGTCTTATATACAAACGAGCCGTCCTCTTTGAAGATGAGCGTGTAGTCGTTTTGCGTCGCTTTGTTGCTGCTTATACCCAGATAGCTGAGCGAGAAGCTGCCGACATACGGTTTTCCGCGGAAATCGGACGACGGTCTGCCAAACACGGAGTTTTCGTAGCTGGGAGCTTTGCTCTCGTCTTTTGACACGAACGTCACGGTGATTGCGTCGTCCGCATAGCTTGCACTCATTGACGTGAAGTAGTCTTTGATCGCTCCGCCGAACGTGATGTTTCCGTCAGCACCGATTTCATAAGTGCCTTTGATTGTTCTGGAATACGTTTCGGCAACCTTGTCTGCGTTGAGGCTGATTTTGTTGCTGTTGAGTGTAACGTTGCCGTCCGAGAAGGTCAAGCTGTCGCCGTCCTCGTTGAAATACTCGCCGAACACCGTCAAATCGCTCTTTGTAAACGTATATTCTACGGTTGCGGACATGCCGTATTCAACCGTCATGCTGATAGTGCCGTTGCTGTTGACGCGACCGGAAATTTCACCGATAGTGTTGTAAAATTCAAGCATCAGCACGTCGTCACCGTTATAGGTGTATTTGCCGTTGACAACGGTGGAGTTTACCCACATCAACGTGCCGTCTTCTTTCAATACGAGCACGCCGCCGTCCACGTCGTCGTGATACTCGCCCTTGCCCGTATATACGTGCGCAACCTTGCTTACGTCGCCAAAGCGCGCCGTCACAGTCATGTCCTTGATAACGGGAACGTAATAACGATATCTCACGCCGTCCTCAAATTCCCAATCGAAGAACAATTTTCCGTTTTCGTTCTTTTCTGCGTCGAGAACGCCCACGATTGCAAATTTGTCTTCGTCGTATTCTCTCGTTTCTTCTTTAACGACGCTCGAACCGCTGACAAGGCTGATTTTGTACGAACCTTCGCCCACAAGACGCTTGCCGGGCACTGCTTTGCCGTTGCCGTCGATAGACCAGTCGTTCATATCCCACTTGACGTTTTGTGCAAGCCAGTCCGCGTCAAATTCGACTTCCGTACCGACTTTCGTGCCGGTTGCGTTGATTTTGTCCGCCGTGGTTGCCGCCGTCTTGTAATAGCAGTTTACGATCGCGATGCCTGCGCTGTAATATCCGTCGTAATCGTCCTCGACGGTATAACCTGCAATCGCGCCCGCAAAGCTCTTATAGATGTTGGAGGTCGCTCTCGTTGCGGTTACTCTGCCGACGTTGACGCAGTCCATAATGGTGTTGTCGTTGCTAGAATAGCCGACGATACCGCCTGCGTAAGACGTTTCTTTGTCGGTTGCCTTACCTCTTGCGTAGTTTATGCAGTTGATAACCGACATTCTGGAGCAGCTTGCATAGCCGACGATACCGCCAACCCATTCGCCGCCTTCCACAGAGCCGTTAGAAACGCAATTGAGGATTGCAAGCGCGCCGTTAGAAGTGGACGACGTTGCACCGACGATACCGCCGTTTACGACGGAATCGAGAACGGACGCATCTCCGTCTTCAAACGCTTCCGCAACCGTTTTTACTTCGGATACGCAGTTTTGAACGTGCGCGATATACGCGGTGTCTTTGTCGTAAACGTTAAGTCCGCCCGCAATACCGCCGACGTGTGCCGGGTTCGATGCGCACAAGCTGAGTTTAATCTCGCCCGAAACTTTTACGTTGGTGATATTCGTGAGGTTGCCGAACGCAACCAAGCCGCCCACGTATGCGCCGATGTCGTTTTTATCCGCACCGCTGACAACCGAATAGCAAACGTCTTCAAGCGTAAGATTGGTTATCGTCGCTCTCGTGCAGTAGCCGAACATACCGACGTACACGATACCCGAACGAATGTTTCTAGTGATGGTAAGATTGCTTATCGTATGACCGTTGCCGTCGAAATTTCCGCTGAAACCGTAAATGGTTTTCTCGTTTTCTTCACCTTCGTTAAGAGTGATAAGTTGACCTGCGGAAACGTACTTCATACCATCCATATCGATGTCGGCAACAAGTTTGAAATAGGACTTTGCATACTGTTCGTCCTCTTCCGTTTCGATATGGTTCAATCTATCCGCAAAGTCGGCGAGATCGTCTGCCGTGCCGATAAGATACGGATTGTTTTTGCTGCCGGGCTTGTTCGAATCGGATTCTTCCCAAACGGCAACAAGAATAATATCTTTCGTGATAGGCGTTGCAAAGTCGAAAAGCTCGCTTTGACCTTCTTCCGCCCAGCCTTTGAAATCGTAGCCGTCTCTTTGAGGATCTTGCGGCCTTTGCGCACACGCACCCTCTTCAACGGTCTGCGCGGAGATACCGCTCACGCTTTCGCCCGAAAACGTGACGGTATAGGTCTTTGGATCATTGCCTTTTTCGTGGCAAGCAACGGCCACGCACGCTATGCATGCGACAAGGGCAATCGCCAATATGCTCAATGCAATTCTTTTGTTTTTCATATCCGCTCCTTATTCCCCCGCTTCGACAAGATATATCGTGACGCTGCCGTCCTCGCTTACGAACGCTTTTGCGCCCTCAACTTCGGTGAAGCTGATTTTGTATTTGAGCACAAGTGCGTCCTCCTCTCCCGATTTGTCGATGTCGTACACACAAATTTCGCCGTCGGCTACTTTGTATGCATACATATATTCGGTTGTTTCATGCTCGCCGTCAACGTCCTCTACGAGAGTGAGCGTCGCGTAAGCGTACACGTATTCCGAACCTTTGCTTCTTCCGTCAAGCTCGATCGTCGAACCGTCCGCCGCCGTATAAGTGCCGGCGTATTCGTCCGCAATCGTAATGACTGTCACCGTTTGTTTGTTGCCGTCGAGGATAACCGCGTTGTTGTCGTCAAGGTATCCTACGTAATACAAGAAAGTACCGTCAATATAGAGCGAAACGTAGTTTGCGTCAACGTAGTACACGTCCACTTCGATTCCTGCGAAAACGCCCTTCGTAACACCGTTGATGTTCATCGCGGCGGTAATCTTGAAGGTATTGTCGCCCGACAAGAGATATTCTTTGCCGACGAGTTTGTGATACAAACCGAAATCGTCAACCTTCACTCCGTCCTTTTCAATGGTTGCGCCGCCGTTTGCAAACGTGATGACGTAAACGGTTACGCCGTCTTTTGTAAGCGTCACGATATCGCCGTCCACCGTGTAATCGTAATTTTCAACGCCGTCCGCCGTGGTGAGCGTTGCTTTGCCGAGTCCCACCGCGCTCTTGCCGTTGAGGTGCAACACTGCGTCACCGACGTGATATTCGTATTGGCTTGCGTAATCTGGTGCCTTGAATACCACTTCGTTCACCAAAATTCCGTTTCCGTCGAGTTTTGCGACGTACGTCACATTGTCGATCGTGAACGTTGCTTCGCCAGTCTTTTTGTTGTAATAGTATTCAACTTCGCTTGTCTTTCCGTCTTTTTCAACGGTCACGAAGCCTTTTACCAGCCATTTCCCTTGCGACGTCGATCCATCGACGTTGTACGAACCGAATCCGTTGAAAATGTACGTCACGCCGTTCGTACCATTCCACGTTCCGTAATAAGGATCGTAATAGGACATATAAAAGTCATCTATAATCATGCCTGTTTCAAAATAATATCCGGCAAGCTCAAGCATTTCGCTTCCGTCTTTTCCGACTACAATATTGAACATTCCGTAAAGCGACGTGCGATAGTACATATTGACCATCAACGTTCCCGTTTCGTCGTATTCTGCAACATAATTGAAGCTGACTCCGTTGGAATCTCTGCCGGTGCCGTATCCGTCTTTATCGATACCGTCAAGAACTATCGTATAATCGTGGAGCGTATCCGTCCACGTTCCGATAAACGAACCGTCTCTGCCGTAAGTGGTGGACACTTCACCGTCTTTCACAACCAAAAGTCCGTTTTCGTCAAACGTTGCCACGATTGAACCGAAGGTCGCCTTTTCGCCGTCCAAAACGTATTCGTACGTTGTGCCTTTATAGGTTACGTTGCCCTTTCCGTCAAAGGTTATGGTTTCGATTCTGTTGAAGCTTGACTCCCATTTGCCTGCGAAAATATCGCGCTTTTCAAGTTCGAGTCCCGCGCTTATGGATTTCATGCTCATTCCGTCCGAGGTGATGGATGCGATGATTCTTGTAGAACCTATCGTAATCGTAACCACGTTGTCGTTGCAAGAATAAGTGAACGTTTCAGTGATGTTTGCGTTCGTTCTCGAACCCGTAAGGTCGGAAAGGAACGTGTACGTTGCGCCGTCGCTTGTGTACCACGTACCCATTGCGGCGTTTTGCTTTCTTGCCACGATGACGTTGTTCTTTTCACTCGTAAAGAACAAGTTGTCGTAAATGTTCAACACGTTGCCGTCAATGTCGGCATAGTAGTCGGCAAGCAACGAATAACCGCTTGTCGTCGTATATGCGATATATGCGAAATATGCGTCTTTGACGAGGAGTTTTTCTCCGTTGTAAACGTACATATAATCGGCGATAATGCCGTCGTAGTACATCGTCATCTTGCCGTTGTTGTCAAAGATAAGGTGCAATTCCGCATTGTAAATTTCGTTGTTTTTCAAAGTTTGAAGCACTGCGTAGTAGTCGCCTTCAACCTCCGAATAGTCCGCAAATCCGACGTAAACCGTTATATCCGACGTGATAAGGAAGGAGGACGGAATTCTTTGCGTGCAAGCCGCGTCGAAGAAGTAGCCGTAAGAAACCATGTTCTTCGTATCGTCTGCACCCTCTTTATCCGCGACGAAATTGTTCATTCCGCTGCCGCCGTAGATGTAGTAGATAGGCACGACGTCGGTTATGGTTACGGTGTCCTCGCTTTGCGTGAGCGGATTGCCGTCCGAGTCTTCTTTGGTGACGTTTCTGCCGAAAACGAACTTAACGTTGACGTTGCCGGTCGCCGTATCGCTGTATACTGGCAAAATCGCGCCGTCTTCCTCTTTCCAGTCGGCAACGACCCAGCCGAGCAATTCGCTCAAATCCGCAAGGGAATTTGCAGAATACGTCTTGCCGTCCGTGACGATGCCGTCTTGCGTGTAATACGCTTTGAACAAAACCGCCTTTCTCGTGTCGATTTCGTTGAATCCTTTTCTGAAAATCAAGCCGGAGATGTCGCTCACTTCGTCCTCGCCGATTTGTTTCGAACTGGACAAAGTGCCGATTGCAACGCTTGACGAAATTGCCGCTTCATTGTCGCTTGCGCCCACGATACCGCCTGCGTAAGAGGCATCGCCGCCGCTTCTCGCTTCGATTTTGCCGTCAACGTAGCAATTTGCCACAGCCGAATCCGAACGCAAGTATCCAACGATACCTCCTGCGTACTTGTTTCTGCCTTCGACGTTGCCGACGAACGAGCAGTTGTTGACGTATGCCGGAGATGCATTGTTCGGGCCGTACGTTGCCGCCGCGGTACCGCCGATTGCATAAAGCGAAGATTGACCGTTTGACACAAGGTCCGCTTGCACGGAGCAGAAGGATGCGGTTGCGGTATATTCCGTGCCGTAGCCTTGCATAAATCCGACGATTCCGCCCAGATAAACGATATTGTCGTCGGGCAAAGACGCCGTTACGGTGTACGAGCCTTTGAAGTTGCAGTTCACGATGTCGCCGCCCATGTTGTAAGCAACGATACCACCGAGAATGTAGTTATATTGTTTGTTAATCGCTTCGACTTCGATATCCGAATCAATTGTAAGATTCTTGATCGTTGCCGTTGCAATATATCCGAAGAATCCGGCAATGCCCTCGTCGCCGTCGAGATTGAAATTCGATACAACGTGTCCTCTTCCGTCAAATTCGCCTTGGAAATAAGTCTTTTGCCCGCCGATCGGTTCAATCGTTTCGCCGTTGAAATCGATATCCGCGGTGAGAGCCACAAACGCCTTTGCGTATTTATCCTCACCTGCGTTGATGCTGTCGGCAAACGCTTTAAGTTGTGCTGCGTTTGAAATGAGATATGGGCTTTTTGCGTTGCCGAGTCCCTTTATCTTTGCATCGTCGTAACGAAGACCTTCAACGCTGACCGTAACGGATTTTTCAACCGTGAAGCTGTATTTTCCGTTCGCGCCGAGCGTGCACTCTTTCGAGCCTGCGTAAACTTTGACTTCACCGACGTAATAGGGAGACACGCGCAAACCGAATTCGACGAGTGTGCCTACCGCAACGTTCTTGGGCGTCGTACCTGCAAAAACGAAAGTAACGGCCTCGTCGTCCGACCATCTTATACGCGCGGTGTTCACAACCTCGTTCCATTGCGCAACGAGGGTTATATCGTTTGTGATTTTCGTGTCGAAATCGAAGGCAACGCTTGCACCTTCTTGTTTCCACCCCGCAAATTCGTATCCCTCTCTTTCGGGATCTTGGGGCTTTGTCACCTGCGAGTTTTCATCAACCTTGACGATCTCGTTTGCCGTATCGCCACCATATACGAAAGTAACCGTATATTGCGTCGTTTCCGGTTCCGGGGGTGTGTCGTCGCACGCAGCCAATGCAAAGCAAAGCACTATGCACAATGCCAATGCAAATATGGGTACGATTTTCTTCAATGTTGTCATATGTTTTTTCTCCTTGCAAGACGTCCCCGGTCTTGCTTATCGCCTGAGCGACACTCTATTTTCCCCTGCTTTGTCGCAAATTACTTTTTGATTTTAAGCAAATCTTTGATTTTGTTTGCGACATCCTCTTTCTTTTGTTGTTTTTGCGCCTTCATCTCGTCGAGTTCGGCATTGCGTGCGTCCTCGAGCTTGCAAAGTTCGTCGTAGAACGGCATCTCGTCAAGCACTTTTTGGTCGTACTTATGGCACGCCACGTAGTGACCGCCGCCGAGATCGGTAAACTTGGGTTGGAACAGTTTGCACGCGCTCATGCAATCCGAACAACGAGTGTGGAATTTGCAGCCCTTTGGCGGATTTGCGGGTGACGGAATGTCGCCTTGGAGCACGATTCTGTTGATTTTGCTGTCGGGATCGGGCACGGGCACTGCCGAGAACAACGCCTTTGTGTACGGGTGAAGCGGATTGTCGAACAAGTCGCGCTTCGAGCCGTATTCCACCATATTGCCAAGGTACATGACGCCCACCTCGTCGGAGATGTGTTCGACCACCGACAAATCGTGTGAGATAAACAAGTACGCGAGGTTGTCGCTCTCTTGCAAATCCTTGAACAAGTTGATGATTTGCGCCTGTATCGAAACGTCGAGAGCGGAAACCGGTTCGTCACAGATGACGAGTTTCGGTTTGAGCGCAAGCGCTTTTGCAATGCAGATACGTTGTCTTTGTCCGCCCGAAAATTCGTGCGGATATCTGTCGAAATAATGCGGTTGCAATCCGCACTTCGTCATTATGTCGACGATATAATCCTTATATTGTTCTTTTGGTACGATATGGTGCACCTTCACCGCTTCGCCCACAATTTCGCCGACGGTCATACGTGGAGAAAGCGACGAATACGGATCTTGGAAGATCATTTGGAAGTTCGGACGCATCTTTCTCAAAGCGTTGCCTTTGAGTTTTTCGATGTGCTTGCCTTCGAATATGACTTCGCCGCCCGTCGGTTCGTACAAGCGGAGAATGGTTCTGCCGAGAGTCGTTTTCCCGCAGCCCGATTCGCCCACTATACCGATTGTGTGCCCCGCCTTGAGTTTGAGAGAAACGCCGTCCACCGCTTTGAGATACACGGTGTTGCTCTTTATAAGGCTCTTGGATATAGGAAAGTACTCCTTAAGGTCGTTGATGACAAGAAGATAATCGTCGTCTTGCGCCTTTTGCTCGTTTTCTACGCTCGTCGTGACTTCGGAATCGACGATTTCTTCTTTTACGTCGATATCCGTCGTTGCAATTTCAATCGTTTCAACGTCGTTTTGAACGCTTATATTTTCATTCGTCATACGATTTCTCCTTTGTCCATGCAACGATAGCACGCCACGAAGTGCGTGGGCGAAACTTGAATCATAGGCGGATATTCGCCTTTGCAAGCGTCGCATTTCATATTGCAGCGATCCTTAAAGTAGCACGTTTGCAACATATTGATAGGATTGGGCACGTTGCCGGGAATGCTGTAAAGTCTGTCTACTTCTTTTCCGACGACGGGCTTGCTCTTTTGAAGGCCGATCGTGTAAGGATGGAGCGGATTTTTGAAAATCTCTTGCACCGTACCCTTTTCCACGACTCTGCCCGCGTACATGACCACCACGTAGTCGACCATTTCGGCAATGACGCCCAAGTCGTGCGTGATGAGCATAATCGAGCCGCTTATCTTGTTTTTGACGTCGCGCAAAAGGTCTAGAATTTGCGCCTGAATGGTGACGTCAAGAGCGGTTGTAGGCTCGTCTGCGATGATGAGTTTTGGATTGCAGCAAAGAGCCATTGCAATCATAACTCTTTGACGCATACCGCCCGACAATTCGTGTGGATAGGACTTGTAAACATGTTCGGGCATCGCTATGCCGACGAGTTTGAGCATTTCTATGCTCTTTTCTTTTGCGGTTTGCTTGTCCGCACCGTCAACGTGAAGAAGGGTGACTTCGTCAAGTTGGTTTCCTATCGTGAAAACGGGGTTGAGCGACGTCATCGGCTCTTGGAAAATCATTGCGATTTCTCTACCCCTGATTTTCGACATTTCGGAGATAGGCGTTTTTGCAATATCGTAGACGACTTCGCTTTCCTCAAAAATCTTTTTGTGGCGCACTTTGCCGTGCTTGTCAAGCGAGGGTTTGACCATCGGTTCGCCGTTTCCGTCAAGCATCTGATTTCCGTCCGCATCGAGCATCGGTTCGGTGATTTCTTCCGTACCGACGACTTTTCTTTGCGTCGAGCGAAAACGAATACTGCCGTCCACGATTTGTCCCATAGGCCCTTGAACAAGTTGCATGAGCGAAAGGCTGGTGACGGATTTTCCGCAACCCGATTCACCCACGACGCCCACGGTCGAGCCTTGCGGAATGTCGAAGGACACGCCGTTGACCGCCTTCACGACGCCGTTGTCCGTGAAGAAGTAGGTGTGCAAATCATCGAATTCGACGACGTTTCTGTCGTCTTTCATTTCGGTGACGTAGTCGTCTTTGGTATAAGCCGCTCTTTTCTTTTTGAGTTGCTTTATCGTGCGAAGGTTTTGCTTTGCGATATTGCGGGACTCTTTGGCGGTTATATAATGCTTGTTCTTATCCGTAGTTTTTTCTTTCTTTTCAAACATAACATTATCTCCTTGCCTTCGGGTCGAACGCGTCGCGCAAACCGTCGCCGACGAAGTTGAACGCAAGCACTGCAAGTACTATGCAAATACCGGGTGAAATCCACAAATTCGGATACAAACGGAGCGCAGTGTTGTTTGCGGCTGCGTTTATCATGTTGCCCCACGTTGCGTATTCCGCCGGAAGACCGATGCCAAGATAGCCGAGCGTCGCTTCCGTAAGTATGATACCGCCAAGGCCGAGCGTCATCGAAACGATGAGTTGCGGCATAACGTTGGGAATAAGGTGCTTGAATATCTTTCTGCTTGCCGGAAGACCGCTTGCCTCTGCGCTCAACATAAAGTCTTGCTCTCTCAAAGACAGAATCTGTCCTCTTACGAGTCTTGCCGTGCCTGCCCAGCCGAACAGCGTCATCATCGCCATCAGTATATATAGCTTTGCGGGACCGGTGACGTCTTGCGCGTCGAGCGCGACGCCCACGATCATAAGCATAGGCATTGTAGGCACGCAGTTGAAGATATCCACTATACGCATAATGATTTGGTCAACCCACTTTCCGAAATAGCCTGCCAAACCGCCGAGGAACACGCCGATTATCGTTTCGAGAATGATAACGACAAAGCCCACCGTAAGCGACACTCTGCCGCCGTACATAAGACGCGAGAACACATCGAATCCCTTGTCGTCCGTGCCGAGCAAGTGGTCTTTTGAGGGTTTGAGATAGTTGGTCGGTTCGGAATAAGTGACGATATACACGGTATCTTCGCCGAAATCTGGCGCAGATACTTCGGTATAATACGTTTCTTTGACCTTTTTGCTGTCGTCCGCTTCTCTTTCGCCCCAAATGAACGGGAGATTGGAAAAGAGCGGGCCTATGAAAGAAAACACAAACAGCACGATAAGCATCACAAGTCCCGTTATGGACAACTTGGATCTGAAGAAGCGTTTGAGGACGATTCTGCCGGGGCTGAGGGTTCTCGACGTTCTCTCCTCGACGCTTTCCTCCTCTTCGTCGCTTTGTGCGGTTTCTACGTTTTCTTCGTTTTCTTTGTTGACTTCCTGCGCGTTTTCGACGTCGTTTTCTATATCGCAAACGTCGGCGTCCGTGCCAATGTTGTTGACAACGTCGTTTTGTTCGTCAAGCAGGGTTTCCGTCGGATTGCCGACGATTATTTCGTCTTTGATTTCGTCCATACTTACCCCCCCTACTTTCCTATCTTGACACGCGGGTCGACTATTGCGTACATCAAATCGCTGAACAACGTACCCACAACAGTCAGTATCGCTATAAACATGTTGTAGCCCATGATAAACGGTATATCCGCGACGACGAGAGCGTCGTATGCTAGTTTACCGATACCGGGAATACTGAACACGGTTTCCATGATCATTGCGCCGCCGAACAGGCTCGGCAAAATTCCTGCCATCATGGTGACAAGAGGAATCATGGTGTTTCTGAATACGTGTTTGTAAACGACTTTTCTTTCACTGAGACCTTTTGCTCTTGCCGTGCGAACGTAGTCCGCATTGAGGGCTTCCAAGGTGTTGGTACGCGTATAACGCATAAGCGAACCGATGGAAAGAATGACGAGAACCGCCATAGGCAAAACCATATGCCACAGCGTATCTCCGAGTCGCACTATCCACGACGCGTCCATAGGCAAAGACGCAGACGCTATGCCGCCCACTTCGAACCAGCCCAGTTGCACAGCAAACAAGCGGATTGCAAGAGCCGCAAGGAAGAACGTGGGAAGACTTATGCCCATCATTGCCAAAACGGTGACGGAGTAGTCGATAAATCCGTATTGGTGCGTCGCCGCCTTGATGCCGAGCGGAATTGCGATTGCAAATTGCAAAATCGTTGCGATAAACGCAATTGCAAACGAAATGCCCATATTTTGAACGATGACGTCCGAAACCGGTCTCTTATACTTGAAGGACATGCCCAAATCGCCTTTGAGGAGGTTGCCCAACCAGTTGAAATAACCTTTGATGATTGCAACGAACTTATCTCCGCCCGTTGCGACTTTGTAGGACATATTCACCGTCACGACGCTGCCGTTTGAAAGAGTAAACGTCATGTTGCGGATTGTACGAGTGTCCATACCTTCTGTTTCGTTGACGACGTAAGTACCTTTTTCGACGGGGGTGATGATTTCGTCAAGCGTAATCATGGAATCGTCGGCGGTTTCGTCGCCTTCTTTCGTCGTTTCGTCGGCTTTTGCGCCACGGCTTGTAACCTTGCAGATACTGAACGTGCCGGTGTTGAGATATTTTCCGTCGGCGTCGGTGTCCGCAGTGATTATAACGCGGGTATTTTTGCTTCCGTCAAAAGAGCCTTCGTACCAGGAGTTGTAGCTCTTGATGCCGAGGGATATATCTTCGTCGTAAGTGACTTCTTTCGTGTTTTTGGTGAACGTTTCGCCGGCAAACTGACTGTTTTCGCCAATCGTGAGATGCAAATACGCATCCGGCATGGCAAGACCGTACAGTTCTTTGATTCGGTCGACGTCCTCCTGTTTCATAGTGCCCTGTTGCACCGCAGACGAGTATTGATTGTCAACGTAGTCCGTCGGCATCATACGCGCGAGCGAGTAAATAATGATAGACACACCAAATAGAATCACCACCGACAGAAGCAGTCTTTTGACTATGTATTTTAACGTATCCATAAAAACTATTTTCCTGTCTTTCCGTCGGGCGTTTTCACACCCGACGGTATCGGTTTAGTTGAGTTTGTTCGTTGCGCCGCAAGGCGCGTTTTCAGATTTTATCTGTAATTCAATTCCCAAATTCTGGAAATCAATCCGTTGTACGGAGAGCGTTCGCTTGCGGGAGTCATCGTGCCTTCGTCAAGCACGTTCTTGTTGTATGCGGACATATCGTTCCTTTGATAAGTCGGCATTTCGACTGCAAATTCCATAACCTTGTCGAGAGCTTGAGCATAGATGCCCTTTCTTTCGTTTTGGTTGGTTGTGGAACGACCTTGGTCGATGAGGTCGGAAAGCTCGGTGATGATTCGATACTCTTCAGCGTAAGCCTCGGTGTTCTTGCCTGCTTTGATTTGCTTGTAGCCCCAGTTGCTTGTGGAACTTGCTTGCGAATCCATGTGGTAGACTTGGTACATATCGGGGTCGATTGTGGAAGACCACGCTGCCGCCCAAATTGCAAGTTTACCTGCCGACAAATCGCTGAGTGCGGTTTGCGAAGTCACGACTTTGACGTCGAATCCGACGCTGTTGAGGATTCTTGCAGCGTTGAGGAACATGGAGTATGCGGGGTGATCCGTCGAGCCGCCTGCGATTGTGAGCTTGTAGTTGAGCGTATCCACGCCGAATCCGTCGATGTTCTTTTCGTAGCAGGTGCCGTTGAACACGTAACCCGCATCTTCGACGAGTTGTTTGATTTCTTGTCCCGTGCTGTCGTAAGCATAGGTGACGTCGTCTTGTTTATAGATCGTCGCGTCCTTTGGGTATGCCCAGTTCGTCTTGGACATAGGACGATAGATGATTTCCGCAAGGCCGCCTTGATAATAGTTTTGCGTGATAAGCGAGGTGTTCATCGCCTTGATGATTGCTCTTCTCACGTTGATGTTCGGAACGAATCTCGGGTTGAGCCCGACGTAGCCGTAACCGCTCGTTGCGATTTCGACGTGTCCGAGACCTGCATTGTTGACAGCTTGAATGTTGGGTTGCGTTGCGCTGGGCTCACCGAAGTCGATATCGCCGTTGGTCAACGCGTTGATGATTTGGTCGCTTTCGACGACTTTGTAACGCACGTATTTGATCTTTGCGTTGCTGATTCCGCTGCCGAGAGTTTCGAAATACGGATTGCGCTCGTAGTAGACCATGTTGTTGTTGAAGAACGTGTCGCTCGTCACTTCGCCGCTGCCGCTTGCGTTGGACGCTTTGTACGTGCCTGCGCCGACGGGTAGACCGACTTTGTTGGATGCGTTGATAACTTCGTTCATGAATTTGATTTCACCGAATTCAAGGCCGAATTCCGTCGTCCCGTTGAATGCCGCAACGTAATCTTTGCCACGCCACGTGCCCGAATAATAGTGCATAGGAGCAACCGTGAAGGAGAAGTTGTAGATTGCCTTGGGGTCGACGTCGTTGATCTTGATAGAAAGCACGTCGTGCTCTGCGCCGAGGTCCTTGCTGTTGAAGTTGGTCACTTTGTGAGTGGTGATACCTTCGATGTTGGGCACGACCTTCGTGTTGCCTTTGAAATAATCGCTCTTTGCTTCCGCGGTGAATTGGTCGAGCACCGTAGATGCGGTTTGCCAATATTTGACGATGGTTTCAAAGTTGGATGCCGACGTCTTGGTGATGTCGAGTTGTCCGTCTGCGGTGGTCTTGAAGTACGCGGTGAAAACGCTGCTGATGCAGTATTCTCTGATTGCGTCTTCTTTGCTCAAGCTGCTTGCTTCGACGTAGGGCAAAATGGAATCGTTGTAGAACTCGTCCGCAGCCGCTTTGTCGAGCTTGTAGTTGCCGTTTGCGTCTTTATACTTGCGACCGGGATTTTCGGGATCTTCGAGCAAAAGCTCGTTCATACCGCCGTCGTTGAGCATAAACACTTGCCATGCATCCGTGAAATCGTTGTCTTTCTTGTAGGTTTCGATATCAACGCTGTTCCAGTCCGTCGTAAGCTCTTTTTGGAAAGTTTTGGCAACGTACTTGAAATCTTTTTCGAATTGAGCCTTCTCTTCGTCCGTCCAACGATCGGAGGGGCGTTCGTCCTCTTTCGTGCCGGTGTACTTGAAGGTTACGTATTCGATAAGCTCGTCGATACGCACGTTTGCGTCGGAAACGAATTGCTCTTCGAATGCCGAGGAATCGCTTGTTACGAATTGTTGTTGACGATAGTTTTTAAGTCCGACGATATCCGTTGAATAAACGGTTGCGGAACCCGTGTAGGACGGATCGAGATAGACGTAGAGGTTGAACAAAACGTCTTTGATCGTAAGGTCGTGTCCGTCGGAGAATTTGATACCGTTTTTGATAAGAAATTCGTAAGTGGTGTATTTCTTTCCGCCCTCTTCGGTTTCTTTGACGATATAGTCTTTCGTCACGGTCGGCTCGTTGTCACCGTAGGTGATGTTGCCCTTGGAATCGGTGCTGAGCATTCCGATTTGAGTCATACCGACGATTGAAGAGTCGTATGCCGACGTTGAGAAAAATGGGTTGAAAACGCCGTCCGGAGCTGAAATACTCATTGCGAAAGGACGTGTTTCGGGATCGTAACTCTGCCCGGTTTCGTTGCATGCCGCAAGCATAGTCGTCGTGAGCAAAACCATAGCCGCAATGAGAACGATTGTCGTGATTTTCTTTGCGTTTTTCATGTTGTCTCCTTATATGAAGTAAATATTTTTTGTTTTGTCGATTTTATATTTCGAAAGCCTGTTTTACGCTCCCGTTATCGTAACGCCGGAATAGTCGCAATTCAGCGTCGTCGATGCGTCTTTTGCAATCCATTCGTACGCCGTTGACGTCTTGTTGTCGCCGAAATCGCAATTGAGCGTGCCGTTTACGATCTTGACGTCGGTGATTTTTGCGCCTTCTCTTGCTTCGTATGCAAAAAATCCACCCACAAATTCGCCGTTGTCGAGTTTAACGTTGAAGTTGACGACTGCGTCTTTGATCGTAAGATTGTAGATGTCCGTCTTTGCACCGAGTGTTCCGAAGATGCCTGCGCCCAGCGTATACTTGTTGCAGTTTCTCGTCAGATTGATGCCCGTAATTGTGTGTCCGTTGCCGTTCAACTTGCCGTTGAAAGAGCTGTATCTCCAGGTTTTATCGGTAAAGTCGAGGTCACAATCGAGGTAAATATTCTTGTTTGAGCTCAATGCCGCCAGAAGTTGATCTTCACTCTTAACGATCGTCCACGAACCTTGGATATACTTGCAGTACACCGTTATATCTTCCGTCCCGAAAACGTAGGGCCATTCGAAAGTTTCTTCGCTTGTTGCGTCGACGTAGTATTCATAAAGCGTATAACCGCTCTTTACGGGTTCGACGACGGCGGACGGTCTTTCTTTTCTCGCTTCGGGAGTGCCGGTTTCTCTCTTGACTTCCTCGCCCGTTTCTCTATCGACGAAAACCATTGTGGGCACGCGGAGCAATCTTGCGTACAGCGTCATGTCGGAGTTGACTCTCATCGTTGAAAAATCCCATTTCGTCGCAAGTTTGGCCATTTGCGTATCCTCGTCAACGACGACGTTGCCGTCAGCGTCTTTTTCAGGGAGATACCAGCCTTCGAGATAGTATCCGGACGCTTCGTATTGCTTGAAATCGTCTCTCGTGCCGGGCTTCAATCCAACCAGAGAATTTGCTTTCACGCCGAGATATTGCGTCTGACAGTTCGCGTCGAGCGTGCCGACGTTGTAGTCGAAAGTGACGAGATAGTCATAGTCGGGTTTGGCTTGCGACGTATTGCATGCGCAAAGCGTGACGCAGAGCGTCAACACGACAAGAGCGCAAACCAACAGTAAACTTCTTTTTGTTTTCATTTTTATACTCGTTTCGGATTATAATCCATATTTATTCTCGCCCGTCCGCGCACGCTTGCGCGGACGAGGGAGTGTTTTTGTTATTCTTCGTCGGATTTTTCTTCCGATTGTTCTTTGTCGTCCGTATCCTGCGAGATTTCGTCCGACGTTTCTTTTTCGTCCGATTCGACGTTGTTTTCATCGGACTCTTCTTTGCTTTGCAACTTGCTTGCTTTCTTCTTTTTGAGGATGACAAGCACTGCCGCCGCAACGCCTGCAATCACAACGACGGGAACGACGACGCTGACAGCAATGACAACCGCCTTGTTGTCGTCCTTTTCGACTTTGCCGTCGGTATTCGGGCCGTCGGGATTGACGGGAGTCGTCTTTTGCTCGATGTTCACAAGCAAGTCGACGTTGTAGGTCTTTCCTTCGTAAACGTAGGTTACCACGACTTTTTCGTCACCGTACGCAAATACCGTCTTGTCAATCGTGTAGTCGGTGACGACGATTTCGCTTTGGTCTGCAAAGATTGCTTTGACAACCATGCCCGTTGCGTCAAACGATTCGCCTTCGACGTATCTGATCTTGTTGGGAATGGTTGCAATCTTCACTTGAGAAAGCGCAACGGGTTGACCGAGTCTTGCTTTTGCGGTTCTTATTGCCTTTTCCGTTACAAGCAATTTTTGTTCGTATTCGCCAAGGAGAGCGATTTGCTCTTTATCGTTGATAGAGTTGTACGCCTTTCTTGCGTTTTGCGTCGCTTGCGCCACTGCGTCGAGTGCGGTTATATCCGTTGCCGCCGCAATTTGATCGTCCGTCATTATCTCGGCAATGCTTTCGATTGCGTCGATGGTTTCGTGCGTCTTCGCGTCGGGAAGAATGTTGCTCGTCTTGTTGATCGTGCCGAAGAACTCCGTCCATACGTTCGTGTCGTAACCAGTTCCGTTCTTGGGGATGTTCATCGTCAACTTGAAGTCGGGCGCATCGTAGAACTCTTTATTGAAGTAGTCTTTGTAGATACGTTTTGCGACGTAGTCGAGGAAGTTTGCGTAGTATATCGTCGATCCTATCGTCGTGGTGCTCGTCGTGCTTTGAGCGAAGAGCAAGTACACGATATCGTTTGAGCTCATACCCGTCGTATCGACGTATTTTGCAAGTAAAGTCGGGGCTTCGACGCTGTTGAACGTGTAGTTCTTCACCGAGCTGGAATAGAACGCATAGCTGCCGATCGTGCCCACCGTGTAGACAAATTCGATGTTTTCAAGCTCTTCAACGCCTTCGAACGCGCTGTCGCCGATTGCGACGGTGCAGTCAACGGTCTTGTAGGACTTGCCGCTCTTGCCGGCAGGATATTGCAACAATTCGTAGCCGTCCGGTCTAACCGCATAAAGTATGCCGTCGATAGACACGATTTCGCCGTCCGACGCAACGTTGATTGCGGTGAGCGTCTTTATGGACGAGAACGCACCTGCTCCGAAGCTCGGAATATTGCGCGATTTGACTTGTTCCACTCTGCCCTTTTCGTCGTAAATCGTCCAAGTGTACTTGTACGTCGCCTTGTTGAAGGACGCGGGAAGCGTAACGGTCGTAAGCGAAGTGTTTGCAAACGCATAGTCGCCAATAAACTCTGCCGCACCGAAGTTTACGCTTGTAAGCGGTGCGCTCATAAACGCGTAAGCGTCGATTTCTTTTGCGCTTGTGAGGTCTACGCTCGTGAGTGCGGTGTTTGCAAACGCACCCTTGCCGACGATCTCGGCA
>ULKV01005071.1_pt1 | contig 18273 bp, 20 predicted proteins | sample 1951241 | NCBI WGS metagenome assembly ULKV01 (sample SAMEA4835509, study PRJEB28245) | human gut metagenome | biome: gut microbiome; material: fecal sample | place: Denmark | collected 2008
TATACTATCTTCTATATTTCCAATCCCTAATTTAGTTTTTATCAGAGACACGATCGTTGACCACTTAACCTTACTGGCGGTACTCCCACCAGTAAGCATGTAATCATCATCTGATATTGTCTTTTTCTCTGTTAAATCCGATATATGTACTAAAGGTATATTGATTGCCATAACATCACTCCTTAATTCAACTTGTTTTCTCTGACGTAGCTTCTGATAGCATCAATGTGCTTTTTAAGTTCTTTATCTACTACCCAGAAATTTTCTTTTTTATTCTGTGACAATGGTTCTCCTGTGTTATCGTCAATCTCATTGTATGTGTATGATACTCTGTCTCCACCGTCAATATTTAATACCATAAAGCTACTCAACTGTTTCATTTAACATTTCCTCCTGTTCTTTAATCAAATCGTTGATTTCTTCCATATATTCTTTCTCATAGTCAATCACTTCTTCTTTTTCTGAGTTATCGAATTTTTCAAGTCGTTCAAATTCGTAATCTTTCTGAATTGCTTTGATTTCCCACGAGAACTTAAGATTTTCAGTACCTTTTACAACAAAGTAACTATCGGTCTTTTCTTCTACCCATATATCGCCTTGCCCCTCTTTCTGCAAGAATACTTGGTACTCAACACCTGTGTTTACTGTCTCTGAAAATATATCGTTAATGTCTATGTAACATTTTCCTGTATTATCAGTACATCCAGAACCTATATCCCCAAAATATGGGGTTGCTGTTTCATAACAATACTGCTTTCTTGTATCGTAATTTTCTGTATCTATGATTCTGTTTTTTGTTCCTGCAACAGACAAACTTCCGCCAATAGTAACTGGCTGATAAAAACTTGATTTTTCTTTTCCAAAATGAAATTTATAATTACTTACCGACCCAAGATAAAGTGATTCATCCGTCATATGCATTGTTATGTCTGTTTGTACTGTAATTGGTCCACTGCTGTTATTTTTTAATACAATCTCATCTGGGGACAAAATCGCACATGCACCAGTTCCATCCTTGTTTTCAGATAAATATATACCACCGAACACGTCTGGTGTTATACACACATATGATATTGGCTTTTCTCCCATGCCTGATATATAATGCGTTACGACTATCCCTTTCGTGTTTATGTCAACAATTTCATTGTCATTTGCATCATAAACGTGCATTTGTCCATTACCGTACGTGTTTGCTTTTCCACCAAGATTTAATGTTCCACCTCTAGCATAAGTAAAGTTGATATACAACTTACCGTCAGACCCACGATAAATACCTTGCCATGCTCCGTCGTTGGTCAGCAGATTGAATATATCTTCGTGAGTCAGTGCATCTACGTCAATGGCTACTGGAATTGTCTCAATATCCAACACCTGTGAAAATCCACCTGCGGCATACATCGTACACCTTAACGCTGTAAGATTTCTTGAGATACCGATACCACTTGAACCGCTTGCAGTAACACCGCTTGAACCACTTGCTAGCACAGAGTACAGTGCATGGGTAATGTCAGTTTCATCTGAGGATGAAGTATAAACGGTCGTGTATGTATCTCCGTCCGTTGTTTCCTCAATCTTGAATCGACACTTATAAGCTGTACGTGCTGTTGCTGTACCGTCACGGTAGTAACCAGATAATGTAATGTAGTTCGGCACAATCGTGTTGTCCGCAGACATTTTCACGATACTTGACGATGTTTCCATGAAGTACGTTCTTCCTGCACTTCCTTGCGGACCAGTTGCTCCCGTATTCCCTTTTTCTCCCTGTGGACCAGTAGCACCAGTTTCTCCCTTTGCACCCTGTTCCCCTTTAGCTCCCATCTTACCGATGGAATATGTTGTGCTTGTGGTTTTGTCAGAGTAAGTATATATGGTTCTCGTCCACAAATACTGATTTTCTGCAACGCTTGGTGGTGTTTTACTCCATGTTCCTGTTGGTGCCGTTGTTCCACTGCTAGATGCTTGATAAGTCGTTTCTGAGCCTGTGATGCTTCTACCGCTTGCTCCTGTTTCTCCCTTATCTCCTTTTGCACCTGTTTCTCCGGGGATACCGCCTTTTAATTTCGCAATGTCAAATCGTTTCGTAACTGAATAAGTATTAAGGTAATTAGCTGTAATATCTACCCATCCAACATCTGTTGTTAATGCTGTCACAGTGTAGGTATGAGTTGAATTATTCCATGAACCTACGACACCGCCCGACTTCTGCACATTATAAGTACAGTCGTTAGATATATCGGTATGACCGTATAAAACCTGTGCTGTCGTGTGACACTCTGGAAATGATGTGTACTCTCCCTTATAATCTGTCGTGATTGCTTGATAATCGTTGTCCAGATTGATAATCATTGCACGAGATTTTCTGGCTTCTTCCAGTGCCTTATTGGCTGTCTCATCGTCCGTGTACTTGTTAAGCTTCTGCCAGTCGGTTTCCACATAGCTTGCACCGTCCGCTCTTGCTACAACGCATGTAAGAATGTCTCCGTTTTGACCTTGATTCCACATATCTCCTGTGTCATAAGGTGGTGTAGGCTGTGTCAGAAATACACGGCATTTACTGTTTGCCGTAGACTGTGCAAAAGATGCTGTCTGCAATGCTTTTGTAACGTCTGTATCTTGTACTAACTGCCACTTCCATGTGTCGCCATCTTTGAAGAATCTGTAGGCATATCCTTTAGATTTCCAATAAAATAAGTCTCCCTCATGCTTCTTTTTATCATCTTCTGTTGTCCAGTCAGAAGCAGGGATATTTTTTAATGTTGGTTCGTAATCGTAGTAGAATGTCTCAATCTGTCCGTCTATTTGATTCTGCAAATCCGACACACTTTTTGTAACTGTTTCTGCAAAGTCTGATACTTTACCATCTGCATAATTTTTAGATTCTTTTACTGCATCACTAATTGCTTCTGGTGCTGTTTTGCCACCAATCGTGACGTTATCTCCAGAAATCTTTACAGTACCAGTCTCCATATCTGCATAGAAGATAATATTTCCAGATTTATCTTTGACTGTTAATGCACCAGTGTTAATATAATCTGCATTGATTCCCTCTGCATAAAGCAATCTTGTTATCATTTCGCCTGTGATTGTAAAACCATATGGATAATTTTTACCGCCATCCGTGGAAAAACCAATTGCTTCGGCTGTTAGTTTGATAACATTCTGTGATTCTGCGATTGTTGGTTTATCGTGCAAATAGTAAATAGTAGAGCCGTCTGGTTGTTTTTCTGCTGTAGAATACATGCCAGAGCTGTTTTTTAATGTATCATTTAACTTTTTAACTGCAATTTCACGATTTGTCTTTTCACGTTCAACTAATTCTTTCCCTTGAATCAGTGCTTTTTGTTCACTTGACGTGTAATTGCTTTGATTTCTCATTGGAGATTCTGCACTATTTTGTAGTGTTGTATACCCAAAGAATACAAAGTTTACATCTGTTAATACTGAATAGAAGCTTTTCCCTCGCCAATCTGTGACCTTTATCTTGTCCATAAACTCAGCTATTGGATAAGATATATAATCCATCGTAAATCCACGGAATGTCACTGTTTTAAATTTGTCATAAACCCAAGAAACAAGTGTTTCCTCATGTCCTTTTACAAGTGGATTCTCCAAAGATAAGATATAGCTGTCTGCACCTACTTTTACAGTTTCTTCAACATCTTCTTCATTCTCATTTCCCTCTTCGTCAGTTGTAACTTTTTTGACAGTACGTGTCATTTGCACGCCTGTTACCTGCACATCGTTTGTATCGTTCGTCAGAGTGTTGTAATCGGTCAAATCATGGACATTACCGCTGTCATAGTTAAAGTCATAGGTCATTATCTGTAAATGCCCTGTACGGTCGATTCTTGCGTTTCCGCAGGCAATCATAGCAATAAATCCTATAATCTGTCGGTGTGTGTACTCGCTAGACGGCATGGTTGGTATCTGGAAGTCATTGTGTAAAAAGTTACTATTTCCAATCAAGATACCGCAGGTATCACAACTATCAATTAACACGCTCTTTGCTGTCGCAGGGAATGTCAATGTTGTGCTGTATGCCTTATCAGCTTTGTACATATCATCGTATCCGACAATAGTTACAACGTTTCCGTAGCCCTCTGGCTGTGTAACTGTAAATGTACCGTATTCAATTTTTTCTGTTGTCTCTGATAATTCAAATGTTATATACAGTCTTATTTTTGCTCCAAAGAAGTCATAATTGGATAAGTGATCATCGTCATTCATGATTTCTAACTGGACATTACGGCTGAGTGCAACACCTAAAGGAATGGTGTTAGCACCTGCCGCATCGACCAGACTATTGTTATCTATTGAAAAATCATCTTCTCCTAATGGCAGTACAGTTCCATTCGCAAGCGTTACTTCTGCATTGCATTTAAAATCTTGTCGTTCTGTCATTAGCTGTTTAAATTCATCACTTACATTTATCATATCGGGTTAACCCCCTGCATATTGAAAGATATACTTGATACTTTTTCATGGTTATTTTTAAGTGTTTTTATCTTAATGTCCGATACCTGTCCGACATAAAACTTTGCTGTTCTCCACTCTCCGTAAAATACAGAAAAATAATGTAAATCAAAAGATTTACCACGTGCCACCATTTCTAATATTTCCGTAACCTTAGACATTGGCACATCCGATGCACTGTATGTAAATCGCTCTACTGTGAACATCGGGGTAAACTTTCCTTTACCAGACTGTGCCCTTGTGCTACCTTGCGTATAGGTAGTTTCAAATGCTACAGCTGTGTCTGAATCTGGTTGCCAGACTTTTTTATTATTGATTTTTATATAATCCTGTGCCATTTTTTACTCCTTTCTACGCAAGGCTGAATGGATTTCTACCATTACTCATTTGTCTTAGTTTTGCTTCTTCGATAAATTCATCAAACAACGTCCTGCGGTTAATCTGTGCTGTGAAGTGATAATCTCCACCGTTGTTACCGCTGTTGTCTGATTCTAAGGACTTCATAACAGATAATAGCTGTTCTAGTAGATTAAGTACGTCATTGTTATTGCTATCTGTACTGTGTTGCTTTTGTGCGATCACTGCGGATGCTTTCGCAGGTATTACCGCTCCACTTGCTACATATGGTGCTGTAAATGGTACATTTGCCAACTGTTTAGATTGGTCTAATAATGTATCAATCGTATCTGGGAAAGCTTTTTCAAGACCTACTGTGATACCTGCAGGTATCATCTTACCTACCGTATCTCTCATAAGTCTTGATGGAGAATGGATTCCAAAGAAATCTTTAACGCCCTCCCATGCTTTCTGTGCAAGACTTGTCATTTTATCAACAAGAATCCATGCAAAGTCTCCAACGCCTTTTGCTATACCTTTTACTACATTCATACCGACACTTCCCCAATCGACATTTTTAAATGTAGTTTTCATATCCCTAATAGCAGATGTCGCTTTTTTTGCCAACTCTCTAGGTAGATTTTTAACCGCTTCTATAATATTGGTCAATATTTTTCCTGCCGTTGTTTTAAGCCCAGACAATTTCCCAGTAATTCCATTGCCTATCCCTTTAATTCCGTTTTCTCCAAGTCCTTTGAGTTTAGACGGTAAATTCTTTATCGCATCAATCACGCCATTGTATGTATTCTTCATAGCATCAACCGCAGTATTTTTTGCATTCATAATTCCGTTTTTAATACCTGTGATGAGGCTTTTTCCAAGTGATAGCCAATTATAAGCTGTAAATACACTGACGATTGCCTGCACAATCTTTGGCACGTTTGCGATCAATGTCGGTATTGACTGGATGAGACCTTTGAGCAAGATTGCGATAAGCTGTACTCCTGCAAGTAATATCTTAGGGGCATTATCGTTAATAACGTCTGCAATATTAATCACAATCTGTGGTACATTTTTGATGATGTCTGGCATTGCTTTTGCTATACCTTTTGCAAGATTTAACATAAGCTTTAAACCAGAATCTACTAATTTTCCTGCATTGCTTCTTAAGTTTGCAGTAAAACTCGTCAATGCTGATAATCCCTTACTAATAAACTGCTGTGTCCCATTTGTAATACCTTTTGCCAAGTTATCCATAAAAGACACACCGAGTTGTGTTAATGCTGTAATGGCTTTCCCTGCAACAGATATTGCATTGACAAATATTCCGACCCAATCAATGGATGTTAATAATGTTGCTAATTTTGTGCCAAGCTGTGACCAGTTTGTTGTAGTAAGTGCATTATCTAATGTTGTTAATATTCCTAATGCTAATCCAGATAAGCTTGTACCAATAGACTTAACATCTATCTGGTTGATTGCACCATTCAAAAATCCACCTATTGACGTTCCTATTTTTGCCCAGTTAAGAGTATTTACAGCTCCCTCTAACATTTGAAACGGAACATTTATTTTATTCGCAAACAACTGCCCTACATTATTCCAATTTACTTCGTTGAATAAACCGTTGATACCTGTTGCAATTTTTGAACCAAGATTTTTCCAATTGATTCCCTCTATCAACAGATTCAGTGTATTGACAATTGTATTAATACCTGCACCCACAGTACGTCCCATTAAATCCCAGTCTATGTGATCAACAAGACTATTGAATGTCCGTGTAAATGCGTTCACAAAATATGTAATCTTCGGGCCTACATTATCCCAATTGATGGCATTATAGATTTTTTGCAATCCTTTGTTGATACCCGATGCAATATAAGCTCCAAGTCCCTCCCAGTCCTCTTTTTTTATGAGGCCCTTAATCTTCTTAGCAATGTCTGCAATGGAAGATTCAATAGGAACTTTCTCAAACATATCTCCAATGGATGGACCAGTGTAACCACCGCCACCACCTCCACCGCCTGCGGATGGGGTAGAAGAACTAGGGGTGTCGTTATCTTTCTCTTTCTGGTACTGTCGGACTTCATCAAGTCCAGAAAGATAAGTCTGTATCTCTTTATTTGCTTTTTTCGTGGCTTTTGCGTTATTCTTTGTGGCTTTTGCCGCCTTATTAGCTCCACTGGATGTTTTATTCAGTGATGCCGCATAATTTTCTTGTACGGCTTTTGCTCGTGTAAAAGATTTTTGTCCAGTAAGTGCCGCTATAAACATTCCTACATACGTGATCGCTTTCGATAACATATTCATGAATGCCGTTAATATAGGTGCAACTACGGACAAAATCGGTGCAAATGCTGTTGCCAAACTGTTTTGTAACTGAGTTAATGCTGACATCATGGAAGATATCGAAGCATTAGTAGCTGACGAATACTGTGCAAGGTTATTGATGCCTGTCATGATTCCACTGTTAACTTTAGAAATCATTCCAAAAACGGTAGAATATAATACACTCATACCGACCATTCGACCAATAGAAAAGCTTGCATTATTAGCACTGTTTGTAGTACTTGTGAAGTTCTGTGCCAGTCCACCAAGACGTTTTCCAAGTCCAGATACGACTCCACCCATCCTACTAAAGATAGATGAAATACCGCCTGTCTTTGTCTTAGCACTGTCCACAGACTGACTGACATTCTTAAATGATGAACCAAGCCTACTATTTGTGTTAACAAGTCCTTTTTCTTTTGCATCTGTCTGTGTTATTTCTTTGTTTAAGGCATCCAAAGCTTTTTGACTTGCACTAGATGCCGTGGCAGAATATGCACCAGTCATAGGGGCTGTCTTGATCGCAGGTGTTTGTACTGTTCCACCACCGCTTTCTAACTGACGTTTCTTAGCAATCAGTGAATCGTACTGCCTGCCTAACTTCTCTGCCGCACTCTCCAATGCCATAAAGGCAGGAGAACTTGTAACACTTTGATTTCTTGCAAACAACTCTTGCTGAATCTGTGCCACTTGATTAAACTGTGCTTCTACCTGCTGTAGTGTCTGTTCAAGAATCTGATAAGCTGTAGTGTTGATAGGGCTGTCACTTATCTTTTGTTGTGCCTGTACTGTCTGCTCCAAGCTGTTATTTAACAGTTCTACCTTTGTTTCTGTGCCTGTGATCTCTGCATTAAGTTTAGCTAATGCGTTAGCACTTTCCTTACTTGCCAGACCTGTTCCACCTGTCAGCTTTCCAGTCTTAGGCAGTCCAGTGTTTCCTGTTGTAGATGTTTCCAACTGCTTCTTTTTTGCAATCAACTGTTCATATTGCTGATCTAATTTAGAAGCGGCACTCTCCATTGCTTGAAACGCAGGAGAAGCTGTAGCACTTTGATTTCTGTTAAATACATCCATCTGTGCTTTTTCTAACTCTGCAAGCTTCTGTCCTGTGCTTTCTATTGCTTTATCTAACGTATCAAGTGCATTAGACTTAATATCTATGCTTTCTAGCTTCTTTTCTGCCTGTGCGGTCTTTTCCAGTTCCTCAGCCACGGTCTTTGCTTTTTCTTCGACAACATCCATGCCTTTTATATCTGGTGCTTTTATACCGCCACTCATGGCTTTTTCCATTGATTTTCCAACGGTTTTTACTTGATTGGATAAACGTTTTAAAAGGGATGCGATTTCTTTCACACTTGCTTTTGCTTCGGTCGTATCAATTTCTGTTTTGATATAAATACTTCCATCCGCTTTTTGTGTAGCCATTTAATCACGCCCCTTTCCCATTCAGTAAATCGTTCAAACGTTTCTGTTCTTCTAATTCCTCTTCGGAATATTTAACATCTAGGTCAATAAGCGTTTTATTTTCTTTGTAGAACTCTCTTTCCCAGTCTTCCAGTTTCTTTCTTTTAGCTTTCTTCATGCGAACATTAAGAATCTGTGAGAAAAGAGATTCTCCAATTTCCATGTAAGCTCCTAAAAAAGTCCACCAATGTAAATACTGCATAGCTCGTATTTCTTTTCCAAGTACACGGTTAACAGATGGAATGATAACTGGTGCATCATGTTCCCAATCCATCACATGAGGTTGTTTTTTCCCATCATCTTTGATACCCATGTCAATAAATTCGATGGCTTTTTCAATAGCTTCTTCATAGTCTTGTGGTGGCATATTTCCAAAATCAACGTATAAAATGGTAAGGCAAACAATCCACTTTTCATCGTTCTCAAAGTCTGGGTCATTAAATGTTTTTAAAATGTCCAGAACTGCACGAAAATCTGTGCGTATTTCATAATCTATGCCACCAACTACTATGGATGTAGGAAGTTCCCAAACTTCCATTATTTGTGATATTTAGACGTTGCCCTTTTAATTTTCGCCTGTTTCTTCTTAATTCTCTGGTCTGTTACCTGCTCAATAATATCTGCGATCTCCACGATGATGTTCTCGATGAAGAAATCTCCGCTTTCTGTAAGAGTTAGTGGATTGCAAATAGCAAATACAGACTTAGAAGCTTTAGAGTTAAGCAAGTAATCAATCTGCCCCTCTAATTTGTCAGACAGTTCTAAGATATCCTGCTCTGTAGCATCCTCTGGAAGTTCCATCTTTTCTAAATTAGCAACAACTTCTTCGTATCTTCTTACGATATTTAAATCAACTGGGTTGAATGGGAATCTTCCGATTTCCTCATCATCTTCATTCGTTAAAATTACATTTAATGCCCCAGTTTTGACTTTTCGTCTAAGTTCTTCCATATCCTGCACTCCTTGTTATGATAAAACTGCTTTGTTGTTGTCTTTTAAGTCCTGTGTAGCACTTTCTGAAAATGTTCCTGATGTTACGTTGTAAGTACCTTTTTTGCGGTTTCCTGCGTAGTTAACTGTAAATGGAATCTGGTAACCACTTGTGTCTCCACCGTAGGATGTTGGAACAACATAACAATCTTCTGCGTATGCTTCATAAGCTCCGCTTGTTGCTTCTTTCCATAAATGTACTTCCACTGCTGTAGTCTTTAAGTTATCGTCCTTGTAACGATTATCAATGATCTCCTGCAACTTCTGGCTTAATGTGCTGTCAGCTTCTGCATAATAAGGGTCGGCTTCTGAGGAAACCTCATATCCGTTGTGTTTGAATGTAGATTCTCCGATAATATTTTTACTTGTTTCTGTATCGGGATTAAGTTCGACATTGTACTCTTCTAAGTCTTTTCCAAGACGTTCATAGGATGGTGTTTTACCACCGCACAAAGAGCCTGCATCTAAGAAATGAGCCATATACTTACGGTCAATTTTACCTGTTGTAACTGCCATTATGATTCTCCTTTATCTTTTCAAGGTCAGTGATCTACATCCTGTCGTAGACCAGTTAATAGTTAATTTATCTATCAAAGTCGTTTTGATATCGGGCAGAAATATTGATAGCCCAATTCTCAGACTTGTTTTCGTTTATACTGTCCAAATATGCAGGTGTCTGTCTGTCAATCGTTAAAAACTTTCGATTGCCTGTCAACACTGGATATTCTTCTAGTTTATATGTGTTGTTTTTAATTGTGATTGTTTGCTTTTCCAACCATTTACCAAGGTTATCCAACCACTCTTTCGTGTCTGCCTTACGTTTTGCATTAGCACCGCTTATACGGTAGATCACACAAAATGGATACAGACAAACCTGTGTGACGTGACCAGTGATACTCTCTTTTTCTGATTCAATCACTGCACCGCTTACTGGGAACATTGCTTTTCCGCTTGCATCATCTAATGTAGAAAATGCAATTTCGTCTCCCTCTCTTAATTCTGGGAATTGATTTACCAGTTCTTGCAATGCTGTTGTGATCACGTCAAAACCATCAATATCGTACTTGACTGGCTTTTGTTCTTCTGCCATTAGTTACCTCCTGCTTGCTTCTTAACATGAGTAACCCATGCTTTGCCGTGGTTTTTCTTTGCTGTCTCAAACCATTTTGGAGTGGCTTTAGGGTTGGAATAGGACAGGTCTTCTTTTGCATTGGTTTGTCCTGCAAATTCAGAAACAAGAACCTTTCTTGCCCCTTTTCTTGCCCATGGAGAACCTGTTAGTTCATCAACCATGCCTTTACCGTAGTATAAGAAACGTCCCATCGGTCCAGTACCTGCACATACCATTCCAGTACCTGCAAGTGAAGCACTTTTTGCCCTTGTCACATTTATAAACGTACCTGTTTCGTGTGGCATATAAGGGACCATATCGGTCATAACTTGACTATCTAACCAATATTGAGCACTTTGTATTTGTTCATCGAATCTCGCCAGACTGATATTAGCTCTCATGTTCTGTGTATTCACATTAACATTTCCTAATTTTTTCTTAGCCATATATAACCACCTACTTAGCCATTACTTCAAAATGCGGGATTATGTCGTAAAAGGCACTTCCAGTTATTGCAAAGACATAATCATACTTAAGTTTCATTTCTTCATAGAATCCGTCAATATAATCATCCTCTGCAATCGGTTCTTCGTTCTCCCATTCGCCAACGATAAAGAAATCAAAACTATTCGCCTTAGAACTAAATGTAAGTGCTTCTGACAGCTTATCATTCGTCTGTTTACACCATTCTTTAGGTGGTAGCCATAATTTACTACCTACCATCTTTTGACCGCTTTTTAGGCTATACTGCACGTTTAATACAGCATTGTCCTGTGAGTCAGAACCGTACTTTGCAACGATGCTTGCTTTATCCATGTTTAGGTTCGTATTATGCAAAATAGAGGGATACCATGTATCTCCTAATTTACTTTCATACCTATTAAAAAGTGTGATTGTATCGTTATACATCGTATCCCTCCGTTTTTTATCTTGGATATATTCCCATGTACAGCAAGTTAACTCCATTAGCATCAGTGATGCCAGACAGATAATCTCTTATCTTATCATCGTATAGTTGCTTCTGTGCTTCCTTATCCGCTAGACACTTATCTATCAATGTAGCCGTACCTGCGTTACTGGAAGTCACATAGCTTATACTCTCGTTTCCTGCACTCTTAGATGCTACCTGCTTACTCATCACAGTTCCATCTTCTAATGTGATATAACCCTGTGATGCTTCAACTCTCGTTTCTGCCTGTTCAATCTTATAAGCGATCGTCAGAAGCTCACAAACACATCTTTTAACTGCTTCTGCATCATCTTCATCTTTTGGAAAAGCAATCTTAAGTTTCTTCACATTGTCAACACCAGTCGTGGCATTATCTATCTTCTTGCAAGAATCCCAGACCAGACGATTAAAGTCTGCTTCTGGGATTGCTTTCTCTCCAAAAAGGCTTTTGTAATATTCATAGTCAATGTATGCCATGATATCACACTCCTTTTTATCCGTTGGATTTAATAACACCCATGCGGATATTCTTCTGGTTAAATGCTAAAGACCAGTTTCCTTTAACTCCTAACTCTGCATTTGTAGGAGACTCTTTTGCAATCTTGTTAGCATTAATAGAAAATCCGTTAGGATGTAATACATAACCCTGCTTTGTATACAGCTTTTCGATACCGGCAGATGTTTCTGGGTCGTAGTCTGTATAATAAGGATTTTCATAGTTTGTCTTATCACAAGTCAATACTGAACCTGTACCAAGCATATAAGTTTTGTATACTGGGTTTGTTCCTGTTGTATCAACTGTAAATCTGTCTGTTACCAGTGGGATAAATCCACCGATTGTAGGAAGATTTACTTCTCTTTCTACTGCGTTAGCAATAGTGTATTTATTGTAGTCAACAAGTCCCATTGCTTTGTATTTTGCGTAGATGTAAGAGTTTAATACAAGTAATCCCATCTTGTCAGCGGAATCTCCTAAAGCTTTCTGCTGTGCAAAGATAAGTGTTGTATCATCAATTTTGTTTGCATCTCCAACAGCACCCTCGCCAGTTAAAGATAAATCTGTAATGTGGTTTTCCATCCCAGACAGACTTAAAACTGCATCAACTGTAGTCATTAAGTCACGTGTTCTTACCTGCTTATAAAAGCTTGCAACAGAGTTTGCAACATGAGTCATAGGGTCTGCACCTGTTAACTCCCTTGTAAAGTCTTTTGCTTTCCAAGCTTTCATTCTCTGAATTAACATACAAGTCTGTTTCTTTCCTGTGATTTCAACAGGTGTATTGTTTGTTTCTCCATCGTTGTTCAAAGCCTGTGAGTCTTGTTCATCAATCGGTGTATAAAAAGGAATTGTTGCAACGTTTCCTTTTTCTCCGATTAAGTCCATGATTGTATTGTCCTGTGCTAACACGCCAGATGCAATAATCGCATCATTCCATGTTGGGTTTTCTGACATAAACTCAGCGAAAACCTCTGGGTCAAAATCAAAACCACCAAATGATCCTGTTCTTGGCATAAAAAAAGTCCTTTCTACCCAAAATAAGAATAGATAAGGACTTATCTTTGTCCCATCTACCTACAACTATTAAGGGATTTTTAGGTTAGCGGCTCACTTCCATATTGTGAGTCGGTATTATCTATCTGTCATTTAATAAGGTTGCATAGTAGTCTGGGTCCTCTGCCTTAAGCTTCATTCTTTCGTCTAAAGACATTTCCCTTAACTTCTGTGTTCCCTTTTTCTGCTCTCCGCTGTTGAACTTAGTCGTAAAGCTTGGGATATTAGTACTTGGTGCTTTCTTTTCGTCAACCAAGATGTTCTCAATTGGTTTCCCATCTTTAGTAGTAAGTTCTTTAAATACATCTTCTGCATTTTTCCCATTCTCTTCTTCTAACTTCTGAATCATCTGGGAACGGATAGAGTCTTCTGTAATTGCATTTACAAATTTTTTATCAGATAAGAAATCTTTTACCTTGTCTCTTAACTCTGTCTGCTTAGCTTCTTTTGCTCTTGCTTCTTTTTCGTCTGCAAGCTCCTGTGTTAATGTTGTAATCTTAGTCTTAAGACCGTCAACATCTTCTTTCTCTAATTCTGCTAATCTGGTCTGTACATCGTCTAAAGATGTTTTGTATTCATCTTTTTTCTCTACCTGTTTATTATAATCAGCTACAGTCTTATAATTTTCGGCATGTCTTTTTTTAAGCTCTGCCTTTTTCTCTTCTGGGATTTCGATTCCTAATTCTGCTAAAATCTGTTCGTAATTCTGCATATATATCCTCCTACATTGTTTGTATACCGCTATGTCTGCGGTAATGGATTAAGACTTATATACCTAAGTCAAGGTAAAAGAAATGTGGGGACTTGAACCCCACTCGAGCCTCGAACTCTTTTCCTGTTGTCGTGTAACCAAAAACGCTTAAAAAACTCTGTACTTACAAGGAGGCTGTGGCAAATCTGCATAATTCCTACATATTTATTGTAAACCCTAAAATATGCCGTTTCAATACCCTCTTTTTTTACATTTCCGCAAGTTTCTTTATCTGTCGCTGTATCTCTTTTCTCTCGTCCATAAAGTCAGAATCAATAACCATAGAAGAAAGCATATCATACACTTCCACCATCAATCTACCGACCGATTCCATAAGCTTATCACGGTGTCCTTGATCTCCGTTTTCTTTGTATGCCATTTTAGCACTTAAGTAGTTGTCATACAATGCATCTATATTTTTATCATACTTGCCATTGCTGTACTTCTTAATAAGATTCTCTCCTGCATCCATGACGGTTTCCGCTATGTCTCCATGCTCCATCTTTTCAAGATTGCATAATGTTGTTGTAATCTTATACATTGCATCAAGATTAGATGTTGTGAGCTGTTTTAATGCTGAGTTTTTTTCTCTTTCTAGCTGTTCTTCCAGAACATGTTTGATTTCACTCATAATTTGACCCCCTTAAGCTTCTTTTTGTATTTCTCATGAATGCAGTCCTGTGTCTCTGTAATATACACCATGTCGTATCCTACAGAGATTAGATCAGTAACCATCTTTTCAACCGTTTCTAGCTCTTTAGATACGTCTTTTACCAGACATTCTACAAATAGTGCATCCGATACGTTTCCGTTCGTTCTAAGTTGCTGTGCGTACTTCTCATAGGCTTCTTTTGTCTCTTTCTCCCAGTTGTGATACTCTATAAAACCATCCTCTACGGCTTTCTGCTTTGTGGATTTTCCGATACTTAGTCTACTGGCTGTATACCAAGAGTCGGGAATCACTTTTATAGTACCGCTAAAAGAATCTTTTAAAAGCTTGCCGTGATGATCTACAAAATACCTGCATATTTCACGTCTCTCCAAGCTTTCTGTAAGAAACTGGTATTCATGTAATCTTTTGTAGCCTTTCAAACCTAAGAAGTTGAAATAATCTGCCATTTGACCGTGTATCATCATAGCCGCTACATATCTTTTGTTGATCTCGTCAAAGATATCTTCTGTTTTTGTTACTTCAAGATTGTTTGTAAATTCAATCATGATCGCACCTCCTTAAGAGATACGCTTTATAATAATATTCGCATCTTTTACTATTGCCGCTGTTGTTCCTACATTTCCGATGCTTACGATTAAGCTACCGCAAGATGGTACAGTTACAACCGTTGTTGCTCCCACGTTCTGAAATGTGTTCGCTGTAGCTACTGTATAGTCCATTTCTGTTCCACCAATAGCTTCTCCGTTAAGCTCTACAGCAAGTGCCGTTGCTCCTGTTGCATTAGCGGATACATTTCCGTTAAATTCTACCTCTACAGTCATAGGACAGTTTGATCTATTCGTTAACGTAAACAGACCAGACCCCTCTACATGATTCAGCCACCCATAATTACAAGTACAACGTCTGCTACTATATCGTGTATTCGCAAATAGTACGTTTGCACCACTGTTTACATCCTGCTGTGCTACATTTACCGCATTTAACATAATTTTCCCTCCTAAACAAAAATAGGATGCCGAACCCGACACCCTATCGTCAATATATTGCTAGTCTACTTAGTAGATATGGATTCTTCCAACAAGCTTGATTTATTTACACATTTACACTTCCGCAGTTGCAACCACCGTATGCATACCCATTATAGGATACATAAGGACTTGCTGTAATGTATGCAGGTGTTGGGAATGGTCTAACAGCATCCACAATGTTCTTAGTCTGTGATACCTGCGAAATCTGGAAGTTAGATAACTGTAAGTCTCTATCTCTGTCCGCAAGTTTATCTCTAAGATTCTGGATTGTGTTGTCCTGCATCAACTGGCGTGTAGCCTGTCCGTCTGCGAGGATTGTTTCCTTAATATCACAGCAACACTGTGCCATCTGTGCCTGCATATTCTGGGCCATTAAAGCCGCATCATAGCGGTTCTGTAACACTTCTTTCTGTGTTTCACAGCAACAAGCCTGCTGTTGTGCCTGCATCTGCTGTAATCCTAACTGTGTTGTGTATCTGCTTTCTAATACGTCTCTCTGTGTCTGACAAGCTGTATTAGATACGTTCTGGTTTGTATTGAAAATATCTCTCTTAACAAACTCATCGGATAAGAAAGCATTTTCGCCTGCGGTCGTTGCGGTATCGTTATTTCTTCCCCATCCGTTACCACAGAAAAGGAAAGCAATTAAGATAATCCAAATCCACCAACCACCGTTGCCGAAGCCGTTATCATATCCGTCATTTCTTGTCACTGCCGCTACATCTGCCGCAGTGAGTCCCATTGCTTCATTCATTGTTGTTGTCCTCCATAAATTTATTTACCAAGCTGTGCACCGCTTAATATCTATTTGTTCACTTTGTCCACAATATCCTGTGGATTCATGCCCTGCTGTTGGCATAGGCTATTAAACACTTCTTGTGGGTTCTTTCCCTTGCACATTTCCATTGCCTGCTTGATCGCAGGGTTTGTCTGTGCCATGCTCTCAACCATAGACTGCGGATTGTTAGACCCTCTTACCATGCCCATTACCTGCTGTACCATTTGCATAGGGTTGTTGTTTCCTATCATACCGCCTATCATGTTCATTAAAGGATTACTCATTGCTTAACTCTCCTTTCTCTGGTTGCTCTCCTAGCTTTGCTAGAAGTTCTTCAAACTCTGTTCTTGTAACATATCTATTATCATAGTTTACATTTTGTTTTTGGGCGTTCTGCGTGGCTTCTGGCGGTATCTCCTCGAATCTAAATACCTTAAAAGTTGCACTGCCCATTCCATCTACACTCTTTACATAAAAGAAAGGTGCGTTGTTATCCATCATCCATGCTGTAGCCCCTGGCTGTACGATCTGGTTCTTTGCTCCCTCTATGCCTGCAACTTGTATCCAATTAACATTCTGTGTTGGAACTTGTGTCTCTGGCATTGGTTTATTGTACTGCTGTTGCATTTGCTGTAACTGATTTAGCCTATCCTGCAACTGCATTGTATCCTGCTGATACATTGGTGCATAAGGATTATAGTTATATCCGTTCACTCTTCCACCTCCCTTTTATGTGTAAATTATCGCATTAAAAAAGAGACTCTAACAGGTCGTTAAAGTCTCATAAAAGTATCATATTAAATTAAAAAATTAGCACCATGATAGGGGTCATGGTGCTTGAACAATAAGGATAAGATTGAGGAACACCAATTGATGAAAAAAGGTGTCGTGTTGAAAAATGAAATTTAAACCAAAAAATTGAGGAAATTCAAAAATGATTTCTCATGCTCACAATAGTGAGCAAATGGAAGCAACAGGACTCGAACCTGTGACAGGTCGGTTATGAGCCGACTACTCTGACCAACTGAGTTATACTTCCACGGACTCCGTGAGGAATCCACCGTACTATATACATAACAAAACAATAAAGAAAGGATTAAAGTATTATAACATGAAAAAGTATCTCCGAAACAAACCACTCTCATTTAAAACTAAAAAAATCTTATAATGATTTATTCAACAACTTATTACTTGTTACATTTATATTGTATCATGGATTTTTGCCTTTTCAATACCCTCTTTTTTAATCAATAAACATCCAATCTTCTGCCAACATATCACTCTGTGATGCTAACCATCCAGGCTGTAACTTTTTATCAGCGGTTCTGAGAACTAGGCAATCATATACATATACTTTATTTTCTTCTGTACATTCTGGGTCTTCTGTAGGATTAAACTCTGATAAGTCTGCTTTTGTTCCAAACTGAAAATCAGAGGCATAAAATACATACATCCCTTTTCCGTTCCATCCTTTTCTCGCAACCCTCAACCCACGTTTCATGTACTTAATAGCATCCCCGAAACTAAATGTAGCTTCTCCACCAAGCACAGGACAGTTCTTTTCGTCTGCAATTACCCATTCATTGGATAAGATATTAGAAAGTGTGTACTCAACTCTCTGTGTTTCTCTAATGTCTAATAAATCTCCCTGACCTTTATCAGCATCTTTAGGCCTACACTGCATCATAACAGTTTGCTTCTCTTCATCCCAAAACCAGAAGCCACCCCATGATGGTAGTTTAACTTTTGTTCCTGCTTTCATTGCTTTAAATGCTTCTTTAAAATTCATTATTTATTCTCCTTAACATACTCTAATAATCTTGTTATTAACTTTCCTGCT
>ULKV01022563.1_pt1 | contig 18178 bp, 19 predicted proteins | sample 1951241 | NCBI WGS metagenome assembly ULKV01 (sample SAMEA4835509, study PRJEB28245) | human gut metagenome | biome: gut microbiome; material: fecal sample | place: Denmark | collected 2008
TCAGCAGATAATTGTGCGAACCTTCTCTGCTTAAACTACACTCTGAGGCGATTTGATCCTTTGTTTTCCCGATAACATAATAACATATATGGCAAATCCTTTGAAAACAAGCATAGTATGCGCAATGTCCAACAGGGAGGAAAGACGAACTGTCGTGCAAAGACTTAGCGAAAGTTTCATTCATCTCGGATTTGCTCTTATACTTGCTGAATGCCATAGAATGATAACTAAAGTATAATTCCTAAATCCCGGATGTAGTCATCAACAGTTATACCATTCTTATTGAACTTTTGAAGTTCTTGGTAATCCTTGTCCTCCTGCTCAAGAGTAGCCTTGTTAAAATATTCCTCTAATTGCTGAATATATGAGCTCATAGCGCCTTCATCAATATGTATCTCATCAATCTGTGCAAAGATAATGATAATATTTTTGTAAATGCAAATGCAATACAAAAAAAATAATTGAACAACTTTCTGGCCAAATAATCAAGACTTTCTGCTGATTTTCACATCGTTCTGTGTCCTTCTTGGCACAAAGACAGCCGCCTCAGGGCGGCTGTCTGGGACGGCGGGATTGTCAGAGTTTCTTCAGCTCCACCGGCGGGCCGACCTCCAGGTAATGATCCATCGAGGCGGTGATCATCTCGAAGATCTCCTTGGAACGCTTACGTATCTCGTCGATGACTTTTTGGCTGCGTGTTACTCTCCAGTACCAGGTACGATTGAAGCGGTCATCGCAGGTCGATACAGGATCCACATCCTTATTCCCGTAAAATGCGGAAATGTCCGTAAATGTCAAATCAAATGATCCATCTCTGAATGACAGAAAGACCGTACCGAACAATGCTCCTTGTTTATTGCCAAATCGCTGGTTGTAGTACCGTGCGCGGTATCCTTTATCCTCGTCTTTGCACACCACACCGCCAAAGCTTAAATTAAGTGACACGCTATGCCAACCGGCGGTATTGCGGTATAACTCATCCCTTGTCATCCCTGGCATCGAATATGTCTTTTTGAAAGTCAGTTTTTCCGGATCAGCCAGCTTCCTTCCGAAGCAAGTCCCGCCGAACCCTATCAGCATTATAGCAACAGCAATGATTAACCTTCTCATACTCGTTCAGAATTAATTGTCAGACAAATTCTTGCAAAAATCACTCCGTAACGGTGTCGTGGCGGAGGATGTCGAACTCCAGCTCCTCGTTCATGATCTTCCTCAGGGCCTCGTCCAACTGGTAGAAGGCGGTGTTCATCGTCCTGATCTCATTGTCGAGCCTTCCGTCCATCAACAGCTCCTTCTTCTCATACATCTGCTTTTCCCACTCCGAGAATCGATCCGCAATTTGGAACAGTTCAATTCTGGTCTCGATGATGAAAGAGTCAGCCCCGATCTTGTGGCTTTCTGCGGCAACAGCCGCGTTGTTTGAATTAGTAGTACGCATAACTAATTGAATATAAAAACCCTCCGCTAAGGTCTGCGTACCACATACCTGCCTTACGGCATAATGCTGTTGCGACTTTCGTCAGCAACGACCATACGGAGGGCAAAATTTCCCTTTAATAATATGTCAGCAATCTTCTACGGAATTATTCGGCCGTAAAGAGAATGCTAAGTATGTAGTACGCACTGGCAAAGATGCGAATCTTTTTCCAAATTCCAAGAATTTTACGGGAATTTTTGCAAAAAATCGCATTATCTGCCATAAGTACCCCGGCGTTTGGCACGATTGTACTTCTCCGTCTGCTCGATGATCCCGTTCTTCCCCAGCATCGACACATCCGCCTTGATAGGCACGGAAAGCCTTTTGTTCAGAAGCTCGATAGCCTCCAGCAACCTCTCATCGGTCGCTGACCTTGCCGAAGCGACATTCCCTCCGGACACCGAGCCGCTTCCGGTCACTGAGCCTGTCGAAGTGTTCGTAAACCCACCGCTTTCCCGACCGATAGCGGCTCCCACCGGATAAACCGCCTCGAAGTTCAGGCTCTTCAACGTTCCAGCCTTCCGAGCCTCCTCCATCGTCGCCACGAACGGCAGCAATGTCGGATTGCTCAGTCCGTCAGCCGGGATCACATATTCACCGCCGTTCTCACCCACAAGCACGGTAGGGGAGGAGACGAAGCCTCTCTTGTCAGGAGAGAGCCGCGCCTTGAAGGCCTTTCCGTCCTGAGCCCGGCGAGTGTTCACGAAGCCGCCCTCCTCCGCACCGATCGGTTGCGCCGCGATCAATGCAGTCTGCGCCGCCCCGAAAGCGGCCACGATCGCGGCAGGAGCCGCACCGGCTGGCCAGCCCCATTGCGCCAAGGTCTTGGTGACCGACAAAGCCGTGTTGATGATGGACTGCACCAGATTGAGCGCTTTCGTCCTCTTTGCTTGTTTGATCTCCATCTCCTCGCGCTTTGCCTCTTCCTCTGCTTCCATCTCCTCGACCCTCGCGTTGTACTGCTCCTGTGACACCAATCCGGCATCATATCTGGATTTCAGATCCTTCTTTTTCTTCTCGTTGTTCTTCTTGTACTCGTTGAATGCCTTGTTTTCCTTGGCGTTGGTAAGCTCGATCGCCTTGCTTGCCAGTTGGAAGCCCTCCTGAGCAAAACCACCAACGGCATTCAGGGCGATTGACAGGCTCTCCGCCTTGTCCTTGCCTGTCTTGAGGTTTGCGAAGAACTCGTTCCACTGATCCTGCGAGACACCAAAAAGGCTACCCTTGCCGGTGCCAGAAAATACCCCTCCGTCGCTCTTGTTCTTTTGGGTTGTAAGTTCGGCGATCTTGGTTTTGGTTTGCTCTAGCTTCAATAAGTATTTGTCAAGTTCATCTTGCTGAAACTTGATTCCGTCTATTCCGCCTTCGTCTTTAATTTTTTCTAACTGTGACATTAATCTAGTCAGATATGCCAAGTCGGATTCAACGAGAGCATAATCTTTCTCCTTTGTGAATTTCGTGACATTCTTGGAGTTAGGGCTTTCTTGAGCAATTTTGCCGGAATACAAGCTCATTATTTCTTGCCTTTCTATATTGTGCTTTGTTTCCAGCTTAGATTGCTCTCTATCGAACGCCTCCTGCTTTATCTTCGGCAGCGCATTCTGGTGCTTCTTCTCGATAGCCTCAAGCACCGCCGCCTGGTTCTCGTACAGAACCTTGGTGTCCTTGAACTTCTTCAACTCGGCGGCGTACCTGGTCTCCTCCGCCGCAAGCGCCGCCTTGGTCTTGTCCGTCTCAGCCGCCGCAATGACAGCCGCACCCTCCTTGGCCAGCTCGCCAGCCTTCTTCTCGTTCTCCTGCTGCCTTTTCAGAGCGTCATCCGAATGCTTCTTGATCTTTTCCTGAAGGTCGCCCTCAATCTTCGACCGCGCCGCCCCGGAGTCCTTCCGCGTCGCCAGCCTCGCCGTCAGCGTAGCCACCTCCAGCTGGTAGAGCCTCTCGTCATATTCCTCCTGCGAAGCGATCTCCTTCTCATTGTACATCCTCGTCAGTTCCGCCCTCGCCTTCAGGTACGCCTCGTCATTGCTCAATAACCAGAGGGATTTGTTTTTTTGCGGATTTTGGAGGCTTGGTGGGTTTGATGGCGGTGTTGATCCCGACGGGGAGGAAGAGGAGGCGGCTCCGCCACCGGACGCATTCAGGTACTGGGCGGCGGCGAGGTCGAATCCTTCGAGGGCGTTCCTCGCTATGTTCAGTTTGTCGCCGCTGTAGTGCCACCAACGACTGAAGCCGCTTTGATTGTCGTAAGTCGCCTGAGCTTGGGACAATCCTTCCTCGTATATTTTGCGGGCTTCTTTGATGTAGGACTTCAAAACCTCCTCATTGCCGTGAAAATCTTCAAGTTTTCTGGCAAAATCCTCGGAAAAATCCTTGTAGAAACTCTGTTTTGACCCAGATGACACCAGATCAGAGGTTACCTCGATCAGTTTCGTCAGCCAGTCAATCACCTCTTTGATCGGACCTGTCGAATCCTTGAACGAGAGGATCAGCCCCTCCCATGCGGACTGGAGCAGCTTGACGGAACCCTCGACCGTGTTGACCCTTTCCTCGGCTGTATTCTTCAGCACGCCGTTGACATCCTCAAGCGAATCCCTCAGCGCCAAGGCAGCGTCCGCTCCGTCAAGGAACGTGTTGAAGGCGGAGACAGACCTTTTGTCGGTCAGTTCCAACGTGGTGTTAAGGTCAACTCCCTGCGCCTTCAGCTGTCTCAGCCCGGACATCAGTTCAGGGAATGTGCTTACAGGCTTGCCTAAGGCCACCGCCAGCTTGCCGCTTGAGTCCGCGAGGTTAAGCAGGATGTTCCTTGTGGCAGTGGCCGCGGAAGAAGCGTCAAACCCAGCGTTGGCCAGTGTGCCGAGCAGGGCGACCGTGTCCCTGAGCGAGAAACCGAATGTCTTCGCCACCGGTCCGACCGTGGCCATCGCTGTCTGGTAGTAGGAGAAGCTCAGCGCGCTGTTGTTGGCTCCCTGCACCAGCACCCCGAGGGTGTCGGCGGTGTCTTTGGCGTCAAGCCCGAACATCCTCAGTGTCGCTCCCGCCATCGCCGCCGCTTCCGGGAGGGTGGTCCCGATGGCCGTGGCGAAGTGCAGGACGGACTCCTGCATCTGCATGATCGCACCCTCCTTGAAACCCAGCTTCGCGAGTTCTGTCTGGAGCAGCGTGACCTGCGAGGCGGTATATTCAGTGGTCCGTCCAAGCTCCATCGCTGAATATGTCAGGGCTTCGATGTCTTTGACGTTCTTGCCGATGATGGTGGAGAGGTTCGCGTTGGCCTGCTCGAAGTCCATTATCTTCTGGAACGCCTTTGCCACGCCTCTGATCGCTCCGGCAATCGCGGCGAACGCCGCCAAAGCGCCGGCCTTGACGCTCGACAACTTCTCCAGCGCGCTCTTGGTCTGCCCAGCCTGCGAGTTCAGCTCTTTCAGCCTCGCCTTGGTCTTCTGGACCTCCGCACTGAGCTTCTTCCAGTTTTCCGTCCCCGGAACAGCCTTGCTAAGAGCTGTCTGAGTCAATTTCAGATGGTTCCGGAGTTCCGCCAAAGTCTTGTTTTCAAGGGATATGGCACTTTGGAGCTTGTTGTATTTGTCCCGACATTCCGTCAAGGTCTTCTCCTGATCCTTCAAGGTTTTCGTCAGGTTCTGATATTCTTGAGACCCCGTCTTCCCGGCCTTCTCCAGATTTTTGAGCTCCGTTCGTGTCTTTTTGGTGGAGCTCTGCAAATCCTTCATCTGCCTTTCCAATTCCAGCATCTCCTTCTTCCCGCCGTCCCCGTTGACAATCAGGTTCAGCCGAAGATCCTCATCCGTAATTCTTTTAGCCATATGATAATTGTTTATTGTTTGCCCTGATCCGCCGCCTTTATCCGGGCGATGACATCCTCCGTGAACTCGTACATCAGCCGTTCGGCTATGGAGGCGAAAGCGCCGAAGACATAGCGATTGTGGATCTTGCGGTTGCTCTTTACGGACTTGCCGCCACGCTGGAGACGCTTCATATCCAGAAAACGCTCGTAGGCCACGTGCACGAACGTCAAAGTCCCGGAAGCACCGCTCCCTCCGGTCACCGACACACTCCTGGACGACTCCAGCCGCCCGGAACGCTTCTTGACCCTGGCCTCGATGGCCTTCCCCTGATTCCTCAGAAGCCGCTGACCCTCATCCTGAAGGACCTCGCTCACAAAACGCGCCCTGACATCCATCACTCAAACGCAAGCTCGATGCTGTACCCGCTCCAACCACCGAACACACTCGACTCCGGCACCACATCCACCGAAGCCAGCGACAACCCCGTCATCAGGCGGCAGTTCTGACTCGAAGCTTCCTCCGTGATGTAAGCCAGAATCAAATCCGCAACCTCCAGAAGACGTGAATATTGCTCATTCTCCGATTCCTCCGTCTTGTCCAGCCCAAGCCCCTTCTCCAACACGAAGATCACCGTCCCCAACTCTTCCCGGAACGTGTCCGAATCCCCGCGCTGATGCACCTCCGGACGCGCCACGAGAACCTGCACACCCGAAAGATGAGCCAACTTGGAGGTAGCGTCCGACTGCGCGGTCGTGCAAATCGGATCTATGTGCCCACAACACCAGCAGGAATGGATCTTCAATCCCGCAAGGTACTCAGTGAGCCTTTGAAGCCTTGATAATCTGCTCATTTCTCTTTCTCTCCTTATAGTTATGCCACATAATCGACAGCACCGAGAACAACGGCTCCTCATCCACCCTGTCAATGTTGCCAAGCGTGTTCTCCTTAGCCACCTCGACCAACAGATCATTCCACCCGAAGCTTATCCCCGAACTTTTCTCATCCCCGGCGAACAGCTTCGACAAATCAACCTCCTCCCCGTTAATCTCCAGAACACCCGACTGAAGGTACTTCAAGCAAGCCGCGAACCACATCATCACAAGATTCTTCTGCCACCCCTTCAACCTCGACGCTCTATGAATATGCCCACGTGCATTCCGTTGGTCCACATCCGGCACCATCCGACCTGCCCTGTTGGCCTTCCGGCAACGTCTTCTGTACAGGAAAGCGATGCATTCATCCAGATCCTCCGGCTCGTGGCTCCTGAAAAACCTGTTGATTGCGGCGGATGCGTGCCTGAACTCCCCGAAAGTCAGATCCTGAAGCAGTTCCCCCGGACCGTACAGCCTCACAAGCCCCGACCGGACCACCGGCATCGGATTCGCGACCGAATCAAACGTCAACGCAGCCGACTCCTCCGAGAACAGGAACCCCAGAAACTTCTCGCACATCCGATAGACATTCTCATCCCTGACAGAAGAAGAGCCATTGAATATGTCCGCGAACCATCCCTTGACAGTCCTCCGCACCCCAAGCAGCATCCACAAGACTCTCACATTGAAGTCCAACGGCGATTCCCCACGCCTAAGACACCTCTCGAAGATCCGGAATACCCCACGCACCTGCTCCGGAGTCATTTCTCTCCACGAACCAGGCACCTGTACGACCTTGCCGGTCTCGAAAACCTCAATCGTGTTCATCACTCGGTGGTAAAGAATTTGTTCCGCCTGTCATTCACAGGCAAAAGCTTAGGATCCGCCTTATCTTCGCTGATCAGAGCCGACAAATCCGTCAAAGCGTCCTTGACCTCACTTTTCAGATTGCCGACATACCAGTCAATCTCATCCATCGTGGCCACACGGTTGGACCTGTTGCCCTGATAGGTAGGGGAAAACCGCCTTGCGATCTCGACAGGGAACACCTCAAGGCTCCATCTCGTCCCCGCCACTATCACGGCGCTCAGTATGGCCGCCCTTCTGGCCAGCGAGAGCACCCTTTCGTCAGCCGAGCCGTCGGCTATGGAAGCCCACTTATCCCCCGCGAACGGTCCTATCACCGCCCTTTGCCGCTCGATCACAAGCGCCTGGAGCAGATAATAGACATAGTAGCTTCCATCGACGGGATAGACAGCCTCGAACTCCTGAATATTCCTGACAATGGATTCGCCCGTCATCGTCCTCTTGGCCGAAGTCTTCCAGTTCTCGTTGCCGGAAGTCTCCAAGTAGGTGTACAAAGCGTCCAGAGCCCTGAAATACCGCTCCCTCATCGCCCTGTCATCCCTGTCTATCTGCCATTCGTAAGGACTTCTCTCATTGTCATCGATCTTGACCTTCCGTCCGGTAGATTCGTGCGACACGGATGAAAGCTTGGCGTAACGCATCAACGCAAGACACGCCACCGGAAGCCTTACAGCTGCCACAAGCTCCGGCTTCTCATCCTCATCGTAAGCCTCCGCGGCCTCCTTGACCACATCCTGACTCACAAGCCGCGCCACCTCATCGGTGGCGAACCGGATTTCCGTCTCGATCAGCCTGAAAGGAGAAGAAGCGTACCATTGGCCGGTCAGATCCTCAAGTTCCTTGGAACCGTCCCGATTTCTGTTGAACAAATCCGTCATAATCACTGATTTTTAACCCTTGCCGATGAAGTCAAAGCGTCCTCCGCCTCCAACTGCTTGTGGAAGAACCCAAGTTTCAGCCCCTTTCCGGGGAAATTGAACGCTATCGCCTGGTTGACCGGCTCCAGAATCGTCTGCGATGCGATCTCCGTGTCCGAAAGCAGGAACAGCTTGAACGCATAGAGCAATTCAGAGCCGGAAGCCAGCTTGCCGTTCACCATCACGTTCGACAACGACGGATGCAGCCCCATTCCGGATGTGATCGCAGATGCCGAAGCCTCCGAGATCTTCAACTGAGCCTCCACAAAGTCCTTCATCTTCTGGTCTATCGCCTCCACGGACCAAGACACACGCCCCGCGCCGCTTTCAGACGGCATATCGAGCGAATAGAAGAACTTTCCAGCGTTCTCCTTGCCGCTGAGCACATCCTGCATCTGCATCAACAGATCCTCCGTAAGCCTGCTGATCTCGTTCTCCACCTTCGTGTCATCCCAAGTCGGATGCACCATCCGCAGACGGTCACGCCTTTCCTCCCAGTACTCCTTGGGAGCCTTCACCAGATAAGCAAGGTTGATTCCGTTGTCCGTCACGTACTTGAATATGGTCGGAATCTCCGAACCCTTGACAATCCAGCGCAACGCTCCCCAATACTGAGGCACAGCATAGAAATCCCTTGCGAATGAATATGTGTGGTTGTACGATGCCGACGCTCCGAACCGTCCTGGATTCTTCCTGTCATAGACCGGATAGACCCTTACGCCCGTCCCCACGCAGGAATGCTCGAAATCCCCGACAACAATGTGTTTCACGTCCTTGATCTCCCTGCTGTCCGTCCACTCCAGCCTTGCGTTCTTTGAAGGAATATGCTCAAGATAGGCTATCTTTGGCTCCCTGCCTATTCTCCGGCCTTTCTCCAGATACTTGGCATCGAAGAACCCTTTCAGATGCAGGTAATCGGTCATACACCCCTTGATGTAGCTAATATAGTCCCAGCTGTCCAGCCACGCCTGGATCTCCCTGTCCTCCTCCCAGTTATGCACGATGTTTCCTTCCTGGTAAGCCAGCCGGTTAAGGAACACGCCCTGCCCGTAGAGAAGCCCCATCTGCCTTTCAAGGATTCCCGGACCAAGATTGTTTTCGTCCAGGATGTCCCTTAGGTGCACAGGCAGATTGTTGTCGTGGCCGAACGGCACGATCTTCTGTCCGCAAATCGTCTGGGGCAACTGTTCCCAGTTCCTCTGTTGCGCCATCCAAAACACGGAGTCCAGACTGCTGTCCCTCCTGTTGGAAAGCGCGAAAGCCCGGCCATCGTTCAGCCGCAGAACGGATGTGTGGTCGGATATTTTTTCGATTCTGCTCATACGAGTATCAGTTTTTGTCCGTTGAATGTCATCAGAAGCGGTTGGTAGAAACGCCTCGGCTCTCCGGTCTCCAGATCCGTGTAGCCCTCGATGATGTCAGCGTTCTTGTTGTGCTCCTTGGTTTCCCTATGTCTCAGCACCCCGCGCCGGACATAGACGATCCCGTCGCTTGTGCCTTTCGTGGGGTTATAGCTCATAAACGAGAAGCTGAAGCTCCTGTCTTCCTCTGACAGTCGCCTCATCTCCGTCAATGCTTCATATACGTTCATATCACAAAGTTAGCCACCTCCCAAGACGATAAAAAGGACACCACGCCCAACCCGGAAACTACAGCCCAAGGCTCGGCTATTTCAGCCAAACGGGCTTGTTTTGTGAATATATTCCCGTCAAAATCAAGTGGTTCAAAGCCTTGCACCCCGCCGCGGCAAAAACGCACTTTTTCGGACGCAAAAGAGTCCGGGCCGCGCAACGGAAGAATCGCAATTGCGATTCCTTCCCGAGGGTGATATATGGCGCACGCCCCGCTCAGTCCTTGTTTTTCCCGACCGCACGAGGATCCGTCGCCGAGGACGGCAGCATCGTCTTGCCGCTGGCCACGCCTCTGAGTTGCTTGGTCATCACAAGATACTTGAATGAGTCTGATGGGTTGGTGGACTCCGTAGGCAGTTGCTCCACCGGTAACTTCTCGCTTTTCTTATCCTTGAACACAACCCCGTTCCTGACCACAGTCCTTGCCTTTTCCAATGACAGCTTCAGATGCTTGGCCGCATACGCGTCGATGCGAATCACCGGCAACCGTGGATTACGCTCACTCATTATCTCCTGCATAAATGAATATTCCTCCGGCTGCCCGATGTTGCCCTGGTTGATGGACATAAGCTGCACCGTCCACCCTGTACGGCGGCCGGATTCATCATATTCAATAGCCTTCTTTAACTTGCCGACCTGATCCTCACCCACGGACTTGTAGGAGTTGCCTGCACGGTCATAGTACAGCATCAGGGTCTTGCGCCTCACAGGTGCGAAGAAGGCGCGGAACTTCTCTCCAAGGTCAGGGACATATTCAGGCGCAAGAGTGTAGAGGAACTTCACAACACGCAGGCACGAGCGTCCCTTCTCGGTGTCATTCTGGGCAATGGACATCGAGCACATATTCCCGAAATCCACTCCTGCGATGAGCGGTTTGTCCAGATCGAGATATTTCAGCACCCTGCAATCCTCCTGATCAAGCAGTCCGAATCCATCGTAGGCTTCCTCATCCGTGCCATCATAATAGAAGTGGCGTTCACTCAAGGAGGTGTAGAAGCGGTCGCCTGATTCCAGGGACGGGCGCATAGAGAGGATGGCCGTGTTCAGATCAGGAAGCTTACCCGAGATGGCATCCCCGAACCACTGCTCTGTGAGGATGTCCACATTGATGTAGGATGATGCCAGCATGAAGAAAGTCCTGGCTTCCTTACGCATCCTAAGTTCAGTCCATCGGGCTTTCCACTGTTCGGCCACACGGCATTTGCTGCGATAGACGTTCAGGTCATCGGCACTGTGGGTCTTCAACCATTTGTCCTTGGCGGCGGCAGCCTCGTGCAGGCATTCGTTATAGACCAGGCCGGCTTTCAGCACAAGCACGATAGCCGGGATGTCCATATTGTGGGCATATTTCAGGATCCAGTCATATTCCCCGATGTGCGTGGTGTCCGGCATATCGGTGGTGAAACTGAATCCTCGGTAGAAGACACTGTGACCATATTCCTGCCTGTAGCCACGGACTGCCTTCAGCAGGTTGGAGATCTTGTCTTCCCGGAAATATTTCACCTCATCCCCGAAGCAGAACACGTAGGAGGCTCCGGCAAGGGTGGCCGGGCGGTCAAGGGAGCCGAACCGGATGTTGGTGCCGGTGTAGAAGATGATGGTGCGTTTGTAGGAGACCAGCTTGTTGAAAGGCTTCCAGAAATGGGGTTTCAGCCAGTCCGGGAGATCAGCCTTTTCCGCATCTGTAAAGGTGGGCGGCTCCTTCTCGATGACATAGTGGACACCCTCACGGAGTCCTTTTCGTTCCAGCCCCTCCAGAACAGAAGGGAGGATGTTGGCGTTCAGGTTCGTGAACGTGTCGGCCACCCAGACGACGGGCGCTCCTGGCATATCATAGATGACATCCAGCAGTCTTTCGGCCTGGATGTCGGTTGTCTTGGCTCCGCCACGCCCCACGACATTGAGGTTCTGACAGGCGCCGGCCAGCGACACGATCTGGGCGAAAGGGTTCTGGTACTGGACGGAGGCGGCTTGTGTGGATTCAGGTTTAACTCTCTTCCTTTGCATCCTCAAGGTATTTTACGATGTCGAGATCAACGATGCCTGCATCGGTCCTGAGCCGTCTCTTGACGGACTCCGGAGCGACCACGGTGTCAATCTGCCTTTCCAGCTCATCACGGTTGGCTGCCGGAAGTCCGATGGATTCTGGCGTTGCGGAAAGCAGGCGGAACATCGGCTGGTAGATTTCAGCCGGAAGCTTGGCCGGATCATCTTTGTCCAGCTGGAGGGCACGCGCCTTGTTGGCAAGGATGTCAGCGGCCACGGCATAGTCCTTCGATGTCTTGGCGGCGTCCCTCGCGGCGACATAGAGTGTGTCGAACTGATCCGCCATCTTGTTGCGCATCGCCTCCTTGGAGACCTTACGGTTGCAGAAGAAGAGCTCCACGGCTTCTGAATATATGTCCGCGGCCCGTTGGTAGGGAATGCCGAAAGGAGCGCTGGTCAGGAACTTGATAGTCCTCCTTTTGCCATACTGGCCGTCCAATGAATATATCAGCGTCAGCAGGTCGATGTAGATCTGTTCCTTGTCGGAAAGGTTGCCCTTTGATCCGGAAGCAATATATTCCTGAATCTTCTCGAACGCACCTTCTTTCTCGGCGCCGCCGAACAGATCCAGCTTTGAGATGGTGAAACTTTTGTCCCGGACGATGTCGCGGAACTGCTCGACGGAGTAGGCGTCGCCACCCATAGCTCCACGCACAACGGCAAGTTCGATCTTGGCCCTCTTCTCCAGCTGGCCGCGTTTGATGGCGTTGCTGATCCGCTGATCATATATCGTGACGGGATCAGCCAAGATGACATCCAATTGCCTTTCTGTGATGTCAAGGAATCCGGCCAGTTCGGCATCAGTCCAGCCGATGGCCGCAAGGGATGAAAGATCATCGAGAAGTTCGGTTGTCAGTTCCTTCATATTCTTTAATCATTCGGTTTATCTCATCGAGCGTAATCTTCAGGCGGGAAAGCCTTTCCTCTCTTGACACTTTCAGGTCAGGGCGGTCGCCTTTCTTGATTTCCCGCTCCGCGCGCCAGATGGAATCCTGGACATTGCGCCTTTTCCGGATTAGCTCGGTGATCGGCATTCGTCTCAGATTATCCAGTTTCTTTGTCAAGGCGAAAATCGGATGTTTGCCAAGAATCCGGTGATGCTCCTTGTAGTATTGAAATTCAGTGCGGGAAACTGAATTTTGATAAAAATTTCTTACCGTTTTTTCCGCGGCCTCGAAGCACTCTTCCGGGGTGGTGCATTTGAACAGATCCTCGTGGGCGTTGACATAGTTGTGCCACGATGTGATCATATCCGCGGCAAGGGCCTTCAGTGCGGTCGGGCAATCAGGTTCGGAGAGGAACGGCCAGTCTTCCCGGAACCGCCCGCCTTTCGTCAATGTCTGCGAGAACGGAACCTCTGTGGCGAACGGAAGCAAAGCTTTCTTCAGGAGGTGTGAATATTCCTTCGGCGCTTTCCTGACAAGAGCGTCGAGCCACTTGTTGGGCGCGTATATGCTCAAGAGCCGAAGTCCTTCAGTGACCTCGGCTCCCGAACATATCCATCTGTCAATCTCGTTACTCATTCAGCAGGTACTGGTCAATCAGATGTGTGATGGCCGCATAGCCTTGAGGAGTGGCGAACACGAACTTCTTGCGGACGAACGCCTCGATGACAAGATGTTCGCAAGGATTCGCGCGATAGACCGGAGTCACGATGTTGCCGAACCGGAATCCGGCCTCGATTGGTCTATGGAGATTCTTCTTGAAGTAGTCCTTCAGGAACTCCTCCGCTGTCTGGTTTTCCGCTGGAAGCGCGTCCACGAGTTTCTCCTTGGAGAACGGTTTCGGCAGCCTTTCGCTGAAAACCTTGTTGCCTTGAACGTCAAGGAACACAAGCGGTGTGGCCAGTTCTCCGATGGAAATCTTGGCGCAAGGAACGCAGTTGGCAGGAGCAAGGATGAAGTCATCAGCGACATTGTTGTCGGCGATGATTCCGGCAAGAATGTCACGGATGTCAGCGTCCGGTTCAACCGTGATGACAACAGGCTTGACACCTGTCATCTTCTCCCAGACTTTGGACAACTGGCCGTCCGTGCCCTCGTAGGCACAGACAACCAGATTCGTTCCGCCGCTTACAGGGTTGCCCGCAACCTTGCCTTCGACGGCTTTTGTGTCGATCTTAGACATCCGCTAAGCTCCTCCGGTCGCGCGTGTGGCGTCCTCGGCGATCTCCGGCATCTCTCCGGCATATTCACCGGCCAGGAACTTGTCCGGTAGTGCCTGCTTCCAGGTAAGAGTCCTCTTGGTCGCCTCACCGTCCATCTTGGTTTCAAGAGACAACCTGAGCGGGTTGCAGACACGTCCCATAATCTGAGGACGGCCAGCAGTTGTTCCGTCGCACTCCTGCACGATGGCGATCACGCCACGGTTCTTGAAGATCTCGATAAAATTCTTGATGGCCACTGAGTTGCCCGGGTGGTCGAACACGATACCGGTCTTGATTCCCTCGGCGTCCGGATCTCCGAAAAGTTCCTCGGTGACCTGAATCGTGGAAGCCGTGGCATAGATGGAGATTGCCTTTGCGCCGGTCTTCAATGTGAGGTCTCCAGTTACAACGCAGTTGCCAACCTCTCTTGCCGGTTCGCTGGCGACATCCTCCACATCTACGAGGATGATCTGTGATTTTCTGGTGGCGGCGCAACCAGCGCCGTCACCAGGTCTTGGAATTGATGATTTAACGTAAGCCATAATTCGTGGTTGTTATTTGGTTATGCACCGCCCTGACCTTGATCCGGGTTCGTCTCCGTGCCTTGATCCTTGGTGTTGTCCGCAGCTTTCTTTCCGTTCTCCCACTTCTCGGTGTCCGGAACATCGGAAACGATGCTCTCGACCGGAGTGTAGCCGTCCGGAACAGCGGCATAGACAGCCTCGGCGATCTTGAATCCCGTTGAGAGGGAATATTCACCGAACACCTTCACATCGTAGTTCTGCTCCTCAATCTTGACGATGCAGTTCTCCGCCTTTGAGAGGTCAACCAGCTCCACGAAGTTCTCCTTTGGAGTCGCGAAGATGATAGGGGAGTTGTACATTGACTTGAGAGGCACGAGATGGAAGTTCGTGAAACGGATGCTTCCGTCATTCTCGAATCCGGTGTACTTGCCGTTCACGGCGAAGTCAGCCCTCTTGTAGCGTGTCAGCAACTGCTCGGAGCAGTGGATGGTCACGATGTGGGCGAACAGTCCGGAGATGCTGTCCACGAAGCCGTCTATGTAGGCCAGAAGTTCGGAGTCGGACATCTGCATAGGATCGGCCGCCGCCTTGTAGTAGTTGATCTTGCAGTTCTCATCGGACTTGCCCTCCACAAGGATGGTCTCGAAACCGTCCATAGAGTTCTTGGCGGCCTTGCCCGCGTCACCGTCAGCGACAACGCCAGCATCGATGAACTTACCCTTTGCGATCATCGAGATGGTGATGTCATCCAGCACCTTAGGCAGGATGTGGTTCTCGATGATGTAGCGGGTGATAGGCATATCCGCCATAGTCTTGCCCTGCTCGTAGAGATAGAGCAGCCAGCTCTTGAGCACATCGGCCGGCTGGATCAGCACGTTCAGCTTGTGACGGCGATAAGGAATCCTGATCGGAGTGAACTTGGCCGCTCCCTTAGGAGTCCATTTCGGTGTGAACTGCTGTGAGACCTCGGACATAATGGCCGCGCTTGCGATGTAGTCCGTGTTGGACTGGATGCGGGTCATATGCTTGGCGTCATCGAATCCGTTGTAGATCCTCTTGTTAAGGAGCTCCAACTTCATCTTAGGAGGCATCGTCATCTTGAACTCGGCGTTGAGATCCGTGATGTCGATAGACGCGTCTTCCATCGCCGTGAAAGCGTAAGGATTGACGGAATCAAGGGCTTCCTTCACGATCTTGTTGTGTGCCGCCGCCATATTGATGGCAAAGACCTTGGCCTCCTTGGACGCAGGAACTGCCGTGGCAACCGGCTTAGGCTCCGGCTCGGAAGCCAATGAGACAACGTCCTTCTGAAGCTTCTTCACCTGCTCTTTAAGTGCCTTGGTGGCCTCATCTGTCTTGGCGGCCACGGCGGCGTTGAAAAGGGTCACGGCATCACCCTCCTCATCGAGGTTGATGCTTTCCAGTTTGTCGAGAAAGTCCTGGCCGTAGTTCTCCAGAACCTTCTGCCGCTCCTGATCGGAAAGGGAAACCTTGCCGTCCTTGACGTCAAGCTCGCTCTTGCCGAAGAGACGGGCCACAAGCCGGCCCATCTTGGAATTGTTGAGAGTTTTCTTATCCATTATGAAAAAGATTGGTTAAACGCTTGTGAGTGCGAAGACCGCCTCGATGGTCTCGGAAAGGGTCTTCTTGGCATCGGCCATATTCAGGCGCAACGCCTCAGCGGTGCCGAACATCGCGCCGCTCAGAACTCCTTTCACCTCTTTCTGAATATTCGGCCTTCCGGACACGACCGCATTCTGGAATTGCTCCACCAGCGGTTTGAGTTCGGCTTTGACAGCCTCGTAGTTTCCGGCCAAAGCTTCCCTATAGGCCCTGTTCTTCTCTGAGGACTCATCGGCGTAGATTACCAAAGTCCTTTCACCGGTGGTTGGGTTGGTGGCCGAATTGTCCACGAAGACTGCCATCGCTCCGATGGAGCCGACCTCTGAGAGGTCGTTGTCCATATAGATGGCGTCGCACTGTGAAGCCACCCAGTAGGCGGCAGAAGCGCAACAGTCGGCGTGGACATAGACCGGCTTTCCTTTGGATCGGGCGTAACCGATCGCCTCAAGCATCGGAGGAATGGCCGAACAGCTTCCGCCAGGGGAGTCTATGTCCAGGACGAGACCGATGACATTGTCGTCATCGGCCATCTCCCGGAGTTTGTTTGCTATGAACGTGGTTCCGTAACTTTCGCAGGTGTCGTACTTGGTCATTGTGCCGTGAAGCGGAACAATGGCGACACTCTTAGCTTTCCCGGCTTGTGCTCCGGAATCGGCCACGGTGGAGACCACCGCCGACTTCACCTCCATCTCAACCGGAGTCTTGCTGAGGAAAGCACGAGCGATAGGAAGCAGCTGCTCCGGATTGGAGACCAGCCACTTTCCCTGAACGATGTCCCTTGCCAGTTGGAATGTGTCTGCTTTCATCTTGTTAATCAATGTTTACGCAAAGATACCAGCGAGACACCCGTAAGGAAAGGACACGCTAAAAGACAGGGAATTGATACGAGCTGGACAGCTTCAAGGTGTTGGTTTCGTTGACCTCGAAGGCAAGAGGCAAGTCCTCGGTGCCGTAAGTCTCATCGTCCCCGTGGCAGAATCCTACCTTTAATATAAGGTTGTCCCTCATAATCTCCGAGGACTCCGAAAGCGTGGCGTTGATCTTGACGGTGGCCAGCCTTCCGGCATCCTCCGTCTTCTCTGACCGCTCGATGGTGGCGGTTCCTGGAACGAGCGCAAGTTTATGCCAGACTCCATCCTGTCTGTCAAGGCTCTGGGCCTGCAATGAGTCAATGATTCTGATCATCTTTCAATCCGTTTATGTTTATACTGCTGTTGATGTAATCCACCTTGTTGATAAGTTTCGTCACCAGTTTGTCCAGCGTCTGTTGCGATTGCCTGTAGATCCTCTTGTGCAGCGCGTCGAAGTAGTCGGTGCTGAACAATCCCCTCGACACGATGAACGCGGTGACTATGTCCTTCTTCTGGACTCCGAGCTCGTAGCCGGCAAGGTAGTACTGCTTGAACTCGATGTCAAAGAAGGCGTTGATCGCCATATTCAACGCCACCGTGCTGTACTTGTCATAATAAAGGAACTTATCCCTCATAGGAGCCGTGGCGATGTCGCTTGGCAACTCCAGATCCACGACCTTGTCGCCTTCCAGAGCCACCGGACCCTCCGCCACCTTGCAATGAGCCACGAGAAGCCTGCCTATGCTGTTTCGGGCATAGACTTTCAGAGGCCCGCCCGGACTGTCAGGCGGGAACAGGTAAGCCAGATAATCCGCCATCATCGGCGAATCCACTTTCAATTTGACATCGAGCATTTCACAGTTCATCAAATATTATAGCCACATTTTTCGCAAAAACAGCAACTACACCAACTACACTTGAAGCTATGTTTGATTTTCAATGAGTTAACCAAAAACGAGGTGTAGTTGACCCTCGAAAATGTGTAGTTAGTGTAGTTGGAGTCACCGCAAGTGTAGTTGAATGTAGTTGGAGTGTAGTTCTTCAACTACACCGCAACTACACCTTATTTCGTTAATATTCATTTATTTACTTCAAGTGTAGTTAGTGTAGTTAGTGTAGTTGGGGTTTTTCGTTTCCTCAGCAAAATAATTTTTCACTAATTTACGTAATTTATTGAAGAACTACAATAGATAACACATATAAACATTTGTTCTATTTAAAAGTATGTAAAAATAGTTATTTTACTTGTGCCAAATTTTGGCACAATCACTCCGATTTTCCTCATTTTCCCCATTTCCCCCGAAAATCACCCTCTTGATGAAAATCGTAAGCAAATCAACTCTATTTGCTTATGGTTTTCGCTTTGGTCCTTTGAAAACCCCATTCCACGCACTTCCCTCCAATAAAAATCGTAAGGGCGG
>ULKV01027045.1_pt1 | contig 17625 bp, 9 predicted proteins | sample 1951241 | NCBI WGS metagenome assembly ULKV01 (sample SAMEA4835509, study PRJEB28245) | human gut metagenome | biome: gut microbiome; material: fecal sample | place: Denmark | collected 2008
CGTGAGCATCAACAAGGACAAGGTGGCTGACATCGAGTATGAGGTCTCCGAGAAGGACATCGTGGACGGAAAGTACATCCTCGCCCAGAAAGGAAAGAAGAACTACTTCATCATAAACGTCCTTAAATATGGAGAAACCGGCAAGCACAAGACAGCTCAAGATCGCCCGTGAGATCCAGAAGGATCTGGCGGAGATCATACGCGGCAAGGGTATGGCCGTGTTCGGAGGCGCGATGGTGACGGTGAGCGAGGTCAGGGTAAGCCCAGACCTCTCCCTCGCCAAGACCTACGTCAGCATATTCCCGTCCGCGAAGGCCGAGGAAGTGATGAAGACCCTGAACGATAATCAAAGTTCTGCGTGGAGAACTCGGCCATTTAGTCGCCAAGCAGCTCCGCATCGTGCCTGAGATTGTTTTTTATCTTGACACCTCATTGGACTACGCCGAACACATCGACGAACTTCTGAAAAAGTAGGTCACACTGTTTGACTGTCCTTAGACAACAGCACTCTAAAAAAAGTTGACGCGCCATCATTCATCGGTGCGTCAACTTATTTTTTTTTGCGCATTGATTCCGTGCACGTTACCGGATTTTATCAATCATTGACCGGATTTTTCCTTATCAATATAATAGGTCAGACTATCTTTGGCCTTTGAAATCCGCATAGGACAGCACAGGAACTAATAACAACACATAAAGAATGAGAAAAAGCATTATCGCAACTTTCGCGCTTCTGCCGCTGGTCTTTGGCTGCGGCGGAAAAGAATCAATGTCCGATCTGACGGACAGGGTCTTCAAAGTCGCCGAAGAACAGTACCTCGCTATGGAGGATAGGCTGACCGGCGACACTATGCCGAGGAGTTTTTCCAATGACGGGGAATTCATCGCATCCAACATCAAATGGTGGTGCAGCGGATTTTACCCGGGAACACTCTGGTACATCTACGAATATTCCGGCGATCCGCAGTTCAAGGGCATCGCCAGGAAAAACACCCTAAAGCTCGACACGCTCAAGACGATGAAGGGCACTGACCACGACCTTGGATTCCAGATGAACTGCAGCTACGGCAACGCCTACAGGATCACCGGGGACAAGGAATATCTGGAGCCTATCCTCACATCGGCCAAGACCCTTGCCAAGAGATTCTCACCTGTCACAGGAGTCATCAGAAGCTGGGATTTCGTCCGTGAGGGCAGGGATTGGAAGTACCCTGTGATCATCGATAATATGATGAACCTTGAGCATCTCTACAACGCCGGGAGGATATTCAATGATGACTCGCTGAAAACAGTGGCGGTGACTCACGCCAACACTACTATGTGCAACCACTTCCGTCAGGACTACACAAGCTGGCATCTCGTGGACTATGACCCACAGACCGGAGAGGTGAGGAAAAAGGAGACCGTGCAGGGCTTCAGCGATGACTCTGCCTGGGCAAGAGGACAGGCGTGGGCGCTGTACGGATTCACGATGATGTTCCGTGAAAGCGGCCACGACAGCTACCTGACGCAGGCAAGAAACATCGCGGATATGCTGCTTTCAAGGCTTCCGGAGGACGGTGTTCCTTACTGGGATTTTGATTCAGACAAGATTCCGAATGACCTGAGGGACGCTTCAGCCGGGGCTATTATGGCATCCGCTTTCGTGCAACTCAGCACATTGACCGACGATGAGGCCAGCAACGCCAAATACCTCGCTATGGCCGAGAAACAGCTGCGCACACTGGCAAGTCCGGAGTACCTGGCGGAGCCTGGGACAAACGGGAACTTCATCCTTAAGCACAGCGTCGGCTCGCTGCCGGACAACTCCGAGGTTGACGTTCCCCTCACCTATGCGGACTACTACTTCCTTGAGGCTTTGCTCAAGTACAAGAACATAACCGACAAATAACTGATAATAACACATAAAACAAAACGAAATGGCAAGAAAACTTACATCATTTCTGTCCACGGCATTGACGTTGGCCGCCAGCCTCCTTCTAAGCTGGAGCCCGATGTACGCCGCAGGCCCGGAAAAAATCACGGGACAAGTCACAGACGCGTCAGGACAGCCTCTGGTCGGAGTTGTCGTGATGGTGTCAGGAGACAAGACATCCGGCACATCGACCGACATCGATGGAAACTATGCTATCAATGTGGCAAACGGCAGCGCCGTACTGGAATATTCCTGTATGGGCTATGTCACTGCCAATGAGACAATCAACGGCAGGAACGTGATTAACGTCACCCTCACGGAAGACAATGAGCTTCTGGATGAGGTAGTGGTCGTCGGCTATGGAGTCCAGAAGAAGGTGAACCTCACCGGATCGGTGGCCTCCATCGATTTCGCGAAGAAGAGCGAGGGACGCGTCATCGTCAGCACCTCGGCCGCCCTGGCCGGTCTGGCTGCCGGTATGAACGTCACACAGTCATCCGGACAGCCAGGAAGCAACGGTGCGACGATCAGGATCCGTGGTATCGGCTCGTTCACATCGTCATCAAGCTCACCGCTTGTCCTTGTGGACGGTATCGAATGGAATATGGACAACATCAACCCGAACGACATCGCTTCCATCTCAGTGCTCAAGGACGCGGCCTCGACCGCGATCTACGGAACACGAGCCGCAAACGGTGTCATTCTCATCACAACCAAGTCAGGATCAGCCGACAAACCACAGATCAGCTACTCCTACAAGGGTATCGTCCAGATGCCTTACAACGAGCTCCACTTCGTGTCCGACTATGCCAGACATATGGAACTCATCAACGAATCCTGCGACAACGTCAACACCAGCAGGGTGTTCTCCCAGAGCAACATCGACCTTTGGAGAGAGAAAGCCCTCGATCCTTACGGCCTGAACGACGCCGGCGTGCCTAACTATGCCGCCTACCCTAACACAGACTGGTTCGACGAGATTTTCCAGAGAGGATATTCCCAGGAGCACAACCTTTCGGTCTCCGGAGGTTCCAAGAAAGTCAAATATCTCATCTCAGCCGGTTATCTTGACAACCAAGGTGTTATGGGACGGTTCGGAATCAACTCATCAACTCAGAAGGCTAACTTCAGGACGAACCTTGAGGCTGACGTGACCGACTGGTTCACAATCGGAACAAGGATATTCGGACAAAGGCAGAACTACGGTCTCGCCAACATCTCCAACGCTTTCAACTCTCTCTACCAGACCACTCCTGGTGTCTATCCCGGCGACGTGAACGCTTGGGGAAGGCCGGCTCTCAACGCCGAGGAATCATCCAACGCCAACAACATCTTCGGAATGATGTACGGATCTGGCGGTTACAATGTCACCTCCAGAGTCAACGGAACACTGTACGGCAAGCTCAGACCAATGAAAGGACTCAGCATTGAAGCCACAGTCAACTACTCTCCGCAATTCGGAGAAAGGCACACCTACGGCCGTCAGAACGGCTATTGGGACTATATGAATGACGTGCGCTACTCAAGCTCTGAGCTTGCCAACGCATCCGTCAGCAACACCACAAGCCGCAACTACAGTATGTCATCAGAAATACTGGCAAGGTACACCAAGTCCTTCGGAGATCATTTCCTCGGAGTGCTCGCGGGATATTCAGCGATGGAGTACCGCACTTGGGGCTGGGGTGTCGGAAAGAAAGGAGCGACAGACTGGACCCTCAACGACCTGTCCACCTACGAAAGCCTGGAGACTTCCTCCAGCTCAGCCAAGGCAGGATGGGGCCTCAGGTCATATTTCGGCCGCGTGAACTACACGTTCAAGGACAAGTACCTGTTCGAGGCCAATCTCCGCGCTGATGGATCATCAAGGTTCGGAAGCAACAACCGCTACGGTATATTCCCGTCTTTCTCGGCAGGTTGGAAGATCCACGAGGAAAACTTTATGGAGAGCGCCAAGAACTGGCTCTCGAACCTCAAGCTGAGGGCATCCTGGGGACAGGCAGGAAACAACCAGGGAATCGGCAACTACGCTTGGCAGGCCGTCTATGCCGCACAGAATATGGTTCTGGAAGGTCAGCCTACAAAGGGTTTGTACATCTCATCCCTCAGCAACGCTGACTTGAAGTGGGAGACCACAACGACCACGGACATCGGCATCGACGCAGGCTTCTTCGGAAACAAACTCACCACAGAGATCGACTATTACTTCAAGAACACGACGAACATCCTCTACACCCCGGCCATCTACCTCACGATGGGAGAGGTCTCTGGAGTGCCTTCAAACCTCGGAAGCCTTGTCAACCAGGGTGTCGAGCTCTCGATAAACTGGAGAGACCAGATCGGCAAGGATTTCAGTTACTTCGCAGGGGTGAACTTCTCCTACAACAAGAACAAGGTCACAAACTTCAAAGGTGATCTGGTTAAGGAATGGGTTGACGGAGAGTATTTCAACAACCTTGCGAACGTGACAGCCAACTCAGGCAGCGGAAAACTCTGCGAAGGCCACCCGATGGGAGAGCATTATCTCAGAAGGGTTTACAAAGGAAGCGGCAAGGGTTACACCGGCGGTGCCGTTGACCCAGGCGCTGGTCCTAAGGATGGTATCATCAGAACTCAGACCGACTTCGACTGGGTGCAGGCGATGCTCGACTCCGGCTACAAGTTCAACGGTGTCACCTCCCTTAACAAAGACCAGCTCTGGTACGGAGACCTCATCTACGAGGACAGGGACGGAGACGGCAACTATGGTGACGATGACGATATGGACTTCAACGGCCACACCAGCACCCCATCCTACAATCTTGGAATCAACCTCGGCTTCGCCTGGAAGGGCCTTGACTTCAGTATGACCTGGTCCGGAGCGTTCGACTTCCACATCATCTGGAACGCCTTGTACTACAACGGAACCCAGACGACCAACGGACACGGAATCAGCGAGAGGGTGGCCAACGACCACTACTTCTTCGATCCTGACTACCCGGAAGACACCAGAACGAACATCTACGGAACCTACCCAAGGCTCACCTACGGAGACCCTCACAGCAACAGGCTTCCAAGCGAGTTCTATGAATATAAAGGTGACTACCTGAAACTCAAGAACGTACAGCTCGGCTACACGCTGCCTGCATCGCTGACCAAGAAGTTCTTCGTACAGCAGCTCAGGTTCTTCGCATCCGGAGAGAACCTTCTCACCTTCACAAAATATCCGGGACTTGATCCGGAGAAGGGCGCCACGATCGGCTATCCTCTTATGAGACAGGTGACATTCGGAGCACAGATAACATTCTAAACAGCACGGAAATGAAAAATATTCTTAAAAACATAGCACTTGGAGCCATTGTCCTCACAGCGTCAGCTGCCTGCGCGGATATGCTCGACACCGCTCCTTCCAACCAGATTTCGAGCGGAAATATGTGGACCACCCCGGAGCTTGCGCAGAAAGGAATGAACGGAATATATGAGACGTTCTACAACCGCAAGCAGAGCAACGGCACGCAGGTCCGCAGTGAGAATCTTGACGGTCTCAACAAGTATGGAATCGAGGCTTTGGGATTCTGCACCGACTACTATGCCAACAACTACCCTATCCAGCTTCTGTACAGCGAGGCGAAAAGGGCCAACGACTGGCTTGTGACATTTGAGTGGAAGTTCTGCTACACGATAGTGCACGCGTCCAACGACGCCATCGCCAATCTCGGCAAGGCCGGCCTCGACACCCCTACGTATGAAAGGTTCCAGAGTGAGGCGCACTTCCTCAGGGCGTGGGCATATTCAAGACTGAACAAATTCTATCAGGGAGTGCCTCTCTACCTTGAGCCTGTCACGAACGAGAACTGCACCAAGGTTCAATCCTCAGCGGAGGAGATCTGGAAGACAGTGATCGACGACTGCACCTATTGCATTGACAATGAATATTTCCCTGACAACACGATCACCAACTACATCGGCAGGCCTTCCAAAGGCGCGGCGTACGCGCTCAGAGGAATGGCGTATATGTGGATGAAGGAATATTCCGCAGCGGAGTCCGACTTCGAGGCTGTGGGACGTTGCGGATATGACCTCTGGCAGGGAAAATACATTGACTTCTTCACCCCGGAGAACGAGCACAGCCCTGAGATGATCTTCGCCATCCAGTACGACGAGGAATCCGGCTACTGCGACAACATCGAGCAGGCTCTTGGAGCCAGGGACACCTACGGCGGATGGACCGAGGTCAAGCCGGCGGCAGATTTCGTGGACTACTACGAGAACGCGGACGGCACCAAGTTCGACTGGAGCAAGGTTCCGGGACTGGAGGACTGGAACAACCTTACCGCCAAGCAGCGCGCGGTGTTCTTCTGCCGCGACGGTCTGAACTCCAACAAGGCTCTCGCGTCACAGAAATCGCAGGCGATCAAGATCTGCGGCAGCGATGTCTTCAACCGCTACTATCTTGACAACGGCAACGAGGCCCGCATCAAGGCCGCCTACGACAACAGGGATCCACGTCTGAAACAGACCATCGTGACCCCTTACGAGCCGGTTGACTGCTACACACCTAACTACAACGGGGATGAGAATATGATCGGCAAGGCCCTCCGCTGGCCTCTTTACAAGCAGGGCACAAGCGGCGGAGACTTCTGGCTTGACAAGAGGACTTCCGGGTACTACTGCTACAAGAAGTACGTGCGCTTCCTCAAAGGCGAGCTCATCGACAGGACACGCTGCCACACGGACTTCCCTCTCATCCGCTACACCGACGTGGTTCTCCAAAGGGCGGAGGCGCTCGTGGAGTTGAACCGACTCGATGAGGCCAAGACCCTGATAAATCTCGTGAGATCCCGTGCCGGAATGCCGGGCGTGACCCTCGGAAGCCAGGATCAGATGCGTGAGGCCGTGAGGTACGAAAGAAGGGTCGAGTTCCCTGTGGAGGCTGTCAACTACTTCGACGAAGTGCGCTGGGGCACCTACAAGGAGAGCAAGTTCCAGGGCAAGGACGTGCACGGAGGACAGTCCTGGTGGGGCGACGACACCGTTGAGTACGCCTGGTACTGGTCAGACTGCCTCTGGCCTTGGACAGCGCCTCAGAACGAGGTTCAGAAGAATTCGGCCCTCAGCACAAGAGAAGGATGGGTATATTAACAGATTTTATAAGGTAATATTATGAAAAAGAATATATTATTAGCGTTTCTTGCCGCGGCGGCGTTGGTTTGCTCCTGCGGTAAGTCCGACGAGCCGGCGGCGGAGACAGAGCCTGACGTAAAGATCGAGGTCAGCGGTCTGGCCGACAACAAGGCGACCGTCTCGGCCTCCCTGACACAAGGTGATTTCTATGGCGCGAAAATCGTCACCGGAATCAGGGTTGACAGACTTGATTTCGACTACACCAAGGAAGTGAAGCTCACACAATGGGTTCAGGAGAACGGCAAGGACATCGAGGCGTTGCCGTACAGCGAGGAACTCTCACAGCTCACCTACCAGAAAGACTACATCTCGGCTGTCATTGTCTATAACAAGGAAGGCAGGGCCTGCGCCGCAGCGTTCGAGACCTGGACGGCGGTAGGTAAACCTGACGGAATCAGCAAGGACAATTCCGCCGGAGAGCTTGATGAGAACGTGATCCAATAACCCTTAAATATTCAAGATAATGAAAAATACTCTATATGGTATCGGAATCGCGCTGCTCGCATTGAGTTCGTGCAGCGTGAAGGAAGATGTGGTGGAAAGCCACAACTCCGCCGTCAAGGTGACCTTCCAGGGAACGGCGTTCCCGCAGACAAGGACCAGCATTGGCGAAAAGAACGGGAACAGCTACCCGGTGCTTTGGTCGCTCGGTGACAAGATCGGAGTGGTCTCGACATCCTCAGAACTCTTCGCCAACGCGTCCGCAAGGCTGATTGACGAGGACTCCGGCAAGAACAGCGGAGTGTTCATCCTGGACAACGAGACAGAGATACCGGCCGAGACGGAAGCAGTGATCTACTATCCGTTCAGCGAGGCCACCACATTCGAGGGAGACGTCCTGAAGTCTTGGGTTCCGATGGAGCAGAAGCAGAGCGCGGCCAACTCAAGCGAAGGCATAGGAAGATACAGCCTTGCCTACGATGTCAGGAATATCCCCGCTACGGTCGTTTCAGACGAGTCATCGCACCAGCCGCCTGTCTCATTCTCGCTCAAGCACGCGACGGCATACGTGAAACTCGTGATCTCTTCCAGTGAATATGCGTCCTACAAGCTTGCCGGAGCATCTCTATGGTCAGAAGGAGCCGGGATCGTCGGCAAGATGGATGTCAATGTAAGGACCGGAGAGCTTAAGGTCACGAACCCTTGCGACTATGTCACTGTCACGGTTGACGAGCCTTCAGCGCTCAGTTCCGAGCAGACACTCTGGCTTGTGACCCTGCCTGTTGATCTCACCGGAAAGGATGTGTATGTCTCCGTGTCGATGACCGACGGAAAGAAGAACGTCACCATCCCTGTCAAGGTCAACGGCGGCAAGATCCTCGCCAACACTGTCAACACGATCACAATCAAGAACGTCAGCAAGTCCGACAACAAGTTCGCCTGGTACGAGCCGGAGGAGACCAGAATGCTGGCCGAAGGCTGGGCTTACGGACCGCAGAACACGTTTATGGCCACAGAGGGCAACAATGAATTCACAATTGATGTCAAGGCTCGCGGTTTCTTCAACGGTTGCGAGGAGCCTAAGTACGCAAAGATCATCTATGCCCACAACCTTAACGGAAGCAACTATCCGATCGTCATCAACGGCAAGAGAAACAACCCTAAGTCACCTGATGACTACGCCGAATTCGTGGAGATCAATCCTGACTACACTCTTACCATCAGGGCGAACAAGGACGGCTATGTCGGTTATGTCGGCAAGGTCGGAATCTGCAACGCCAAGAAGGAATATATCTGGTCATTCAACGTCTGGTACGTGCCGCAGGGCATTCAGGAACACCAGTACAAGAACGGAATCGTGATGGACAGAAACCTCGGAAACGGCTATGCTCCAGACTACGACAACTGGCACGGTATAGGAATATATTGCCAATGGGGCCGTCCATTCGGATTCAGCTGGGGAAGCATCACGTACAAAAAGGCCACAACCAATGTCACCAACCTTAAGGTTTCCGCAAAGAATCCTGATGTGTTCTTCTACACGGACGGTGCTGATAACCACCTTGGAGACTGGTATCTTGGCTCACAGACCGGAAACAGGTCAGACCGTAAGGATGACTTCTGGGGCAACCCTAACAACGGTGATTCCGAAGGCTCGACAGAGAACGGCACAAAGACGATCTTCGACCCTTGCCCTGCCGGCTGGATGGTAGTCTCCCCTGCAATCATCAAGGAAGTCCTTGACGGAAGGGAACAAGACTTCAAGACCGGAAAGAATATGAGATGGCTCATCTACAAGTACGACGGAGAGCACGAAGCCTACTGGCCGTTCTCTGGAGTGAAATGGGGCAACACGGCCGGAAACCCGGACAACAACAAGAACGACATTGTCTCCTGCTGGTCCAACTCCCCTTCCGGAAGCTACAACAGCACCGATCACAAAGCCTATCAACTCTGGTTCAGGTTCAAGAACAGCCAATGGGCTTCCACCGGAACACGCGCCTCAGGACAGAGTATAAGGTGTATGAAAGACACTGAGAACAGATAATCGAGAAAAGGATGAAGAGATACCTTAAGACACTGGCGCTGATGGTATCCGCCGCCTTAGTTTGCTTGGCCTGCTCCAAAGAACCGGAAACCTACAAGCCGGGGGGCGGGTCAAAGCCAGGCGGAGGAGGCACGGAGAAGCCATCCACCGGCAAGCCGGACTACTCAAAGCTGACAGCGTCCAACCACCCGAGGGTGATACTGACTAAAGACGCAGAGGCATCGATAAAGGCCAAGATAGAATCCGGGAGTGACGAGAACGTCACGATGCTCCACAAGCTGATGATCGACTACGCCAACACGGTCCTGAACAAGAGGGACCTTACGTACCAGAAAGTCGGCAAGCGTCTTCTGGATGTTTCCGTGGAGGCAGCGAACAGGATCATCGCCTGCTCATACGCCTACAGGATGACCGGTGACGAGAAATACCTCACGAAAGCGGAGAAGGACATCAACACAGTCTGCGATTTCAAGGACTGGAACGCCCCGACCCACTTTCTCGACGGAGCCGAAATGGCGCACGGAGTCGGAATCGGATACGACTGGCTCTACAATGAGCTGAGCAAGGAGACTCGGAACAAGGCGGAGAAAGCCATCCAGAACTATGCGTTCTACTGCGCTCTGAACAGCAAATGGAACCTTCATTTCTACCCGACGGCCTCAAACTGGAACCAAGTCTGCAATGGTGGACTTGTCACCGCTGCGGTGGCTGTCTATGAGGCCTGCAAGACAGACGCTCAGAAAATCATAGACAAAGCCATCGAGAGCAACGCCAAAGTGATGGAAACAATCTATAATCCGGACGGAAACTATCCGGAGGGATATGGATATTGGGGATATGGAACGGCTTTTGAATGCATAATGCTTTCCGCGCTTGAGACCTGCACTGGCTCCAACAGCGGTTTGTCCGAGATCGCCGGATTCAAAAAGACCGGCAAGTGGATAATGTTTATGGAGGGAATGAACAAGAAGGCGTTCAACTATAGCGACTGCGCTCCTTCAAGCGTGGCGTTTGCTCCGTTGTGGTATCTGGCCTGGAAATTCAACGATCCTTCATTGGTTTACATCGAGAATCTCAAACTCAAGGACGGAAGGTACAACAGCACCGGTGCCTACAAATATTATCCGATGGCGATCGTCTATGCCGACAAGCTGAACGCCGGCAAGGTCCAGGCTCCGTCCGACCACGTATGGTCAGGAAACGGAATCAATCCTGTCGCTCTCGTGCACGGTGATTGGTCTTTCTCTGATTCTGACAAGTTCCTCGGAGTCAAGGCCGGAAGGGCCAACTACAGCCACGGACATATGGATGTGGGATCTTTCGTCTATGATGCGATGGGGGTCCGGTGGTCAGCCGATCTGGGACTCCAGAGCTACAGCACCATCGAGAACGTCATCGCAGGGATGGGAGGCAATTTCAGCGACTTCGGCCAGAACTCGCTGAGATGGGATGTCTTCCGCTACAACAACTTCAACCACAGCACACTGACGATCAACAACGCCAAGCACAAGGCTTCCGCCGAGGCCAAGATCACTAAAGTCATTGACGAGGAAACATCGAAGGGCTGCAAGGTTGATATGTCGGACATTCTTTCCGACCAATGCGACAAGGCTTACAGAACCGTCACGATAGAAAACAACAAAGACCTTGTGGTTGTTGACGAGATCTCGGCCAAGTACAACCTTCAGGCAAAAGTACGGTGGACGATGGTGACAACAGGACAGCCGACCGTCGAAAAAGACAGGATCGTCCTCAAGAACGGAGGCAAGACGATGTACCTGAAAGTCAGCTCAAGCGGTCCGGAGGTCACCCTGAAGACGTGGTCAACCAAAGGCAAGGATTACGATGCCGACAACTCCGGCTACTACGAGGTCGGATTCGAGGCCAACGTGACAGTCAACAAGACCGCCACATTCACGACAACACTCACACCTGAATCTTGATGAATCTAACAAGACACATATTGGCAACCCTCGCGATGGCTGTGGCATTCGGCGCCGCGGCCATCGCCGGGGATAATACCCTCCTTGACGTTTACCAGTCCTCAAAGGAGGTCAGGAAATCCTTCAAGACAGGCAAGGACTGGTTTCCATTTCCTTCCTACTATGACAGGGCCGGATGGGCCAACCTTCTCGGAAGGGACTCGGCCTCCCTTGTCAGGCGAGGAGAACAATACCTTGGCTATCAATGGAAGGTAATACCGGCGACCGCATACCTTGACTTTGAGAGGACCGGCAACAGACGCACGATGGAGAATCCGCAGGGCGCTAACAGAGGCGCGTTGATCTCATTGATGCTGGCGGAGCTGGCAGAAGGCAAGGGGCGGTTCATAGACCAGATTCTGAACGGTGCCTGGCTCGCGACCGAGCAGACATCGTGGGTTCTGTCGGCACACCAGCCAAGGCAAAGGACAAAACGTGCCCTTCCGGATGCGAGGGAACGATTCATCGACCTCGGATCCGGAAGGTACGGCGCGATAATCGCCATCATACATCACTTCTTCCACAGCGAGTTCGACAAGATCGACCCTTCGGTCTCAATAGCGATTGAAGATGCGGTGAAAAGGAATATTCTAGATCCTTATCTGGACATCAAGGAGCGCAAGGCCAACCAATGGCTCGGCTACTATGGAGGAATGATCAACAACTGGAATCCTTGGTGCAACTCAGACGCGATCCTGTGCTTTCTGCTGATGGAAAAGGATCAGGCCAGGCTGGATGCCGCCGTGCGTCAAGGAATCGAGTCAATCGATATGTTCCTTGACTACAACACGTCAGACGGAGCCTGTGAGGAAGGCCCGGCGTATTGGGACGCGGCGGCCGGAAAGCTTTACGATTTCCTTCAGATTCTCTACGACGCTTCATCTGGAAAGTTCGCCATCTTTGACAACCCGAGGATCAAGAGAATGGGAGAGTTCATCTCCAGATCCTACATCGGAGACGGATTCGCGGCCAATTTCGCCGACGGGAGCGCCCTGGCGACATCAACACCGGAAATGGTCTGGGCATACGGCAAGGCCGTGCGCAGCAAGGAGATGATGGACTTCGCGCTTTGCCGCTACGCCGACAAGATCAAAGGAATATTCAGAAGTCCGCACCCTGTCGCCAACGAGGGCTACAGGGCGATGAATTCGGCACGGTTCATTCCGGAGATCGCCAGACAGACCGACTCTCTGAACAGGATCCTCTCGGCGGCATCGGAGAAAGACCGTCCGGAGGCTATGGAAAGGATTCTCGGTGACCTGAGGAAGGATGTTCCGATGTCCACGTGGTATGATGAGACAGAAATGTGTTTTATGAGGAACTCCAGCGGATGGTTCTTAGGCGCCAAAGGAGGACACAACGATGAAAGCCACAACCACAACGACATCGGAACCTGCATATTCTCAATCAGGAATATTCCTGTTCTTGTGGACGCCGGGGTCGGGACCTACACCAAGGCCACCTTCGACAACAAGGAAAGGTACAAGATCTGGGCGATGCGGTGCGAATGGCACAACCTGCCGATGATCAACGGGGTACAACAGGAGTTCGGAGGAAAATACAAAGCCGCAGATGCCAGATGCGACATAGGCAAAGGCCGTTTCTCGTTGGAGCTTAACAAGGCATACCCGGACTCAGCGGAATGCGTCTCCTGGAGGAGGGAATATATTCTCAGGCCTTCCGGCAAGCCATCACTTGAGATTACCGACACTTATAGCCTTAAGGAAAGGGTCGCAGCGGATGTGTGGCATTATCTCGTACAAGGAAAGGTTTACCTCCCGGGCGAGACCTGCGGAAAGCGAAAGATAAAGGAAGGAGAGATACTGATAGAGAACAGTCACGGGGAAGACAATGTTTTCGCCCTGCTGTCTTTCCCGGCCGGACTCAAGTATGAAGTCGAGGCCAAGGTACTCGATGACGCGGCCTTCACGAAAGTCTGGGGTGAGCGTCTCTACCGTATCACCCTCACTGATTCCGGCAACGCCCCTCTCAAGGGGAAGGTCGTGATGAATATCACAGAAATCAATCCTTTATAAAATGATGAAGCATATTTCCATACTCTTGCCTTTGCTCCTGGCTCTTGTCTGTCTCTCCGCGTACGGAGCCGAGTCAGGCAACGAGTATAGGAAATATGATGTCCGCAGCGGGCTGTCAAACAACAGCGTGAAGAGCATTCTGCAGGACAGGAACGGCTACGTCTGGCTTGCGACAAAGGACGGACTCAACAAATTCAACAGCAAAGATTTCGAGGCTTTCTGCTCCTCGGCGTCCGGGCACGGTCTCAACATCGATGACATCTGCGAGCATATTTCCAGAAACGAGATATGGATGGCGAGCACCGAGGGGCTGTTCGTCTTTGACGCGGCGCGGGACAGCACATATTCGGTAGAACCAGGAGGGGTGCATATTCAGAATTGCAACTGCCTGTGCTATGGCAAGGACAGCTGCCTGTGGATCGGCAGCAACAACGGCCTTTACAGATTCAACGAAAGGTTGGGGGAAATCAGGCACTACAGCTTCTGCTCGGATGCGGAGAGATCCCCGATAAGAATCGTCAAAAGCCTCTTGGTGGACGAGACAGGGAACATCTACGCAGGAATGGAGAGCGGACTTGTCCGCTACATCCCAGAGCTGGACGCGTTCGACGAGCCGTGCAGGCTCAGGCCGGGAATATGCCTCAACGGTGACAACATCGTCACGGCGATGCTCCAGGTCTCCCACCGCCAGATTCTGGCCGGAACACAAAACGGATTGGTGGGAGTGTTCGACACAAGGAATAACACATTCACCGAAAGCATAGTACGTGACAAGGACGGAAGGGGGATTTCTCTGTCAAGGATCCACTCCATCTTCAAGAAATCCTCGACAGAGATCTTGTTCGGGACCGACAGCGGTCTGTTCACATTCTATCCGGCCACTCAGACCTGGGCAAGGGCGAAAGGACCGCTCGGAAACGAGAGTGTCTATACATTCTGCGAGGACAGGGAGAAAGGCCTGTGGATCGGGACATATTTCTATGGAGCGAGCTATCAAACGGCAATCCAAAGCAAGATCAGCTGGTTCCTGCCCGGTTATGCTGTGAGTGAGATGTGCGAGGACAAGTCCGGAAATCTCTGGATCGCCACCGAGAACGGTGGGCTGCATTACTTCGACACCAAGTCTTCCACCCTGATTGACAAAGGAGTCAAGACACACGTCAACATCCACGCCTTGCTGCTGGACGGTGGCGGACTCTGGATCGGCACTTTCTCCAAAGGGCTTGACTGCCTGGACCTCAAGACCGGAAGCATCCGCAATTTCAGCAACATTCCGTCCGACCCGACCTCACTGTGCAACGACTATGTCTATTCCATACTGAAATCAAGGGACGGGCGGATCTTCGTCGGCACGATGTCCGGACTATGTTTCCTGGACGAAAAGTCCGGGCGGTTCTCCAGAGTCAAGGAACTGGAGGAAATGTTTATCGGAGACCTTGCTGAAGACAGCGGCGGCAACATCTGGGCTCCGACAAGAGACCACGGAATATTTCGGCTCACGGCACAAGACGGGAAGTGGGTCTGTTTCAGACCGGTGGAAGGCAGGACTGACTTGCCGGCTGATCTGAAATACACGAGGGTCAACATCGGGGAAAGCGGAGCCGTATGGTTCTGCGGAGAAAGGTATGGCATCACTAAGTACGATCCGGAGACCGAAAAGTTCACAAACTACGGCTCATCGCAGGGATTGCCAGAAAGCATCTACTACGGGGTGCTGGAAGACGGTAGCGGCAACCTATGGCTGTCTTCCAACATCGGGATTGTACGCTATAACCCGACAACCCATTACATCAGCACCTACACGGCCGAGGACGGACTTCAAAGCAGCCAGTTCAACTATAGGTCCTCGCTAAGGACAAGAGACGGGGCTATGTATTTCGGAGGAGTGAACGGCTTCAACGGTTTCAGCCCGTTCGATCTCCCGAAAAATACTGTCAGACCGGGCACTGTGATTTCCTCTGTCGAGGTCTATGACATCATTCGCGGCAGCAAGACAATGACCAAGAGGAAGTTCCATCCTGCAGGACGAATAAGGCTTCCGTACAACGCGGCCAGTTTAGACATCAACGTGGACTGCCTAAGTTTCTCGTCTCCGGACCACAACAGTTTCTCCTGGCAGATGAAGGGGCTGAACAACAGCTGGATAACCACGAACTCCTCGAAAGTTTCCTTTGCGAGACTGTCACCAGGCAAATACACATTCATAGCCCGTGGACGAAACAACAACGGTTATTGGAGCGCCGGTACAGCATCACTGACAATCTACATCGACCCACCGGTATATTTGACTGTATGGGCGAAGATTCTGTATCTTCTGGTCTTTCTGTCAATCATCTACGGAACCGGAATGCTGTTGCACAAACGACAGCTTGAGAAGCGGCAGAAAGAGATGAATGATGAGAAGATGGTCTTTTTCACCCAAGTCGCCCACGAAATCAAAACTCCTCTGTCTCTTGTCAAGTCCCCGATGGAAGACATTCTCGACCGGAAAAAGTGGGATGAGGACACTGAGACCGACCTGGAGATAATGAAAAAGAATATCGACCGGCTTCTGGAACTCGTTTGCCAGCTTCTGGACTTCAGGAAGATAGACAGCGGAGACATAGTGCTCAGTTCCGAGAACCTAGACCTTAAGGCGGTTGTCACGGACATAGTTGACCGGTTCCGCAAAAAGGGTGCTGTCCAGATTACGATAAACTCCCCTGAACACCCTTTGGTCGGCAGACTGAGCACGGACGCGATAAGCAAAATCATCGGCAACCTCCTCGAAAACTCTTTGAAATTCGCCTCATCATCCATTTGCGTGAACCTTGACGAGTTCCGGAATGACGGAAAGGATATGTTCAGGATGGAAGTCTGGAATGACGGTCCAAGGATCCAGCCGGAGTACAAGAAGAAAATATTCGAGCCATTCTTCCAGGCCTCCGGCGGCAAGAAAGGATTCGGGATAGGCCTAAGTCTTGTCAAGCTGCTTGTGGACAAGCTTGAAGGAAAGGTGTACGTCTCGGATTCCGAGTCCGGCTGCGGGATGGTCGTCGAGATTCCGGTGATTACGGCCAATGACGAGACTTCACGCCAGGATGAAACTGACGGCGGCAACGCCACGACCATCCTTGTCGTGGAAGACTCCGGTGACATCAGGGAATATCTTGTGCGCAACCTAAAGCAATCATACTCGGTTCTGTCGGCCGGAAACGGTGTCGAGGCTCTGGAAACATTGGCGCAAAACAGCTGCGATGTGGTCATCACTGACATTATGATGCCTGAGATGGATGGCTACGAGCTTCTGCAAAAGATAAGGGAAGACACGATGCTCTGTCATATTCCTGTAATTATGCTTTCCGCCCTGGATTCCACGGACTCCAAGATAAAGGCAATGCGCTGCGGAGCCGACGCATTCATCGAGAAACCATTCTCCATCAACTACATAAAGGCGACAGTGAACGGTTTGATTGAGAACAGGAAGACGCTTTATCTGCATTTCGCATCCGACCCTGGAGCCACAATCGAGGGGGAGAACATCAAGAACGATGATTCCGAATGGATCTCCAACCTCAACGCCATAATCCGAAAGAACCTGACCAACGAGGACTTTTCGGTGGACCAATTGGCCAAGGAGATGGCAGTCAGCCGTTCAAGTCTCCAGCGGAAACTGAAGGGACTTCTCGGTACGACTCCAAATGACTACATAAAACTTATCCGCCTCAAGACAGCTGCACAGATGCTTCAAAGCGGATCCTACAGGATCAATGAGGTCTGCTATATGGTCGGATTCAGCAACCTGTCCTATTTCACACGATGCTTCACATCCCAATTCGGCATCAGGCCTAAGGACTACATCAAGAAGTAATGACAGCGGATGTCCAGATCCGCATCATCGCAATCAGAATCGCGGCTCTGATGAAAAACACAGTTTCGTAAACCGATTCACCTATACATATTTATCAGCAATTTTGTACATTTGCGTTTTCACGTCTTGCTCCTGATGACTAGTAAGATATAAAAGAAATGCAAAAAGTACAGGATATGAACGAGTTACTATCC
>ULKV01003523.1_pt1 | contig 16093 bp, 10 predicted proteins | sample 1951241 | NCBI WGS metagenome assembly ULKV01 (sample SAMEA4835509, study PRJEB28245) | human gut metagenome | biome: gut microbiome; material: fecal sample | place: Denmark | collected 2008
GCTTGGTTTGGGACTCCACTCAAGATGGCGCTACGGTAGAAAATGATAACCGTGCACTTAATTGTCTGGCGTTTAGAAAGATCTGAAGTCCTGCTGGTCATTTAAAGAGGCCAGGAGTCCATAATTGGTTGGAACTTGGAGTGTGGTGCCCCATGGCTTGAAGATCAGCGCGTTATGAAGCTCTGCCATCCATTTGGGGAGACCAGAAATCCGTAATTTATTAATATGTATCGTAAAAAGAGTTCGCCCACCATACATATTCTGGGATGAGATATGAGACCTGTTGAGCATAGATTGCCACGATTTGCGGAAAATGAAATTGCCGTTGAATGTCGCTTGTTAATTCAACGAGCCTAGAGACGAGTTGATTAACAGGTGATGAACTTGCTGAATCAACGGGCTGCGTAAGGTGGAGATGATTCCGGAGCCATCGGCGTCTATGTGGCCGATGTGACCGACAATGCGGGTGTCGCTTACGGGCTGTGACCGCACTAATTCCGCGGAAAGTAGAACGGGCTGCGTAAGGTGGAGATGATTCCGGAGTCGTTGGCGTCTATGTGGCCGACGATGCGGCGGGCGCGGACAGGCTTGCGGTTGTAGAAATCGGCAGCGCTGGAATCCAATGAGTTGACACGCACGACTTGGGCGGAGTGGATGAACTTGCCGTCACCGATGTACATCCCCACGTGCGTGATCCGCTCCCTGGTGGTGTCGGTCGCGGCCTTGCCCCAGAACAGAAGGTCGCCAGGAAGCAGACCGCTCCAGTCAACATCCCCGTTGTCCTTGAATATTCCCACATCCTCTCCGATCCTTGCCTGTTGGGAGGCGTTGCGCGGAAGGAGCACTCCGTTGGCGAAATATACGCTGCGGGTGAATCCGCTGCAGTCCACGTTCTTGATGGACGTGCCGCCCCACATGTACGGTACGCCGAGGAACCTGTAACCCGTGGTCAGAAGATCCTGCCTGAAATCATTCCCGGCCGTGGTTCTGTCCTTGCGGTCTTTGGCCCATTTGTAGAACACCGCGACATCTTTAGCGGGAACATAACCGGTCTTGCCTGACGGCAGCACGACTCCGACAAACTTCTTCTTCAGAACCACCTGCCCCTCCTCATAGCCTTTGTAACGTCCTCCGGCATGCGTCCTGACACTGTACATGATTCTCACGATGTCTCCGAGCACGAAATCGGAGACAATCCTGGAATCCATCGAAGGCTCCTCGTAAATGTGTGAGAAAGCCGCTGTGCAGATGTATTTCGGAGCCTCAAGGTAGTCCTGAAGCTCTTCCTCGCTCATCGGCACGAGCCCCATCTCGTTGACCCAGGCCGTGTAAGGCTCCGGACTCTTTATCTTGACCCAGTAGCTTGACTTATCCAGGACCTCGACCACCGTCCCCATCAACGCCTGGTCTCCAAGCTCGGCGGCGTAGTCCGGTGCCTCGCGCATAAAGTTGGCGGAAAACTCAACCACAGCCCATTTCTTAGGGGCTTCCTGCGCTGAGGCGGCACAATTGAATGACAGAGCGACCGCGGCCGCCGAAGACAAAATTTTCAGGAATATGTTCATATCGACATCTGTTTATAATCAATAAACTGTTCTGCTTGAAATGCCCTTTCGTGGTTCAAACCAATCAAAAACCTTCTCTTTCCGGAACCAATGACGGATCCAACTTGTAAAAATATTCACAATTCATTAGTTTTGCAAGGAATATGTCGTCCTTTTCGGTGGCACGTGTCGGGAAAAGGGGATAGGGCAATCACATCCGGACGTGGAACAGGAGTTCTCCTTAATGGATTTCTTTGAAAACCGAATGCCCGGAATAGGACAATCACAATTGAACGTGGAACTGAAGAGGACGCGAAGGAAAGGTGAATCGGAAGAAGGAGTAACGGCTGCATTATGTTTGGTTTTTCAGAAGGGAAAAGATACAATTCGTTCGTGGGTTATTACCGTCGCAGGTACGGTGAGCGGCTCCAGAAACTTGTTCTGGACGCAGGGTTCTCGTGCCCTAACCGGGACGGAACCGTGGGGCGGGGAGGGTGTACCTACTGCGACAACGCCGCTTTCCATCCTGGTTACAGTACTCCGGGGAAGCCGCTTCTGACACAGATTGACGAAGGAATAGAGTTCCAAAAGGTGCGATATCCGAGGGCGAGGCACTACCTGGCATATTTCCAGGCATATTCAAACACATACGGTCCGTTGGATCGGTTGACGGCTCTTTATGAGGAGGTCCTGAGCCATCCGGAGGTGGTGGGGATCGTGATCGGCACGCGTCCGGATTGTGTCGATGAGAAGAAGCTGGACTATCTGGCTGGCTTGGCGTCGGGGCGTGTCCTTTCAGGGTGGCAAAGATCCCTTCGGCAGGCTCCGGGACCGACTGTCCAGGCTCCGGGACCGACTGTCCAGGCCCCGGTTCCGGATACCCTCACCGCCCCCATAGTGGTGGTAGAGTACGGCATCGAGTCCTGCCACGACAGCACCCTGCGCCACATCAACCGCGGCCACAGCTTCGAGTGCGCCCGCAAAGCCGTGGAAATGACCGCCGAAAGAGGCATCGACACCGGAGCCCACTTCATTCTCGGCCTCCCCGGCGAGACCAGAGAGATGCTCCTCGACCAATGCGGCCTTATCTCCTCCCTCCCGCTGCGCTCCGTCAAATTCCACCAGCTCCAGATCGTCAGAGGCACAGTGATGGAAAAGGAATATGCCGCCGACCCCTCAGCCTTCTACCGTCCCGGTCTTGATGAATATCTTGACTTTGTCATCGACATCCTCGAACGCCTGCGCCCCGACCTTTACATCGAACGGGTCGCCGGCGAGGTCCCGCCCCGCTTCGTGAACGACACCCCTTGGGGACTCGTCCGAAACTTCGAGATCCTCCGCCTTCTGGACAAACGTCTTGAGGAACGGGACACGTGGCAAGGCCGTTTATATTCAAAGCCTTGATTAATCGGCTGGCACAACTTTCGCTTGCCGGAAGGCCGGCTGTCGGGCCGGAAACCGAATTTTTTGAGGCCATAGAGGCAGAACAACCCTCCGGCCAAGCCAACTATTGCGTGAAAATTCTTATATTTGTCAAATTTATTTGATTACAATGGCGAAGTTTGTAAACCGAGAGATTCCTGAAGGCCTCACCTTCGATGACGTTTTGCTGGTTCCGGCACATTCCGATGTACTTCCTCGTGACGTGGATGTCACAACAAATTTCACGACTGACATCAAGCTCCACACCCCGATCGTGTCGGCCGCGATGGACACAGTCACAGAAGCCGATCTTGCCATAGCGATGGCGAGGGCCGGTGGTATCGGTGTGATTCACAAGAATATGACCATCGAGCAGCAATGCGAGCAGGTGCGTCACGTGAAGAGGGCTGAGAACGGAATGATCTACGATCCTGTGACGATCAGCCCGGACGCGAATGTCGGCAACGCCCTCGCGATGATGAAGAAGCATCACATCGGCGGCATTCCTGTCGTGGACGCCAACGGCTTCCTCATCGGAATCGTCACTAACCGTGACTTGAGGTTCCAGGAGGATATGCAGCTGCCGATTTCCGAGGTTATGACAAAGGAGAACCTCGTGACCGCGCCTAAGGGCATCACCCTGGCCGACGCCACGAAGATCCTCCAGCACAGCAAGGTCGAGAAGCTTCCTGTTGTTGATAATGACGGCAAGCTCGTCGGCCTGATCACCTACAAGGACCTTATGAAGATCAAGGACAACCCTATCGCCTCCAAGGACAGCAAGGGCCGCCTCCTCGTCGCCGCCGCCGCCGGAATCAAGTCCGACACGCTCGACAGGATCGGTCTTCTGATCGACGCCGGAGCCGACGCTGTTGTCCTCGACACCGCCCACGGACACTCCGAAGGTGTGCTCAGGATGATCAAGAAGGCCTGCGACGCCTATAAGGATTTCCAGATCATAGCCGGAAACGTCGCCACCGCCGCCGGTGCCAAGGCTCTCGCCGATGCCGGAGTCAAGGCCGTGAAGGTCGGAATCGGCCCGGGCTCGATCTGCACCACGAGAATCATCGCCGGAATCGGCGTGCCGCAGCTGACGGCCGTAATGGAGGCCGCATATGCCCTCAAGGGAACGGGCGTGCCTGTGATCGCTGACGGCGGTATAAGATATTCAGGAGACATCGTCAAGGCGCTTGCCGCCGGTGCCAGCACCATCATGGCAGGCTCCCTGCTCGCCGGAACGGAGGAATCCCCAGGCGAGACAATCATCATGAACGGCCGCCGCTTCAAGTCCTACCGCGGAATGGGATCCCTCGAAGCGATGGAGCAAGGCTCGAAGGACAGGTATTTCCAGGACATGGAGTCCGACATCAAGAAGCTCGTACCAGAAGGAATCGTGGCCCAGGTGCCTTACAAGGGAACCGTCTCAGAGGTTGTCTATCAGCTTGTCGGCGGACTCAGGGCCGGAATGGGCTACTGCGGAGCGCATACTGTCGAGGAACTCAGGAACGCCCAGTTCGTGCGCATCACCAACGCCGGCTTCCTTGAGAGCCACCCACACGATGTGACCATCACCAAGGAAGCCCCTAACTATTCCCGCTAATCAATGATGCTCAGGAGGTTCCGCATATTCATGATGGCCGTCGCCGTTGCCGCCCTTCCGTCCTGCAAGGCAATATCCTCGCTGATTCACGACGGGGAGGTTGTCGCCAGGCTGGGAGACCATAAACTCTATCGCTCGGAACTGGACGATGTGATCCCCAAGGGCACGTCTCCGGAGGACAGCGTGAACCTTGCGAACCTCTACATCAACTCGTGGGTGAAGGACAAGGCTTTCCTCGACATAGCTCAGCAGCGTCTCTCCAAGGAGGAAAAGGATGTCTCGAAGGAGCTTGAGGCCTACCGCCAGTCGCTTCTGCGGTACCGCTACGAGCAGCGCTACATCAACGAGCGCCTCGACACCACCGTCTCAAAAAAGCAGATTGATGAATATTATGGCTCCCACAAAGAGTCCTTCAAGCTGGAGCGGCCGATCCTCAAGGCCCGTTTTATGAATATTCCGAAAGATTCTCCGAATCTTCAGAAGATCAAGAAGCTGATGTCTTCGGACAAGGTTGAGGACGTGGTGGCCGCTGACAGCATCGCCTTCAATTCGACCCAGCGTTACCATGACTATTCCAATGGCTGGATAGACGCGGTGAAACTGGCCGCCGAGTTCGGTGTGGACTATGTTCAGATGCTCTCACAGCGTAGCGGCAACTTCATAGAGATGCCGGACGGGGATGCCAACATCTCTGTCGCGTTCATAGTGGATTACCGGAGGGCCGGGGAGATCGCTCCGGTGGAATATTGTGAGGACAGGATAAAGGACATCATCATCAGCGGAAGAAAGCACGAGCTCCTGGCCGGTTTGGAACGGGACTTGATAGAAGACGCCAAGGTTAAGGAGAATTTTGAAATATATTCGAAATGATAAAGAAAACAGCAATCACCATCTTCGCCCTCGCAGCGACCTGCGCGATGGCTTCTGCCCAGAAATACAAGTACGTTGACAAGACCGTCGCCGTTGTCGGCAACGAGGCGATCATGATCTCCGACATCGAAGGGGCGGTCAAGGACCGCAGCGCCCAGGGCTTTTCATCAGACAGGAATGTCCGCTGCGAGGTGCTGGAATCGATTCTCGAATCGAAGATATTCCTGATGCAGGCCAGGATCGACTCTCTCACGGTCAATCAGGACATGGTTGAGGGAAGCCTTTCCCAGCAGGCGGACAGGATGCTGACCTACCTCGGCGGCGAGGACAAGGTTGAGGAATATTTCGGCAAGCCTCTCTACCGCCTCCGTCAGGAATGGCGCAAGCAGTACGAGGACATGAGCCTCACACAGCAGGCCCAGCAGGAGATCATGAAGAAGATCCCGGAGATGACACCTTATGATGTAAAGGAATATCTTGACACGGTTGACACCAAGAACCTTCCGATAGTTCCTATCAAGTACCAGCTCAGTCAGATCTGCCGTTATCCGGACCGCGAGGCCGCGAACATGGCCGTGCGCGAGAAGTTGCTGGACCTCCGCGAGAGGATCATCAACGGAGAGAAGTTCTCCACTCTTGCTCGAATATATTCGGAGGATCCGGGTAGCGCCCGTAAGGGTGGCGAGCTTGGAATGGCCTCGAAGTCAATCTTCTGGCCTGTGTTTTCGGATGCGGCTATGGCTTTGAAGCCGGGTGTTATCTCGCAGATTGTCGAAACTCCTGACGGATTCCACATCATCGAGGTCATCGAGAAGAAAGGCGACATGTTCAACGCCCGCCACATTCTGATGAAGCCTAAATACACTGATGACGACAGGGATAAGGCGTTCAAGACTCTGGACAGCCTCCGTACCGAGATCAACAATAACGCCGTGACGTTCCAGATGGCGGCGAACTTCTACTCACAGGATCCGGCCACCAGGACCAACGGCGGTCAGATGTCCGATCCGAACACCGGCTCGGCATATTTCGAGATTGACCAGCTCAAGCCGGAGGACTATCTGGCCATCAAGGACTTGAAGGAGGGCGAGATCTCCGAGCCTGTGGAGTCCACTGACAATGATGGCCGTCAGGATCAGGTCAAAGACTATGTCGTTGGAAAGACCATCTACAAGATCATCCGTGTTGACAAGATCATTCCGGCCCACACTGCGTCGTTTGAGGAGGATTTCAGCCAGCTTCAGGAGCAAGTCCGTCAAGACAAGCAGATGAAGGCCATCGATGACTTCCTCGCCGGCAAGATCAAGGAGACCCACATTGTCATCGACCCGATGTTCAAGGACTGCGAGTTCCGTCGTCCGGGTTGGGCTTCAAAGTTCTCTGAAGACTGATGCTTGCGAGACGTCTGGCATATTCATTAATCCTTCTGCTGGTTTCGTTTGGCCTTTTCGCCCAGAACACCGAGCAGAAGGACAGTCTTGTGCGCCTGCTGGGATGTGATGAGCTTCAGCAGGTCGAGGAATATGGCCAGAGCTACAGGAAGGCTTTGGGACATGCCAGATTCGAGCACAATTCAACTCTTCTGATCTGCGACACCGCCTTGTGGAATGTCAACCAGAATGTTATAAACGCTTTCGGCAACGTCCAGATCATTCAGAACAACACAGTGCTCAGCAGCGAGAGCCTCGACTATCTCATCGACCAGAACCTCGCTCAGTTCAGAGGCGCGCTGGTCCAGCTTAGGGACAAGGACGGGAACACCCTGCGTACCACTGACCTGGACTATAACACCAAGGACAGTGTGGCCGTGTTCAGGAACGGCGGTGCCTTGCGCGACAAGGACGGCCAGATCATCGAGAGCGATGACGGCCATTACTATTCCAAGCTCAAGACGTTCAGTTTCACGAACAACGTCAACATGTACACTGACTCGATATTCGTGAAGACTGATGATCTGGACTACAACACAGGCACGAACGTAGCCACTTTCGGAACCGGCACCAACGCATGGAGGGACAACAACATGCTTTCTTCTCAGGCCGGTTTTTACGAGCGGACTTTGGAAAAGTTCACGTTCTTCAGGAACGTGCATATTCTTACCGAGAACCAGGAGGCATGGGCTGACACCTTGGTATATTACCGGGTTCCGAACAATGTGGAGATGTTTGGCCATGTGGAACTGCTTGACACGACTCGCAATGTGGCCGCGGTGGCCGGTTATGTGCAGTATATAGATTCCTTGTCATTCATAAAGTTGACCCGTGAGCCGGCTGTGATAGCGATCAGCGAGCAAGGGGAAAAGAGAGATACAGCTTACATCGGTGCGGACACATTGATTCTGCGCTCCATACCGAAATGTGATGTGGATTCATCGGAGATTTCCAATTCGGCAAGCCGTCTGAAAGAGATAAACGTGGATCCTGTCACGGAGTACCGTCGCAAGGCCTACGAGGCAGCCAAGGCCGCGGCCGAAGAGGCCCGCAAGAAGCGGGAAGAGGAAGACCCTAACGCCGCCGGAGCCTCCGACAGAGGCGCCTCCGCTGTCAAGCCAGGTGGAAAACCGACCGGGAAACCGGCTGGCAAGGCAGGTGGAAAACCGACCGGGAAACCGGCTGGCAAGGCAACTGGAACGGCTATAGGAAAGACGGCGGGAACAACGGCTGGAAAGACAGGTGATAATCCAGGAGGAAAGGCGATCTCGAAATTCGGAAAACTGTCAGGTGACGCGATGATCGGCGATCCTGTGACGAAAGGCCGTCAAGGCCTTCCCGCTCCATGGGATGATGTCATTGAATATGCTCCTCCACGGTTCCAATTGCCGGACACCCTGAAAACGTCGCCCGACACTGTACGTGTTCCAAGCGACAGTCTGGCGGCGAAGACCCTTTCCGCGGTCACTGAACCTGTTTCGGTCACTGAGCCTGCCGAAGTGACCAATCCGCAATCACCGGATTCCCTGACCGTTCCTACGGATTCCCTGACCGTTCCTACGGATTCCCTTACCGTGCCTACGGATTCCCTGACCGTGCCGGGTGATTCCCTGCATGTTCCAACTGACTCTTTGTCTTTGGCCCCCAAGGATTCCACGAAGATCAGTTTCATCTATGGCATACGTAACGTCAAGGTGTTCCGTAACGACATGCAGGTCGCATGCGACTCTCTTGCCTACACGGATCTTGACTCTTTGATAAGGTTGTATGAAAACCCGATTGTCTGGAATGAGATCAAGCGGCAGTACAGTGCCGACAGTATAACCGTCATTGTCAAGAACCGGTCCATTGACCGCGCCAGCTTGATGTCCAATGCCTTTATAATAGTGCAGGAGGACACCTTGTCCTATGACCAGATCCGCGGAACAGAGATGATGGCATACTTTGACAGTACCGGTGCGTTGAGGCGGTTCGACTCGATGGGTGGCGCGTCCGGAGTCTTCTACATCGAGGAGAACGGAAGTCTGGCCACCGTCAACAAGTTCGAGTCAAAGATGTTGACCGCGACATTGAAGGACGGTAATATTCAGGACTTGAACTACTTCGATGCCGTGAAGACAGATGCCTACCCGGTTGTCCAGATGAAAAAGGACGAGAAGATTCTGAAGGGATTCGACTGGCAGCCGGACAAACGTCCCAAGGGACCGGAGGACATCACGCCATATAAGCCGCGAGAGTCCCAGAGGAAAGTCTATGAGAATGTGCCGAGAGCCGAATTCGCGCAGACGGACATCTACTTCCCGGGCCACATGAACAGCGTCTATAAGATGCTGGCCAGACAGGATTCCTTGAAACGGGTCCGTAACGCTGAGCGCAGAAGGCTTGAGGCCGAGCGCAAGGCTGAGGCTGCCAGGATTGCCGACAGCCTTAGGATCGTTGCCGCCGCCGACAGCCTTGCTTTGGCGGACAGCCTTGCCCGTGCCGACAGTCTGGCTCTGAGAGACAGCCTTGCCAGCCGTGATTCTTTGGCGCGACAGGACAGTCTTGCCGTGAAGGACAGCCTTGTGGTTTCAGATTCGTTGTCGGTCAGCAAGGCCGATTCATTGGCCAATGATCCTTCGGCCATAAAGAAGGCTGAGCAAGAACGCAAAAAGGCTGAGAGAGAGAAGGCGCGAAAAGATCGTCAGGCGGCCAAGGAGGCCAGATGGGCTGAACTTGACGCCCGTGATGCCGCTAAGGCTAAGGCCAAGGAGGAGAAAGCGTTGAAGAAGAAGCGTCAGAAGACCCTCAAGACATTGAAGGCGATGGAGAAACGTCGTGCTAAGGAAGAGAGGATGCTTGAACGCTACAAGGCTCGTTACGAAAAACAGAAAGCCAGAAAAGCCGCACGGAAAGCCGGTAAAAAATAAGGACTGACCTGAAGGCCAGTCCTTGATCCTTTATAATAGAATCCTTTTTTAGAGAAGTTTCTTCTTGAGGGCGTCGATCATGTCCACGGTCATGGTCTCCAGATCATAGGACGGTGTCCATCCCCACTCCTCGCGGGCGCAGGAATCATCCATCTTGTCCGGCCAAGAGTCAGCGATCGCCTGACGTACCGGATCCACCTCATAGCGCATCTTGAATCCAGGGATATGTTCCTGAATCTTGTGGTAGATAATCTCCGGATCAAAGCTCATGGAGGCGATGTTGAACGAGTTGCGGTGTTTCAGCTTGGAAGGATCCGCGTTCATGATGTCCACGGCGGCCTTCAGCGCGTCAGGCATGTACATCATGTCCATGAATGTCCCGGCCGCGATAGGGCAGACAAACTCTTCGCCTTTTACTGCCGCATAGTAGATCTCAACGGCATAGTCTGTCGTGCCGCCTCCAGGAAGTGTCACATTGGAGATAAGTCCAGGGAACCTTACCGAACGGGTGTCCACACCGTATTTGGTGTGATAATAGTCACTCAGCAACTCGGTGGCCACCTTGGTCACGCCGTACATCGAACGAGGCCTCTGGAGCGTGTCCTGAGGAGTGTCCTGATGCGGAGTCTCAGGGCCGAACGAACCGATCGAGGATGGTGTGAACACAGCGACATTGTTCTCCCTCGCGATCTCAAGAATATTCATGAGTCCGTCTATCTGGATGTGCCATGCCAGCTGCGGCTTCCTTTCCGCGACAGCCGAGAGCAGGGCGGCGAGATTGTAGATTGTGTCGATGTTGTACTTCTTCACGATGCCCAGAAGTTGCTCACCGTTGCAGACATCAGCCTCCTCGGCGGGACCGCTCTCAAGCAGAACACCCTTTGGCTCAGCGCCTTTGATGTAGCCGGCGACAACGTTGCCCTCCGGGTACATATTCCTGATTTTCATTGTCAGCTCCGAACCGATCTGTCCGGTCGAACCTATCACTAGTACATTTTTCATTGCGGATCGCTTGTTTATTGCTAAATTAGCAAGTGCAAATTTACATTATTTTCTGACAAGAGCCCTTATTTATAATAAAATATTATCGATTTTGTCAAAAATTAATATATTTGTCAGTGCGAAATCGAAACGTTTTAAAATTTTATCAATATGTACGGAAAATTCCAGGAACATCTACAGGCAGAGCTTGCCTCCATCAAGGAAGCCGGACTCTACAAGAACGAGAGAAACATCGCCTCCGCACAATCCGCCGAGATCACTCTCCAGGACGGCAGCAAGGCTCTTAACTTCTGCGCCAACAACTATTTAGGTTTGGCTGATTCCCCGAGGCTCATCGAGGCAGCCAAGAAGGCTATGGACGAGAGGGGATTCGGAATGTCCTCTGTCCGTTTCATCTGCGGAACCCAGGATCTTCACAAGGAGCTTGAGGCTGCCATCTCCGACTTCTTCCACACAGAGGACACCATCCTCTACGCATCATGCTTCGATGCCAACGGTGGGGTGTTCGAGCCTCTGCTCACGGCTGACGACGCCATCATCTCAGATTCCCTGAACCACGCCTCCATCATCGACGGAGTGCGTCTTTGCAAGGCTGTCCGTTACCGTTACGCCAACGCTGATATGGCCGACCTTGAGCGTTGTCTCCAGGAGGCTCAGGCCCAGAGGTTCCGCATCATCTGCACCGATGGAGTCTTCTCAATGGATGGCAACGTCGCTCCGATGGACAAGATTTGCGAGCTGGCCGAGAAGTATGACGCCCTCGTGATGGTTGATGAGAGCCATTCCGCCGGCGTTGTCGGCAAGACCGGCCACGGAGTCGCGGAGCAATATGACTGCTATGGCCGCATTGACATATTCACAGGCACCCTCGGCAAGGCGTTCGGTGGCACCGTCGGCGGATTCACCACAGGCCGCAAGGAGATCATTGACATGCTCCGCCAGCGCTCGCGTCCGTATCTCTTCTCCAACTCTCTGCCGCCTATGATCGTGGCCGCCGGCATCGAGATGTTCAAGATGCTCAAGGAAAGCAACGAGCTTCACGACCGCCAGCAGGAGAACGTGAACTACTTCCGTGACAAGATGTTGGCCGCCGGCTTCGACATCAAGCCGACCCAGAGCGCCATCTGCGCCGTGATGCTCTACGATGCTCCTCTGTCCCAGAAGTTCGCTGCCAAGATGGCCGAGGAAGGAATATTCGTGACCGGCTTCTACTATCCGGTTGTCCCTAAGGGCCAGGCCCGCATCCGCGTCCAGCTCTCAGCCGCCCACAAGCGCGAGCACCTCGACAAAGCCATCGCCGCCTTCATCAAAGTCGGCAAGGAACTCGGTGTCATCAAATAACCTTTCTTTGAATATCCCGACGGTCTCCCTGAGCCTCCCTCGTCGCTTCGACAGGCTCAGCGACCAACTGGAACCAAAGCCCCGGACGCTGAGCCAGTCGAAGCGCCCGGGGCTTTGGGCTTACCTTTAGCTGAAGATCAAGGCAGTCCCTGAGCCAACGGTGCGCTGGGCTTGCCGAAGTCTCAAAGGGGGAGACTGTCTTAAAAGTAAAAGTACCCCCCCAGTGAGGATTGAAAATTCGTTGTCGCCCCTGTATAGGGGTACAGACTTTTCTACTCTCGCCGAGACTTTTCAGACAGTCTGGGGGGACCGAGGGAATGCGCCTGCGTGGCGTTTAATTGCTTAGTAACCAATAAAATAAACATTCTCGTGGTTCGGTTTTGTCCACCACGAGAATGCTTTTATTGTTGATAACCAGTTGGTTATCTGCCACGGAAATTTACTCCGCGTAGAGCGAGATGATGTTTAGGATGACCTGAGAGGCCTTCTCGATGCTCTGGAGAGGAACGAACTCCATCTTGCCGTGGAAGTTCAGGCCGCCGGCGAAGATGTTCGGGCAAGGCAAGCCCTTGAAACTGAGGTTAGCCCCGTCGGTACCGCCACGGATCGGCTGGATCTTAGGCTTGATTCCGGCCATCTCCATAGCCTTCACGGCTTTCTCGACAACGTGATAGTGCGGCTCAACCTGCTCGCGCATATTGTAGTACTGATCTTTGATCACAGCCGTCGCCGTACCATCGCCGTACTTCACATTGATGAAGTCCACGCATTTTTGCATGATCGCCTTCTTGCTCTCGAACTCCTTGCGGTCGTGGTCACGGATGATGTAGGTGATGTCAGCCTCCTCGACCGTTCCGTTGAACCCGACGATATGGAAGAACCCTTCGTACCCTTCGGTATATTCAGGTCTCTGCTGGACCGGCAGCAGTCCGTTCAGTTCAGTCGCGATCAGAATGGCGTTCTTCATCTTGCCCTTGGCGTAGCCAGGATGCACATTCCTTCCTTGAATATGTATCTTCGCCGAAGCCGCGTTGAAATTCTCGAACTCCAGCTCTCCGATCTCGCCGCCATCCATCGTGTAGGCATATTCAGCCCCGAACTTCTTGACATCGAACTTAACGACTCCGCGTCCGATCTCCTCGTCTGGCGTGAACCCGATCTTGATCTCACCGTGCTTGAACTCAGGATGCTCCACGATGTACTGCACCGCGTCCATAATCTCCGCCACACCGGCCTTGTCGTCCGCGCCAAGCAGCGTGGTGCCGTCGGTGGTGATCAGCGTCTGACCCACGTAGTGAAGCATCTCCGGGAACTCCGAAGGCTTCAGCGCCAGGCCCGGCACACCTTTTAAAGGAATATCCCCGCCGTCATATTCATTGATTATCTGAGGTTTGATGTCCGCGCCTGATGCGTCCGGAGCGGTGTCCACGTGGGCGATGAAGCCGATCGCCGGCACTTTCGCCTCGATGTTCGAAGGGATCGACCCCATCACGTAACCATATTCATCCAGAGTGGCTTCCACTCCGAGAGCCTGAAGCTCGTCGCGCAGCATCCGCAGCAGATTGAGCTCTTTTTCCGCCGAAGGCTGGCTCTCTGATTCCTCGTTCGACTGAGTGTCAACGCTGACGTACCTCAGGAACCTGTCCAAAACTTTTTCCATGTTGTTGTTATTTTCTGGTCGCCGAGCCTGTCGAAGCGACTTCCATAACGGCACTTCGGCAGGCTCAGTGGCCGTTTGTTTATTCCTTAGCCCTCAAAGAAGCGATCACCGTGTAGGCGATGATTCCGATGAACGGAATGATCGCTATGGCCTCGCCATACTGCGCGTTCCAATCCGCCATGAACCAATCCACGTTGAAGAACTTCAGCAGCGCGCTCACGACACCCATCAACGCGCCGCCGGCGATGAATCCCGAAGCGATCAGCGTACCCTTGTTCAGACGCGCCTCGTTCAGAGCCTTGTCCTTCGAGCGTGTGCTCACGTACCAGGAGATTGCGCCGCCGACCAGCAACGGCAGGTTAAGATCGATAGGAATGAACATTCCAAGCGCAAACGCCAATGCCGGTATCTTGAAGAAAGTCAGCACGATGGCCAGCACCGCACCGATTCCGTAAAGCAGCCACGGAGCGCCTCCGCCGTTCATCATCGGCTGGATCACCGCCGCCATGGCGTTGGCCTGAGGAGCCACGAGAGCCTGGTCGCCGACGAATCCGTAGGTCTTGTTCAGCACGAGCATCACGCCGCAGACTGTCGCCGCCGCGACAGCCACACCCACGAACTTCCAGCCTTCCTGCTTCTTTGGCGTGCTTCCGATCCAGTAACCGATTTTGAGGTCGGTGATGAATGAACCTGCAACCGAAAGCGCCGTGCAGACAACTCCACCGATGATCAAGGCCGCGGCCATACCGGCGTTGCCCTTAAGTCCCACAGCCACAAGGATAAGCGCGGCGATGATAAGCGTCATAAGTGTCATTCCGCTCACTGGGTTTGTTCCCACGATGGCGATGGCGTTGGCCGCCACGGTAGTGAACAGGAACGAGATGATCGCCACGATCAGCAGCCCGACAACTGCCTGCCAGATGTTGTTCACAACTCCTCCGAACGCGAAGAAAGCGAACACAGCCAACAACGTCAGCACAATGCCGAACACAATGGTTTTCATAGGAATATCCTCCTGTGTCCTCTCGGTGTTCTCAACCTTTCCTCCCTTCTTGCCGAACTCGCCGACAGCCAGTCCCACAGCCGACTTGATCACACCGAACGACTTGATGATGCCGATGATTCCGGCGGTCGCGATGCCACCGATGCCGATGTGCCTTGCATAATCCTTGAATATCTGGTCAGGGCTCATCTCTCCGATTGTCATTGTCACTCCGGTGTTCATCAGATCAATCACCTGTCCGCCCCAGATGAGGTTCATCAGCGGGATGATCACCAGCCACACCAGGAAACTGCCGCAGCAGATGATGAAGGCATATTTCAGGCCCACGATGTAGCCGAGGCCCAGCACAGCCGCTCCGGTGTTCAGTTTCAGAACGACCTTCGCCTTGTCAGCGATTGTCTGTCCGAATCCCATCACGGTGGTGCTGACCGTATCCGCCCACGCACCGAAAGTGCTGACAATGAAGTCATAAAGACCTCCGATGAGACCGCTCACCAGAAGCGTTCCAGCTCCCTTGCCGCCGCCTTCGCCGCTAACGAGGATCTGTGTCGTGGCCGTGGCCTCAGGGAAAGGATATTTCCCATGCATCTCTTTCACGAAATATTTCCGGAAAGGGATGAGGAACAATATTCCTAAAACACCGCCGAGCAGCGACGAGAGGAACATCTGCATAAAGTTGACATCAACTCCAAGAATGTAGATGGCAGGAAGTGTGAATATAGCGCCCGCCACCACAGCTCCGGAGCAGCCTCCGATCGACTGGATGATGACGTTCTGTCCCAGACCTTCCTTCTTGCCGAGTGCGCTTGTCAGACCCACCGCGATGATCGCGATCGGGATCGCCGCCTCGAACACCTGTCCCACGCGCAGCCCCAGATAGGCCGCCGCCGCGGAGAAGATGACCACCATCAGCAATCCAAGGGTCACTGAATATGGCGTAACTTCCGCCCATTTCCTCTCCGCCCCCAAGAGCGGCTTGTACTCCTCGCCCGGTGCCAGCTCCCTTTGAGCGTTCTCCGGTAAAGCATTTCTTTTTTCTTCCATTGATCGTTATTTTGTTTTCATTTCTTTCTTGTCATTCCGTCCGGCCCCCTCGATAGGCTCAGGGTCCGGTGTCGGTCGCTGAGCCTGTCGAAGCGCACCGACAAAAAACAAATATACTATATTAAGGTGAAAATCCCCACTCATCGAAAATTTTTATAAAAAAATGTCAAAAAAAATTTGGAGGTAAAGAAAAAGTGCGTATCTTTGCAGCCCGTTTCGGAAGAAGCGGTACAAAAATAAGTTCATTGACAATACTGAGAGATTACAA
>ULKV01028261.1_pt1 | contig 15609 bp, 7 predicted proteins | sample 1951241 | NCBI WGS metagenome assembly ULKV01 (sample SAMEA4835509, study PRJEB28245) | human gut metagenome | biome: gut microbiome; material: fecal sample | place: Denmark | collected 2008
GGTATAAAGCTTGTCCGCCGTCAGCGTCAAGGTCAGCGGCGCGTAGGGCATGAGGAAGGAAACCGCGTCGTTCCCCTCGCTGATACTCAGGGAAACAGCCGGGTCGCTCTGGAAAACGTGGATGCCGCGATAGCCCGCTGCGGGCGCGATTTGCACCGTCACCTGCTCACCCGCGCGGCACAGCAGGTCGTTGCCCTCCGCCGGCATGTCGCTGCCCCAGAGGACGTTCTGCGCGTCGATGGTCACGCGCTGCGTGTCCGCCGTCCACGTCAGCGTAACGATGCGCTTTTCTTCGCGCCCCGTTACGGGCAGGAATGCGGCCGTCTCCTCGCCGCGCAGTCCCGTCAGGTGAATGAGGGCACGCTCGTCCGCGCCGAAGTCGCTGCGCTTGAACTGCGTCACCCACTCGCCGCGCTCCTTGTCGAAGGTGAAGCTCGCCACGGCGCCGCTGCGCAGGGTCAGGCTCGGCGTGAAGTAATCCGGGCGCGCGCCGCTGATGCGAACGCGGTAGGTGATGCGCCCGTCCTGCTCGCCATAGCGGTAGACGTACACCGGGAATTCCGCTACCAGCGTGCTGTCATCCGTCAGCGGGAACACAACATCGCCCTCGCGGGAAAGATAGACATAATTTTCCGCCACGGCAAAGCAGGATTCGCCGCCATTCAGGCGGTAGACCTTGCTCCACGGGTCTGCGCTGCGCATTTCCGGCAGCAGCACATACTGCTCCTGCAAATCCGGATACTTCTCCGCAAACGCCGCCTCGATGCTGTCCATCATGTTGACCGCGCCCATCGGGCAGCTGTCGCCCGTGTACTGCACCGTCGTTTCGGTTAGCAGCGCGCCGTCCCAATCCGCCGTTTCCAGCTGCATGTCCTTGGCGCTCTGGTCAACAAGGCGGAAGCGCACGGTCAGGCTGATTTTCTTCTCCACCTTCAGCTCGCTGCCCATATACAGCTTCTGCCCCGGCACAAGCGCGTTCTTGCCCGGATTCAGCACAATATCGCCCGTCGGCAGCGGGTCATCCGTCAGGTTCACGAGGTTCGTCGCAATCCCGATATCGAGATTCATCGGCTTGTCCACCACGATGGTGGAGCGGACATTGCCCTCGCCGTTCAGCGACACATTGCCCGATGCGCCCAGAATCAGCTCCTGAACATCTGCCGCCGCGCCGATGTTCAGCCGCACGTCCTCGTCCGACAGCACATACAGGCGGTCGATTTTGCCGGACGGCAGATTGGCGTTCAGCCCGCCGAGAACCAGCAGATTGCCGTTCATTTCCGGCGCATTGAACTCCGTGTCGCCCAGATGGTCAAAAATCGCGTCGCCGATGAAGGACTCCGGCGGCTGCGTGTCCTTTTTCAACACGGTGATGCCAAATCGCCCGATGTTCTCCTGAAACGCCGGGTCATCCCAGTCCGTATTGTCCCACATGCCAGCGCCGATTTCTTTCGCCAGCCGCTCCAGCGCTGAGTCCTTGCCCTGTGGTGTCTGGTTCTTGTTGATGGTGTTCAGTGTGTTCAGCGCACTCATGTTGTTTTCCACAATCATGGCCGCCGATGCTGTACCCGCCCAAATGATGCTGCATAAGAGCAGGAAAATGGTGCTCCATCGTGCGATTCGCTTCATGCTGCTTCCTCCTTGCTGATAGCTTCCGCGGGCTTTTTTCCCATAGAAATCGCCCTTCTGGTTTCAGTATACCATTGGCAAGCGCTGTTTGCCACCGCCATTCAATGGATTAATTGGACGTTTCCCTGCCCTTTTCCTGCTGAAAATTCCTGCATTCACGCAGTTTTCCCGTCTATTCGCGCATGTTTTCCGCCGACTGCACCTTTCCAAGGCAGGAAATATCGGTTGCCAAGGATGGCAAAGTACATCTTTCCAACATGCGAAAAAAAGGCGAACCGGTTTTGAAGCCGATTCGCCCGTGGATTTGTCCAAACTTGGATGGAATTACTTGGCGATGGTGCAGTGCATGAAGTACTTGTAGCCCAGCGGGTTGGAGAAGAAGCCCTGCACGGAGTCGTCGAGCATGTAGATGTCGGTGTAGTAGTACAGCGGCACGATGCAGCCGGTATTCATCAGCATATCCTCCGCGATGTGCATCATGGCATAACGGTTCGTGCTGTTGGTGCAGCTCTTGATAGCAGAAATCAGCACGTCATAGGTTTCCGCCCAAGTGCCATTCTCCACCTTCACGTCGTAGCCGTAGGGGGTCAGGTCGAGGTTGTAGATCTTCAGATCCGCATTCGCGCCCTTGCCGAACTGCACGTCGTTGTTGCCGGAGCCGGTCACCCACATGTCGAGGAAGCAGATCGGGTCGTTGTAGTCGGCAATCCAGCCATTGCGGGCAATGGAGTAGTCGCCGGACTTACGGGTGTTCAGGAAGGTGTTCCATTCCTGGTTGGTCAGGTTCATGGTGATGCCGACCGCAGAAACCGCGCTCTGGAGGTATTCGCCAATCGCCTTGTGGGCTTCGGAGGTGTTGTAGAGGTAGGTCAGGGACGGGAAGTTGGTGAAGACGCCGTTCTCCTCGTCGTAGGTGTAGTACTTCTTCAGGGTCTCAACCGCCTTGTCGAAGTTCGCCATGTAGACGTCTTCGTCGTCGGTCACGTCGTAGTAGCCGGTGATGCCTTCCACATGGCCCGCGTTCTTGTAGAACTCAGAGCCGTCCGCATCGGTCATGCCCATCGGAACGAAGCTGGACGCAGGCACCTGACCCGCCTGACCGATTTCTTCAACGATGTAGTTGCGGTCGAACAGCAGGCCAATCGCCCGACGGACTTCTGCGCGCGCCGCTTCCGCTTCTTCGGGGGTCATGTTCGCGAGCACGTCAGCGGGCAGGATTTCTTCGTTGATGTTCCAGCAGACATAGTAGGTACCAATCTGGCCGGCAATAACGAATTCCGTCGGATACTGTTCCTTCAGGGAAGCGATTTCAGAGGTGGGAACGTCGTCGATCAGCTGCCAGTCGCCCTTCTGGAAGTTCGCCAGCATGTTGTTCGCGTCGTCGGAGAGGTAGAAGTCCAGCTCGTCCATCGTGACCTTGTCCACCGCATGATAGTAGGGGTTCTTGGTCAGGGTGATCTTGCTGTTGTGTTCCCACGCGGTCATGGTGTACGGGCCATTGCCGATGTAGGTGGAAGGATCGGTCGCCCACGCTTCGTTGGCGACGACGTCCTCACGGACGGGCATGTACGCCGGGAAGGCGAGCAGCTCGTTCCAGTAGGCAACGGGGTTGTTCAGGGTAACGGTCAGGGTCTTGTTGTCCACAGCGGTCACAGCGAGGTTTTCCGCCTTGGGGTCAGAGCCGTCCGTAGTGTAGCCCTTGATGACTTCAAACATGTAGCCATAGTCCGCGCCCAGCTCGGAGGAAGCAGCGCGCTTCCACGCGAACTCGAAGTCCTTCGCGGTCAGATCCTTGCCGTCAGACCACTTCAGGCCGTCAACGAGCGTGTAGGTGTACGTCACCGTGCCGTCGTCATTGACCACCGGATCCGGCAGTTCCACCGCGCAGTCCGGCAGGATTTCCAGCTTGCCGTCGTCGGTCTGCGCCCAAGTGGACAGGCCTGCGAACAGGTGAGCGACCATCGTCGCGCCGTCCACAGCGGAGTTCAGCGCCGGGTCAAGCGTATCAGGCTCGGACGCGATGCAGACAGCCATGTACGTCTTGCCGTCTTCGGCGACAGCGCACAGGGTGCAGGTCACCATCATTGCGATGGCGAGCAGGAGAGCAGTCAGCTTCTTCATGAAAAAACCTCCCTTAATATTCTGTGACAGCCTTGCTTTTCGTAGACTGTCTGTATCAAAAATGCGTGTTGACGCATCCTTGAAGCAATTTTTTTGCGCGGATAAACACGCGGGCACACTATGCCAGTGTCACCAACGCAATCGCGCGAAAGGTTCAAGGGACGAAGTCCCTTGCAGAGTCCAGAGACAGCGTCTCTGATGCCTCCCCTTTTACCCCAGTTCCTTCACCCGGTGGCAGGCGACGAAGTGACCCTTCTCGACTTCGTTGAAGGGCGGCATCGACTGCGCGCAGGCTTCGGTGGCGTAGGGGCAGCGCGTGCGGAACGGACAGCCCGACGGCGCGTTCAGGGGACTTGGAATGTCGCCGGAGAGGACAATGCGCTTGTTCGCGCGCGCCGCCTTCGGGTCAGGCAGCGGAACGGCGGACAAAAGCGACTTGGAGTACGGGTGCAGCGGGTGATTGTAGATTTCCTCCGCCGACGCCAGCTCCACCATCTTGCCCAGATACATCACGGCGATTCTGTCCGAAATGTGCCGCACAACCAGCAGGTCATGCGCAATGAACAGGTATGTCAGCCCCAGCCGATCCTGCAAATCATCAAACATGTTGATGACCTGCGCCTGAATCGACACGTCCAGCGCCGACACCGGCTCGTCGCAGACGATGAATTCGGGATTCACCGCCAGCGCGCGGGCAATGCCGATGCGCTGCCGCTGACCGCCGGAAAACTCGTGCGCGTAACGCGAGGCGTGTTCACTGTTCAGCCCGACATAGCCCAGCAGCTGCAAAATGCGCTCCTCCCGCTCCTTCTTGGAGGAATACAGGTGGTGCACATCCAGCGGTTCGCCCACGATGTCCGACACGGTCATGCGCGGGTTCAGCGAGGAGTACGGATCTTGGAACACCATCGTCGCCTTCGTGCGGAACTTCTGCAAGTCCGCTTTCGTCTTGACGGGCTTGCCATCGTAAATGATTTCGCCCGCCGTCGGCTTGTACAATTGGAGGATGGTACGCCCAACGGTCGTCTTGCCGCAGCCGGATTCGCCCACCAGACCGAGCGTTTCGCCCTTGTTGATGGTGAAGGACACATCATCGACCGCCTTCAGCGGCTTGGTGCGGAAGAAGCCCATGTTGATGTCAAAGTATTCTTTCAGTCCTTTGACTTCCAGCAATGGCTGGTGCATCTGCGCTTCAGACACAGGGCACTCCTCCTTCCTCCGTGATGCTGCCGTCCTCAACGCCCTTCTTGACGTTCATCCAGCAGGTTGCCATATGGTCGTCATTGATGAGCATCCGAACCGGCTTCTCTCTCAGGCAAATCTTCATCGCCGCCTCGCAGCGGGGCGCGAACGGGCAGCCTTTGGGCATGTTCAGCAGGTCAATCGGCGTACCGGTAATCGGCTCCAGGCGCTGTCCGTTGTTCTCCGCCGTCGGAATGGAGCGCATCAAGCCCTTCGTGTACTCGTGGCGCGGGTTGTAGAAGATTTCATCCGCCGTCCCCTGCTCGCAGATAGAACCGGCGTACATGACGATGACCTCGTCGCACATCTGGGCGACAACGCCCAAGTCGTGCGTAATCATGATAATCGCCATGCCCATCTTCTTCTGCAAATCGCGCATCAAATCAAGAATCTGCGCCTGAATCGTCACGTCCAGCGCGGTCGTCGGCTCGTCGGCAATCAGGATGTCCGGCTCGCACGCCAGCGCCATAGCAATCATTACGCGCTGCCGCATACCGCCCGACAGCTCGAACGGGTACTGCTTCATGCGCTTTTCCGGCTCGTTGACGTTGACCAGCTTCAGCATCTCCACCGCGCGTTCGCGCGCCTGATGGCGGTTGCGGTCGGTGTGCAGTAAAATCGCTTCCATCAGCTGCCGGCCGATGGTGTAGGTCGGGTTCAGGGACGTCATCGGGTCTTGGAAGATAATCGAGATGCGGTTGCCGCGCACGGAGCGCAGCAGCTTCTCGTCCGCGCCGACCAGCTCCTGCCCGTCGAATTTCACGCTGCCGCTGACGATTTTGCCCGTCGGCGCAAGAATCTGCATGATGGAATACGCCGTGACGCTCTTGCCCGAACCGCTTTCGCCCACGATGCCCAGCACCTTGCCGTGGTCAAGGCGGAACGAAACGCCGTCCACCGCCTTGACTTCGCCCGCGTCGGTGAAGAAGGATGTATGCAGGTCATTGACTTCCAGCAATGCCATTTTGTCCAGCTCCTTTCGTCACGCATTCAGCTTCGGGTCAAATGCGTCGCGCAGGCCGTCGCCGAACAGGTTCAGGCTCAGCACGATGAGGCAGATGACCACGGCGGGGATAATCAGGCGATAGGTGTAGGAATAGATGCCGTTGAGCGCGTCAGAAGCCAGCGAACCCAGCGAGGGCATCGGCGCGTTGACGCCCAGACCCAGGAAGGACAGGAAGCTTTCGGTGAAAATCGCGTTCGGAATTTGCAGCGCGGTCGAAATAATCACGACGCTGATGCAGTTCGGCAGAAGGTGCTTGCGGATAATCCACCGCGCCTTCGCGCCCGTCGCCTGCGCCGACAGCACGTACTCCTGCTCACGGAGGGACAGAATCTGACCGCGAATCAGGCGCGCCATGCCCACCCAATAGAGCAGGCCAAAGACGATGAACATGCTGATGATGTTCGAGCCGATTTTCTCTAAGATGGTGCCTTCCACATGCAGCACCTGCCCCAGCACGACCGCCAGCAGGATGATGACCAGCATGTCCGGCAATGAGTAAATAATATCGACGATTCGCATGATGAACAAGTCCACCCTGCCGCCGAAGTATCCCGCGACTGCGCCAATCATCATGCCAATCACCAGCACGATGATGCTGGCGAAGAAGCCGACAGCAAGGGAAATTCGTGTCCCGTAGACGACGCGGATGAAGTAGTCGCGTCCGTGCGCATCCGTGCCGAAGATGTGCGGGAAAACAGATTCCCCTTTGTCGATTTTCTTCAGTTCCGTCTTGCCGTACTGGAACGGCGCGAGGTTGTTGTAGCTGTTGTCCATCGGGCGACCCTTCGTCTGCCCCAGCATCTGGTCATACGAATACGGCCAGAACATCGGGATGATGATGGAGGACAGCGTAATCAGCACAATCAGAATCAGACTGATGGTCGCGACCTTGTTCTTCAGCAGGCGCTTCACGCCGTCGCGGAAAAAGGTCGAGGACGGCCGCATCCGGGAGATGACTTCCTTTTCCTCCGCCGTCGCGGGCATGAAGGAATCCACATCCAGATGCAGGCTAAAGGGCTTTTTCTTGTTCATCATCATGGTGCAGATGCCTCCTTATTCGTAATCAATGCGCGGATCAACCACCTTGTAGAGCAGGTCGCTGATCAGATTCATAATCACGATTAAAGAGGCGAGGAAAATGGTCGTCCCCATAATCATGGTGTAGTCGCGGTTGGTGATGCTGGATACGAACTGGCGGCCGATGCCCGGCACGGCAAAAATCTGCTCGACGACCATCGAACCGGTGACGATGAACGCCAGCATCGGGCCGAAATAGGTGATAACCGGAATCAGCGAGTTCTTCAGCGCGTGACCGAAGATAATTTTCTTGCCCGAAACGCCCTTGGCGCGCGCGGTGCGGATGTAATCCTGCCCCAGCACGTCGAGCATGGAGGAGCGCGTCAGGCGCGTGATGTAGCTCATCGGGTAGAGCGCAAGGGTGATAATCGGGAGGATCAAGCCTTCCGCCGTCGCGCCGTTCGCGGGTACCCAGCCTAACTTGACTGAGAACACTATCAGCAGGAACGACCCCATAATGAACGACGGCATGGACACGAACGCGGTCGTAATCACCATGATAATCTTATCCAGCACGGTGTTGCGCCGCAGCGCCGCCAGCGCGCCGAGGACGATGCCGGCAATCGCCGCGCTGAACGCCGCAATCAGACCAAGCTTCGCGGAGGTCTTCATGCCATCCAGAATAATGTCAATGACCTGACGGCCGCGCTGCTTCAGGCTCGGCCCGAAGTCCAGCTTCGTCACCACGTCGCGCAGATATGTCACATACTGTTCGCCCAGCGGCTTGTCCAGCCCGTACTTGGCCTCCAGCGCCGCCTGCGCTTCCGCGGAAATTGCCTTTTCACTTGCGAACGGTCCACCCGGAATCGAGTGCATCACGAAGAACGTCACCGTGATGACAATCCAGATGGTCAGCAGCGCCAGCAGCACGCGCTTGAGGATATAAAACAGCATCTTGGAATTCATCCGCTCCACCTTCCCGGCAGGGGCGCTGCCGCGTCTGCCTGCGTTTCTTGTTCATCGACACGCCAAACCAGCCGGCTTCACCGTGTCGATGCTTTATTATGCAACACTGTATGGAGAAAATCAAGTGTTTTGTTGCACAAACTGTGTTTTTTTTATGTTTTTCTCGTGTATTTTGAATATTTTCGTCCAAGTTGTTGCATTTATCAAGTTTTTCTGCAAGTCCCTGTTCATTTTTGCGCACAAAAAATGCAGGACGCTCATTCGTCCTGCATCGTGGTAACGAAGTGAATTACTCCGCTGCCGCCAAGCTGCCGAAGATCTCCAGCGGCATGTTTTCCAGCGCGTCGCCCACTTCCTTGCTGGCGACCTGGAACGTCACAGCGAGAACCGTCTCGTCGTCAAGGAAAGCATACAGCGCCAGCACGGTGTCGCCGGGGGTGTACATCAGGCAATAGTTTTCGTTGACATACAGCTCAGCGAGCATTTCTTCCGTCGCGCCCGCGTCCTGAATGCCTTGCAGCAGCGTTTCAAAGCTCATCGCGGACAGCTGCGCCGTAATGCTGACCGTCTGGTCGGCGTTGACGGCGAAGAGCAGGATGTTCTCGGCGTTTTCCGTGCCTGCGGGGACTTCCTGAACCGCCCAGTCCGCCGGAATCTGCATCGTCAGACCCGTTTCACCCAGCGCAACCGTCTGCGCCTCGAAGCTGACATTCATTTCAACTGCCGGCACTTCCGCTTCTTCCTCCGCGAACGCAAAGGCAGTGCAGCACATCATGAGCGCCATCAGGAGAGCAAGGAGTTTCTTCATATTTGTTTCCGTCCTTTCATTTCCAGCATGATTCGGCTGATTTCTTTCCATATTAAACAGCCACATCTGGTAACGTTTATAGTACCAGATGCAAGCCGCTTTTGCAATACGCTTTCGCGCAGGAAAACGGTTGATTCGCGCGGATTTGGGATTTCAGAATGAAGCAGCCGCCATTTTCATTCACGAAATGCGAGTGAAGTAACTTTTATTTACTTTTCAATTCTCACCAAAACAAACAGTTGATTCTTTCCGTAAAAGCGGACTTTGCTTCCCTCCCCCCTTCACAAAAAACGGGGCACCGCGAGAGCTTTCGCCCCCGCAGCACCCCGCCATCCGCGGATGCGCAATTCCGCATTCCGCATTGTCCCTTACTTCTTCGTCCAGTCCTGCTTTTCGCCGATGCCGTAGTTTGCCGGCAGCACGTCGTCATCAACCAGCACGAAGCCCAAATCCGCCGTGTAGGTCGTACTGGCGGAGGTCACCTGCACCGGGTTCGATTCGCCGTTTTCGCCCAAAATCGACGCAATCAGCGGAATATCCGTGCGCATACGCGTCGGCACAACTTCCGCCGGGTAGATGGGCTTGAGCGTGTACACGCCGGGATACAGGTTCTCGAAAGTGTAGTAACCGTACGTGTCGGTTGTCGTTTCCGCGACGAGCTGATCGTTGCGCCACAGCTCAATGCGCATGTCGCCCAGACCGAGTTCGCCCGCGTCCTGCAGGCCGTTGCCGTTCAGGTCAAGCCAGCAGAAGTCGCCCAGCGTGCCCGGCTGCACCGCGCCAATATTCTGCTCCAGCTGATGCTGGCTCATGCGCAGGGCAATCAGGTCGCTCTCTCCCTCGCGGGCGGTGTAGGTCGTCATCACGCTGATGTTCTGCCCGTCCTTGAGGCGCGTGTCGTCCTTTTCTACGACGACGTAGCCGTTCGGGAGCGTCACACGCAGACGGTAGTTGCCCGGCATCAAGCCGTCAAAGCGGTAGATGCCTTCCTCGCTCGTCGTCGCGTTTTGCAGTTCGCTGCCCTTTTCGTCCAGCAGGATAACCTCCGCGCCGGACAGGGGCGCAATCTCGCCCGCGTTGTCGCACCAGACCATGCCGCCGATGCTTGTGTCAATCTTCAAGCCCAGCATCGGAGCAGTATAGTTGTTGTTTTCGCTAATTTCAATTTCGGTCATGACGAGCTGACTGCCCTCGGTGGTGAAGGTGCTGTCGCCCAGACGCGCCGCCTGCGTACCTTCCTTGAGGTCGTAGGCAAGGCTGTACACGCCGGGGGCAATGCCGTCGATGGCGAACCGCCCATCCGCATCGGTCTGCACCTGTGCAAACACCGCGCCGGTTTCATCCAGCAGGGTCAGCGTCTCGTTTTCCGGGGTGATTTCGCCCGCGTCCATGCGGCCGTTGTCATTCTCATCCACCCAAACCTGACCGGACATCTTCGACGGAATCACGCCGCCAAGCGCCTGATTCAGCCATTCCTCGCCCAGCCCGATTTCGATGCTCACCTGCTGCTCGTTCAGCCCGTGCATCAGCGGCAGGGTCACATTGCCGTCCAGCTTGGAGAGCACCATGCCCTCCGGGAAGCGCAGGGTCAGCGTGTAGGCGTCCGGCCGCAGCCCGGTGAAGCTGTACGCGCCCGTCGCATCGGTGAGGACGGTCTGCTCCGTCAAATCCTCGCGGGAGGGGGTCAGAATCAGCGTCACGCCGGCAAGCGCCGCTTCGTTTGCATCCTGTGCGCCGCTGCCGTTGTGATCGGCAAACACCATGCCTTCAATGTCGCCCAAAGCCAGTGCGCCGCACAGGGGCGCGGCGACCTCTTCGCCCACGCCGATGGTAAAGGAATCCGTCGTGCCGTCGGAATCCGGCGCGATGGTGTTGCCGCCGTCCGTCAGGGGAGCAAACACGCCGTCGCCCGGCAGCTCGTAGCGCAGGCGGTACGTTCCGGGCAGCACCGCGTCAAACAGGAAGCTGCCATCCGCGCCGATGGTGCGGGTCGCCACGTCACCGGTTTCGTCCATCAGGTGAACCACCGCGCCGAGCAAGCCGCCTTCATCCGCGTCGCGCAGGCCATTGTCGTTCTTGTCGGCAAACACCACGCCGGACACATGTCCGGGGGTAATCATGCCGATATCAAGACCCGTCAAATCCGCGCCCATTTTGAGCGCCACCGGTTCGCTTTCGCCCGCGCCGCCGGAGAGGTTGCGGAGGATATTGCCGTCGCCCGTGCGCGTGAACGCCAAGCCGCGGTTCGCGGTCGCGCTCACGGTGTACTGCCCCGGCGCAAGGTCATCGAAGGTATACACGCCGCTGCGGTTCGTTTTCGCCGTGCGGGTATTGCCGTTTTCATCCGTCAGGGTGACGGTGAAGTTGTTGACCATCTTTTCCGCGTCCATCCGGCTGCCGGAGAAGTCGTCATCCAGATACACCGTGCCGGAGATGCTGCCGTAAGTAATCGCGCCGATGGCCATCGTCATCTCGCTGTCATTCTCCAGCACCACGTCGGAAATCGTGTACTCGCGGCGGTCAGTGCCGGGCGCGAACAGGTTGCCGTACTCCCCCTCGCCCGCGATGGTGTACACATAGCCCTGCGGAATCGTCGCTTTGACGCGGAACGTGCTGCCGCGGATGTTGGCGAAGGTGAAGCGCCCGTTCTCGTCGGAGACGGTGTTCAGCAGCTCCTTGCCGATGGCCTGACGGTACAGGACGACCTTCACGCCTTCCAGCGTCTTTTCGCCCTCGTCGTACACGCCGTTGTTGTTTTCATCCAGGAAGCAGATGCCGTTGATGTCAGAGCCCTTCATCACGCCAAGGAGGACTTCCTCCAAGTCACCGCGTTCAAGAATCACCTGATCCGTTTCGGAGCGCTTGAATTCGCTGGTGATGATGGAGCGGCGATTACCGCCCGTCTGACTATATCGCGCAAAGACCAAGCCGTCCGGCAGGCTGTATTCGACATTGTATGTGCCGTAGCGCATTTGACCGATGTAGAATTTGCCGTCCTCGCCGCTCTCGGTTTCGTACACCAAGCCGTTTTTCACGCCGACGGCGCGGATTTTGATGCCCGCTTGACCGGGTTCACCGTCCTGATACACGCCGTCGTCGTTTTCATCCAGCCACACAAGGCCCTGCAGCGCCGCCATCGTCATCACGCCGACGCCCACGTCGGTCACAGAACCGGCTTCGAGGGTCAGCGGCACGCTGCTTTGCACTTGTTCGGTCGTTTCATCCATGATGGACATGTTCGCGCTGACATTTTTGCCGTGCGCACCATGGCCGAAGCCCGCGGGCAGCTCGCTGCGCAGGACGTACGTCCCCGCCGGCACAGCCAGCGACACTTCGCCGTTCTTGTCCGTTTCGCCGGATGCCACAACAACCTCCACGCCGTTGACTTCGGTGATGAGGCTCATCGTCGCGCCGGACACGCCTTCCTCGTACTTCCCGCGTGAACCGTTGTTATCGTTGTCGCGGAAAGCGTGGATGGTCAGCGCCGCCGGATTCGCCGCCTTCGCGGTCACAGTCGCGGGTTCGTCGCTGATGACGAGCGCACCGTTGGCAAGGGTCACGCCCGCGTCATAGCGGACGACGTACGTCCCGTATTCGAGGAACTCCGCCTGCCAGGCACCGTTTTCATCCGTCACCGCTTCCGCCGCGACTTCGCCCGCCTGATTGACCAGCTGCACCTGCACGCCGCTCATCGGCTGACCGTCCAGCCCCAGCACCACGCCGGAAGCGTCGCCGGTGGCGTGGTTCGCCAGCGCCGGCAGCACAACGGTTTCGCCCGCGCCGATTTCCACCAGAATGCTCGCCGTCACGCCCGTATCGGTCGTGCTGAGCGTCCAGCCCTCGGTGTCATACAATCCGCGCGGCAGGGTTGCCGTAATCTGGTAGGTATCAGGGTACAGGTCGTTCAGCGCAAACGCGCCGCTGACCGTCATCTGTTCGCTCATCCGCTGGCCGGAAATCGTCACTTCCGCCGGGGCGGACAGATCGTCGATGCTGCCGGTCATGCCGCCGCTGAGCGTCAGATCCAGTTCATACCGGCTGGTCTGCATCGCCTGAATGTTCACCAGCCACTGTGCCTGACCCTTCTGCAGGTTCGGCCAGCCGTTCACGCCTGTCAGCAGCGTGCCTTCCGGCAGCGTCACCGTGACGGCGTATGTCCCGTGGAAGAGGTCGGCTTCCTGCACCATTTCGCCATCGGTCAGGTAACCCGTGCGGGTCGTTTTGCCGTCCTCGCTGACAATCTGGTACGCCACTGCCGCGTTCACGCCGCGCATGAGCATCGTCAGCGTGCCGTCCACGGGTTCAGGGGTGGGGGTCGGCGTAGGCGTAGGCGTCGGGCTCGGCGTGGGTGTCGGCGTCGGGGTAGCCGTCGGGGTTGGCGTCGGCGCTTCCGTGGGTTTCTCCGTCGGTTCCTCCGTCGGATTCTCGGTCGGCGCTTCCGTCGGCGCTAAGGTCGGGGTAGCCGTCGGGGTCGGCGTAGGTGTTGCCGTTGGCGTAGGCGTTGCCGTCGGGGTCGGTGTAGGTGTCGGGGTGGGCGTCGGCGTAGGCGTAGGTTCAGGCGTGGCGGTCGGCGCCATCGTCGGCGGCACATAGTAATAGGAAGCGTTCACCTTCGTCACGGAATCCGCACCCGTGTAGCGCTCGATGTTGATAATCTTGTCGCGCCAGCTTTCAATGGCCAGCGAAGCCTTCGTCATTCGCAGGGTATACAGCCCCGTATGAATCGCCGCCGGCAGGGCATAGTCGCCCCGGCTGTCGGTGTCGAAGGAGAGAATCGTCTCGCCGCGCTCGTTAATCAGGTCAAAAGAGGAGCTGCTCTCCGTGTGCACGGTGAACAGACCCGTGTCCGTCAGCACAGCAATGACCGCTTTGTTCAGCCGTCCGCCAACAATTGACACGGTGTAGCTCGCCGCCATAATGGCATCCTCCGGCATTGTTTCCGCCACCGGGACAAGCTGCACATTGCCCGTGCCGGGGACGGAAATCGGGTCGCTGCCGAAGTCGGTCAGGCGAATCGTGCCGACCGCCTCCCCGTTCTGCATGACGGTAAAATCGCCCGTGAATTTCCGGGATTCATACGTTCCCGCGCTTGTGGCATACATGCCCAGAAAATCCACTTGCAGCATCGTCAGCTCCGATGCCGCAGCCGCGGGGAGCAGCATCAGCAGCATTCCCAGCGCGAGCAGGAGTGACAGAAATCGCTTGCCAAGCATCCTCATCTTGCCTGTTCCTCCATCTGAATCATCCGCAAGCCGTGCGGAGTAAAGTCACAGAATAATCCATGTACTATGGTAAAGCAATCCGCCCGACTTGTCAACCATTCCGCGCATATTTTTACAATTGGATTGCTTTTCTGGTCGAAAATCAGCATGTTCCGGCAATGAAAAAGAAGGCTGACTTTTTCAGTCAGCCTCCCATGCGGATACTATTTCCAAATGAGAATGCGCCGAGATGCACCGCAATGATTCGTTCTGGCTAACGCAAACGCCAGCATGGGAAAGGCGCAAGCAGATGGCACAGGCGAATGCAGGAAATCGTATCAGTTGCTGCCGCCCATCAGCAGGGTCAGCATGCTCTCCGGCAGACTCATCAGCAGGGTCATGGGCAGGTTCTGCAGGTTGTTCATCACCTTGACGAACCACGTCTGGAACTCACTGTCCGTCATCGCGCCCAAATCCTGCGCCTTGCTTACGTCCAGCGCGTCCTTCGCGTCGCAGGTGCGGGTTTCCGCCGTGATGGTCACAACGTCCAGACCCATGAAGCGCACCAGCACATCCACCTTGCGGACGCCCTGTTCGCCGTCCATCGTCGCAAAAGTCGTCACCACAACGCCGAAGCCCTGCTCGACACCGTCCACCGTTTCCTTGATTTCCACATCAACAACGCTGCTGTCCGTGCCGACGCCCTTGCCGCTGACGTTGATTTCAACGGGGTCTTCGCCATCATAGGCGGTCAGGTTCGCCGTGAAGTTCTCCAAGTCGCCTGCGAAGGTCAGCGTCGCCGCGGTATCTTCCGCGCTCTTGATGGTCACAAGCCACGTCGCCACGCCGTCCGCCGTGTTGCGGGTCATCGTGAAGGAGATCGGCAAGGGTTCTTCGCCGCCGTTGTTGATCTTCACCGAAGCCGTCATGCGAACCAGCTCGCCTGCCTCAGCCGTCCAGTATTCGTAAACGATGTCATCCGCATAGAGATCTGCTTCATCAAGTTCTTTCAGCAGGTCGTCCCAGCTCGTGTCAGCTGCGGAAAAAAACGCATCCATGTAAGCACCGATGCTCGGAACGCTGTGGATCATTTCCAGCAGGGCTTTCGTCATCTCGGCAATCTTTTCCGGCGGAACGGTGACTTTGACGTAGTTCTTCGCCGCGTCGCAGTCGCCGGGCTGCTCGGTCACTTCTGCCATTTCTGCACCGGACAGTATTTCGTTCATCATGGTCATGAACGCCGTGGTGTCCGCCTGCGTCAGCTCTTCCATGAGCTGCTCTTCCGTCATGCTGCTCAGATTCGCCGATGCTTCCATCAGGGCAGTGTATTCCGCATTGCCGCTCAGCTGTTCCTTCGATTCTTCAATCGCCTTGTCGATCTCCTCGTCGCTCTGACCGGACATCTTCATCGTCGCGCGGAGGGCTTTTTCCCTGATGGCTTCCACGTCCTTGCTGTTCACAGCAATCACGCCGCCCAGCAGCGCGCTGGACACATACATCAGCTGGTTTTCTTCCGCAGCAGTCGTCAGCGATGCCATACCCAGCACGCTCTTGCCGCTCAGGTTCAGGTCAAAGCCAGCTTCGTCGCCCTGCTGATAGCCGGTCAGGGACAGCGCCGCCAG
>ULKV01026913.1_pt1 | contig 14124 bp, 13 predicted proteins | sample 1951241 | NCBI WGS metagenome assembly ULKV01 (sample SAMEA4835509, study PRJEB28245) | human gut metagenome | biome: gut microbiome; material: fecal sample | place: Denmark | collected 2008
GTCCCAAGAAAGTCGCCAACAAAGGCGCAGGCAACGAAGCGCCCCTGCCAGTAACTTTGCGCGTCCGCAGACGCGCCCCAAGCTGCTCTTCCCCAAGATTCCGTGAAGAACCAGAAAAAAACCGGGCAGGCCAGCCTCTGCCGACCCGCCCGGTTGCTTGCAATTTAAGTGATTACTCGCCCAGCGCGTATTCCGCTGCTTCTTCGCCCGCAATGCGGCCGAAGACCACGAAGTCCGCCACAGCGTTGCCGCCCAGACGGTTCGCGCCATGCACGCCGCCGGTCACTTCGCCCGCCGCGTACAGACCTGCAATCGCCGTGCCGTCGGCCTTGAGGACTTCGGTGTCCGTGTTAATCACCAGACCGCCCATCGTGTGATGGACGCCCGCCGTCACCTTGATGGCATAGTACGGCGCGGTGTTCAAGGGCTGTGCGAAGGAGGTGCGGCCGAAATCCGGGTCGTTCTTCGCTTCGACGTAGGTGTTCCAAGTGTTCATCGTTTCCGCGAAGGTCGCCGCGTCCACGCCCAGCGCTTCCGCCAGTTCTTCATAAGTGTTGCCCTGGAAGACGAAGCCGCGCTTGACATAGCCCGCGATGACCGAGGACTTGTCCAGCATCGCCTGATCGACCACCAGATAGCTGTAAGAGCCGGGCTGCGCGATTTCCGCCGCGCTCACCACGTCACGCGTGCCAACTTCGTCGATGAAACGCTTGCCATCGGCGTTAATCAGCACAGCGCCGTCGCCGCGCAGACCTTCGGTAATCAGCGCCGCGGTGTCAAACTGCACGGTCGGGTGAATCTGAATCTGATCCATGTCCACCGTCGCCGCGCCCAGCGCCTGCGCCATTTCGATGCCCTGACCCTGCGCGCCCGCCGCGTTCGTGGTCATAAAGCCCTTGAGTGCGGGCACGAGTTCCGCCACCATGTCCAGATTCGCGCCGAAGCCGCCCGTTGCCAGAATAACCGCCTTCGCGTTCACGGTCACTTCGTTGCCCGTCGCGCCGACTGCCTTCACGCCGACTGCCTTGCCGTTTTCATCGGTCAGGATGGTCGTCGCGGTGGTTTCCAGCTGAATGGAGATCTTGTCGTTCTCTTCGCAAGCCTTTTCCAGCAGCGGAATCATGTAGGAGCCAACCGCGATGGTCTTGCCTTCCGCGTTGACCGGGCGATGGATACGCTTGACGGACGCGCCGCCGAAGCTGCCCACGCTGGTCAGATTAATGCCGTATTTCTTCAGCCATTCAACGCCGTCCGCCGATTCGTCCGCCAGTTCTTCGACCAGTTCGGGATTGTTGATGCCCTTGCCGCCGATCATGGTGTCCAGTTCCATCAGCTCGTCGCTGTCGAAATAGCCGACCGGGTTTGCCTGATAGTCCGCCCACTGCTTTTCGACTTCTTCCGCCAACTTGGTGATGGTCACGTTGTCGGCATAGGTCGTGCGCGCAGTCTTCAGCGTCTTTTCCACGCCAGCGGATTCGCCGAATTCGTTTTCATCCTGCGCGGGAGTATCCGCCGCGTTCATGCCGCCCGTCGCGCGGACAGAGTTGCCGCCGACAGCCGCCTGACTTTCCAGAATGATGACGTCCGCGCCCTTTTCCGCCGCCGTCAGCGCCGCGGTCATGCCAGCGCCGCCCGCGCCGATAATCACGATATCCGTGTTATAGGTGGCGTCGTCCGCCTTCGCCGCTTCGGTCGCCACATAGGTAGACCACTTTACCGTGTCCAGACCCGCCGCCGTGACGGCATCCAGCACAGCCATCTTGATTGCTTCGGACGTCATCGTCGCGCCGGAAACGCCGTCCACGTTCGCAGACTGCGCCGCCATGATGCGGCCCGGCATCGCCTCCACAGCAGCATCCGCAATGCCCGCCGTGTCGCCGTTCTTCGTCACTTGAATGTCCGTTACCACACCGTTTTCATCCACGGTCACGCTGACTTCGATGGCGCCCTTGCCGCCGATTTCACTGTCACCCACGCCCGTGTACGTTCCCGCTTCCGCCATTGCGAAGCTGCACATCGTCAGCAGCATTGCAAGGCAGAGCAGCGCGGAAGTCAACTTAGAAAGCATCGTTTTCATGCGCGTACCTCCTTGTTTTGCCATTTCCTTGAATGGCACAATTATGATACCACATTCCGCACCGCAGTTCAAGGGCTCTTGTCAATTTTTTAACACGGAAATTGAAAATTTTCGTGGTTTTCGTTGATTTTCGCGTTGGAACAAAAAGAGACTGCGGAGCAAGCGCGCGCCGCAGTCTCTTTGCGTTATTCCGGGAAGTTGACGTATTCCGTTTGGATGAACAGATAATTGCCCTGATAGCAGACGATTGTCCAATCCCGTTCCCACTTCTGCGAAATTGCTTCAATCGTCCCTCGCCTCCCGCTTACTCCCACGGCACATACTCATATTCCATGTACGCCACTTCGCCCGCGTCGTTCAGCGCAATCCGCACCGTGATGAACCAGAAGTCGAACGCCGCGTCCTCCTGCGAAACATCATACGCAAAGACGATTTCAAACAGGTCGTAGGTGTTTCCAGACGCATCGGTGCAGGTGTAGAACGTTGGCTGCGCGGACACCGGCAGAGGAATCTCCTGATAGACTGTCTCCGCGCTTCCCGCCATCCCCATCATCAGCATGATTGTCATCAGCGTCGTCAAAATCCGCTTCATGATAATTGCCTCCTTCGTCTGCGGCTTTCGCCCTGCTATTGCTATTGTATCATCTTCCATGGAAAAAAGGAAGCAGCGAATTGGAACAGTTTTCCTTGACTAATCAATATTTCAGGCATATAATAATCGCTCATGACATACAGGAAACTGGGGGATGAGCGGCATGTCGATTTGGGAGATTCTGCTCCTTGGCGTTGGATTGAGCATGGATGCGTTCGCGGTGTCCATCTGCAAGGGCTTGAGCGTGAAGAAAGTCAAATGGCAGCATCTGCTGTGCGTGGGCGCGTATTTCGGCATTTTTCAGGCGCTGATGCCGACGCTGGGGTACTTCCTCGGCACGACGTTCTCCAATCTGATTGACCAGTTCGACCATTGGGTGGCGTTCATCCTGCTGGCGATTATCGGCGTGAACATGGTGCGCGAGGCGCTGAGCAAGGACGAGGATGAAACCAATGACGATTTCGGCTTCAAGACGATGCTGCTGCTGGCGATTGCCACAAGCATTGACGCGCTGGCGGTCGGCGTAACCTTCGCGCTGGAAGGCACGGACATCGCCCTCGCAGCCTGCCTGATTGGTCTGACGACGTTCACACTCTCGCCCATCGGTCTGCTGGTCGGCAACCGCTTCGGGCTGCGCTACAAGAGCAAGGCGGAGCTGGTCGGCGGTCTGGTGCTGATTGGCATCGGCTTGAAGATTCTGCTCGAAGGGCTGGGGCTGTTTGGGTAAAGCACACAATCACCTCTTTCGATGGTCGGGGGAGGTGATTTTTTTGTATTACGCCGTCTCCCGTCGCGTCCAGTGCGGATTTGCCAGAATGCCCATGTGTGCTCCTCAATCATCATTTGTTTTTTTCTGGGTCATCCATAACGTCGCCAACGCTCTCCAGCATTTCCCGATCCATCATGTTTTCCTGCAAGTTCCATTCCGTCAATTCCTCGCGAATCCGTTTTCTTTGCGCGGGCGTAAGCTGACGAATCAGTTCCTTATCTTCGTCCTCGTTAAAAGGCGTTAAGCAGTCAAAAAGCGCGCTGGTGGGATACAGTGCCTTTCCTTCCGCTACAAGCTGTTCAAGCAGTTTTTCTCCATCTCTCGGAATATACTTGCATTGGATAAGATATGTCGGCCACATGACCAGCACACGGCACATTTCCCACAAGAACATTTTCCCTTGGCGGTAGTGTTCAAACCCATAGGTCGCGGCTTCCGTCAAGAAATCCCAGTAAAGGCTAAACTCGTCCGGTGCTTCAACAACAATTTTATAAGCGCCGTCAATCCATTCCAAATAGTTTAGCATTTGCGCTATGACCAGCACCGTCAGCTGCTCCGACGGCGGTTCACTCGCCCATGCCTCCTTCAGGCACGCATACACCGGCATCCGCTTTTCCTGCTGGTCGTACTGGGCAATTTCCGCCTTGAGCTTCACAATATCCATGTGCGCCCCTCCTTCAGTTTCCGTTTTCGCTTGACTGCATTGTACCATGCGGCGAAAAAGTTGTCAACAGACGTTGACTACGCCATTCCATTTTTTTCTTGCAAAACAGCATTCGTCTATTTTTCGGCAAAAAGTCCGCATTCTTCACGAAAAATTTTCCCCTTAGTCAAACATTCCCGGTGGAAAATACGTCTAAAGTGTTGTACAATGAAAGCACCTGTTATTGTGCGCGGAAGGGAGGCGGTCGGCGTGTGGAAACGGCTGATGAGCGTGCTGCTCGTCGTGTTGTTGTGCTGCCCGATTTTCGCCGTCCGCGCGGAAAAAATTACGGCGGATGGACGCGTCAACCGCGCACTGCTCGTGGGCTGCGACCGCTTCCTCACCCAGACCGACACCACCCCCTCCTCCCGCAATAACGTTCTGCGCATGGCGGACGCCCTTTCCGGCGGCACGCTTAACATGCAGACCCTCGTCACCCGCGAAGACGGGCTGTCCTCCGCGTCCGCGCTGATTGCCCTCATTCGCGAAACATTCGCCGATGCGGACGCGGACGACGTCAGCTACTTCTACATCAGCACCCACGGGCTGTGGAACACCGCCGTGAACGGGCTGATGACGCTCCTGCTCTCCGACGGCGAATCCGAGGAGGGCATTACGGCGTATGAGCTGCGCCGCGTGTTCGATACGATTCCCGGCAAAAAGGTGCTGCTGCTGGACGCATGCCACTCCGGCGCAATGATTGGCAAAGGTGTGGAGAAGTCGTTCGAGAACCTGTTTGCGGGCGATAATTACTATGTCGTCTGCTCTTCCGGCGGCGAGGAAGAAAGCTGGTACTGGTCGGGCGAAGTCGGCGGCGAGCGGCTGGCGGGCGCGGGGTACTTCTCCGGCGCGCTGGCGGATGCGCTCTCCCGCACGGGCAGCTTCGGCGCGGATGAGAACCGCGACGGTGCCATCACCCTGACCGAGCTTCGCCGCCGCCTGCTGCAAAGCCACGGCGCATCCACCGTCCGCACCTATCCGGAGGACAGCGATTTTGTCCTCTTCACCTACGACTTGTCTGTCGTCAGCAGCCGTCGGCGCGAGACAAGCATCGAGGGCATCACCTTCAGCGGCGATACGCTCTCCGCTGATGCGCCCGTAATTGATTTTTCCTTCAACGTTGTCCGCACGGCGCAGGTCGCCTATCAGCTGGTCTATCGCCGTCAGGGCATCTGGGATTTTGACCAATCCACGCTGATTTACGACAACAACGGCGATTTTGGCAGCTACGCCATTGCCGGACGAACCCTATCTCCCGGCTTGAAGGAGCGCTCCATCACCCTGAACACTGCCGATGCGCAGTCCTCCGGCTATGTTCTCTTGCAGATTCTGGTGATTGAAAAGGGTCTGCCGAGCGTCGTCTGGTCGAAGGTACTCTGCGTTCCGCCAACGACGGACGACCCGCAACTGCGTGTGCATGTGCAGGACACATTCTGCCCCGAAAGCGGCGAAGAATTGACCTTTGTGGTGTATCATGGCGTTCCATGCGAACTAACGGTGACGATTGAGGATGAAGCCGGGCAGACGGTGCGGCGATTGTCGTCACGGCAGGCATCACGCCCGGAGCAGCTGAGTGTACCGGGGTCGACGTTCTGCTGGAATGGGACGGATTCGCAGGGAAAGCTGGTGAATGCGGGTCTGTATCGAGTGCGCGTGAAGGCGTATGTTGGGACAGAACGGTATGAGGTGGAGAGCGGATGGATTTCACTCACGGAAATGGTTGGATAAAAAAAGGATAAACACGCGGGCAAAGCATGGAGAGGAAGCCAACTCAATCGCGCGAAAGGGTCAAGAATCCGGATGATGATATAATGGAAGCAAACAGGGCGGAAAGCCCGAAGCAATGAAGGAGGAGAAACGGATGAAACGGCTGCTGGGACTGCTGATGGCGGTGATGGTGATGATGGGGGGGATTTCGTGTGCGATGGCGGAAAACGCGAACCCTCTTGTGTCGGATGGGCTGACCGAACTGAAAAGCAAACGGCTGATTCAGATTGTGGAGGACGAAATCGGCGAGGGCTGGACGCTCTATCAGCCGAACGGACGGGAGGAAGAGGAAAACTTCTCATCCGCAGCGAATTTGAAGGAAATGCGCTTTCTCCCGGTGGTTGCGCAGAAAGACAATCAGTTGCGACTGCTGATTTTGAGGCGGCAGGGCGACTTGTGGAAAGTAAGCGAGCAGAACGACCGCGCTTTGATGCGGGACGGCTGGATGCTGCAAAATTTTTCTGCTATGCCTTATGGAAACTCTGATTGGACGTACATCTATTTTGACTTTGTGGATGAAAATCAAAAAAGATGGAATCTTATGCTGAATTTGGGCGATGGATATGTATCGTCTTTTGGTACGATTTCCCATTATGTAGAAGGCTATGGAACAACGTATATTAACATGAACTATGACCGCGGTCTGGAATTTCTAATTGATGCACCAGCTTATTCCCGGTTCAGTTATGAGGTATATCCTGTGGAACGCTATTCTTTTGGTGTGGAAGATTTTGACTTAGCAACCTGTCCGCTAACCATGCAGGAATTTCTCGTTCCGGCGATTGTTACTTGCGGCGAAGAAGGTGCAGGGCTGTACATCATGGTACAACAGGATGTTCAGCCGATTGTCACGCTGGCAGACGGGGACGCGATTGAAGCAATTCCGCAGAAGTGGAAATTGGATTGGACAATCGTGTACTATCAGGGGAATTACCTGTTTATGAAGACGGAAAACTGTAAAATGGAAGAATGAAAATATAGCAGAGGGTATAGAAGGCGGCTACAGGCACAAGACCTGTAGCCGCGTTTGCGTTGTTATGTTTCATTTTGCAATGCGCTGGCGGGATAGGCGACCAGCCAGTCGGGAATGGAAATATCCAAGAAGGTGGCATTCGTCTTTGCAGCTTCGGTAAGAACATCGTTTAGGATGGTGTCGAGATTGAAACAGGTGATGTCAGTGCTTTCGCGGTAAAAAACCCTTTGACTGATGCCACCGTTATAGTTGGTAGCCACATCAACATAGATGCTGCGCAGGGGAGCTTCAATGTACACCCACCATCCGTTCGCGTCGGTAAAAGTCAGCAAAGTAAGATACCAGTGCAGACCAGCTTTGTCATCCCACTCTCGCTGAAACGTCAGGACGGCGTGTGGCATTCCGTTTCGCTCGTCTTCTTCAGAACTATAGTAGAGCTGAACTTCCGCATATCTTTCTCCGTAAAGGTGTGGTGCAATGTCGATATTCAGCAGCACAGAACTGGAGCGCGTTGTAATTTGCCAATGACCGTCGATCTTTCCCAGCATCAGCAGCTCCGGATTGCCATCCGGCGGAGCAACAATCACTGCGCATTCCGCCTGATTGTTTTCATCACAGCCTTCAAGGGTAGTAATCAGGGGAAGCAGTTCCTCCTTCGTCGAAGCATAGGACGAAATGACCTCGTCCGCCAGCAAGGCTTCATAGATTTCATCAGGAACGGTTATGAACTGTGCCAGCGCATGGATGGGCAAGAGGCAAAGAAGCACAAGCAGAAGAAAAGCACGTTTCACAGAAATCCCCTCCTATTTTTTATGTACATTATAGGCGGACAAAAGATGGAAGTCAAGATATTAGCTGGAATCTTGCAAAAATTGCTTTGGATAGCTTTCGGTACAATAGGAAGCAACCGGGCGGCTTGGCGAGGGCTGACCTGGCCGTTTTTTGCGCTTCCTTTTTCCGCCGGATGATGATATAATAGAAGCAAACAGGGCGGAAAGCCCGGAGCAATGAAGGAGGAGAAACGGATGAAACGACTGCTGGGACTGCTGATGGCGGTGATGGTGATGATGGGGGGAATGGCAAGTAGTGCGGAAACGGCACAACAGGAGGCAAGAAAAGAGCTACTGTTTAAGCATCAGCCTGATCAGATTGGGATTGTTACGCCGCTTCCCGATGGTAGACTGTTTGTTGAATCATTTGTGGAGGACACAGAAACGTCGGCATACCACTACATTGAGCTGTTTGCTCAAGACGGCAGTTTGCTTTGCGCATCAGCAAGTGGATTTACGAACTTGGCAGAACCGTCAACCTATAGGCAAACCGTTCTGACAGCGGATTCGATTCAGTATGAATATTATCGTGACTTGGAATTGGATACCAATTACACCAGCGTACCTGATTTGGTGCGTGGGCGCTTCGTTTCGTCCGAATTGCAAACCTCGAACGACGCGAAGAAATACTATGCGGAAAATTGCATGCCGTTCGTCTGGAAGCAATATCCGTTTACGGGCAACGGGAAAATTCCGTTTTCGCTGACGAACGTCCAGACGGGAAAGACCGTGAGCGGCGCAACGGAATACGGCGCTCATGCCATTTGCACCGATGCGGCACAGCATTTCTATCTGATTGATGTGGACGGGGACACGCTGCAAGTTCGGCAGTATGATGCACAGTGCAAGCTGGCGCAGACCCTGCATTTTACGGATTTGCCGGGGACGCCGGGGTCAGCTGCCTGCGACGGAACGACCCTCTATCTGACGTTGTGTGCGCAGGAGACGGAAACCCTTGCCGTGATTGACCTGCCGACGGACAGCGTGACGCGCATGGCGGCAATGCAGTACCCGGCGGGCATCACGGCAAGCAGCGTCTTGTATGCTGCGGACGACAAACTCTTTGCAGCGGGCATTGCGCCGGATGGAACGGGCTGCCTGTGGGCGGTTAACCCGGATGGAAGCTGCGCGGAGACAGTCAGCCTGCCGGACGAAACGCTCTGGGTGGCGCCGCAGATGCAGGAGGGGCGCGTGGTGGCGCTGTCCCGCAGTGCGGACGGGCGAATCTGGCGCGAGGAATATCAGCTGGCGGAAGCGGCGCAGGAAATCCCCCTGACCGAGAGTGCGGACGACACGAACTTCTACACCTACACCGATGCGTCCGGGAACACCTACGACCTGTTTGAAATCGTCAAGTGGCAGGAGGACGAGAACCACCATGTCACGGCGGTGACGGGGCGCTTCGAGCGGGTTGTGACGGAGGAGGACTGCGAAACGGGCGCATATGCGGATGACGGGCAGACGGTGACGTTCCCGCTGGCGGCGGACTTTTCCGCCATGATGCTGGGCAGCATGACGGACGCGGACATGCAGCTTGTTCCCGTGACGGACTTGCGGGCGTGGTACATCAGCGCGTATCTGGATGACACAGCGCCCGAAAGCGGCGAAATTGTTTTCCAGCATGATGCTTCGCAGGAGAGTGAGACGTTCGACTTCTGGTTCATTACGGTGCAGATTAGGTTAAATGATGCGGGTGAAATAGCATACATGGAATATGTGTATGTTCCGTGGGCGTAATTACAAGTGGGGCAATGACGTAAATGATGCGTCATTGCCCCTTTTGTTAGTTAATCATGCTTTACATACTTGGACCATCCCCAATACTTCCAACGACCAGCCTTCATTTCGGTCAAGTTCGGACCGGAATCATTAGCAACACCATCGTTATATTTAGTCGCAATGTTAGAGTGAGAACTGCAAGACTGGTAAACCGCGTGTTTCAGTTCTCCGCGAAGAAGAACTTTGCCTGCGTATACACCCATGTGCGATTTCTTTGTGGAATCATCGCTACTCTGCTGAAACACCTCCATGCCGACTTTAAGGTCATCATAACTGGAAATCTTTCCCTTTTCAGAAAGATACCCGTTATATTCGGTGGTGCATCCATGAGCGCCTTGGTCACTGCGCGCTTTGTATGGATACCACGCGCAGTCGATGAGTTTCTTGCTTGCGTTGTATCCAGAACCATACTTCCAGCCAGAATTGCAGTAGCTTTCGAGATTCTGAATGTACTCCGTAACGGTGAGATTAGCGGTTGTAACCGATCCGGAAGCCGTTTCGCAGTTTTCCGGGTCAAGGTGAGTACCCAGAATGCTTTCGAGGGCGGTCAAACTGTTCTTTCCGAAAAGACCGTCCGCAGTCAGATTGTTTGCCTCCTGAAATTTCTTAACTGCGGCAAGCGTGTTGTTGCCATACTTGCCATCTGCCCCTTGCGTATCGTAACCCAAATCGGTCAATGCACTCTGAAGCAGCTTAACTTGGGAATGAGTCGTGCTGGTATCCTTTCGAAAATACCCATTCCCCTGATGAATGTTGTAAAGTTTTACCTTGCTGTTGTAACCAGAGCCAGTAATTTCAACTGCCATAATAGATTATCCTCCTTAAAATTTCAATGTGCTTTATTTTTACGGGCAATTTGCTTGCGCAGGGCGGCCCAGTCTCCCTCACAACCACATTCATCCCTCCTTTCTTTTTGAAAAGGAATACATTCGTTCTCAAAACGTTCGTTCTTACGACCGAATGTTCCCTTTCGATGTGAAGCATATCACCATCCGGTTATTTTGTCAAGCGAATTTTCGACCAATTAGGTATATTCATCATTTCCGACAATTTCGTAGTACTTCTTTTGTCCAAAACAGTAAACATATGTTCGTATTAAATGTAACAAAATCTATGTGCAACTTCCCTTTTCCGCCGGATGATGATATAATGAAAGGAAACAGGGCGGAAAGCCCGAAGCAACGGAGGAGGAGAAACGGATGAAACGGCTGCTGGGACTGCTGTTGGCGGTGATGGTGATGCTGTTCAGCACGACCGCTTTTGCGGCAAATTATTGGACGAAAACGTGGGCGCAGGGGGAATATACGATTACGCTGACGCCGGAGGATGAAGCCGCGATTGCTGATTTGTGGAAGAAGATGGACGAGGGGTCTGTCGGGACGTCTCTGCGGGCGAGCATTGATAATCATCCGCTGAGTGAAGCATTTGAGGATTTTCTGCTGGGTCGGCGTCAGATGGCGCATAGCACCTATGATGATATTGGCTATTATTCATGGGTTGTGGCGATGCCGGATGAAAACGCAGTTCCGCAGGAAAAGGCATTCCAGCTGGCAGTGATGGCGATTCATGAGCAGTTTGATGTATCGTGGGACACGCTGGCGGAATATTATCCGGAGTTCCAGTTTAAGATTGCTTTCCCGGAAAGCGATAACCCGGTTGCCGTGTGGGAGCTGATTTTCTGCAAGTATGAAGAGCATCTGACAACCAATGAGGTTTACTATGAAGTAGGAATCTATGCGGAGGATGGAAGCATCTGGGGCGTAGATGCTTCCATCCCAAAAGGATAAGAGAGTGTGACAGGATTGTGGAAGGCAGTCCTGTCACTTTTTTAGTGTAATGCAATCAGCAGAGACCCAGCCTGTGCCTTTTACAGAAGCAACACGATACCAGTTTGCAACCGATGTATCCAGAATTTTGACATAACTATCAAAAGGAAGAAGAGCAATACGGTCAGCACTGGTAGAAGGAAGAAGACGAAGATAGACGCCCTGCGACTCGTTAACCTGTGCATTACCGCTGAACGAATTTGCACCGCCACCAATATAACGAGCACAAACATAGCCAGAAAAAGCACCGTGATCCACGTATAACCATTGACGCTGCTCGGCGACTGTACCTACACCAGTAAATGTGTAGAATGTCATGACTTCTGTTACTTCAAAGTGATGTATGTCAGCGCTGCTTGCACGGGGACGACTTCTGATAGTTACATAGCTGGAAACAGCATCCGTGGTATAACCGTCAAAACTTGTACCCAAAACTCTGTTTTCCGTCGTTCCGCCGCTGGTATTATCCACTGCAATGAAATCGGAGCGAACCCAGCCATTTGTACGGTTCTGCGAATCCTGAACGCGATACCAAGTGTAACCGCCGGCGGTACTCACTTCCAGAATGGTGACCTTTTCACCGTTGTAAAGTTTATAACTCAGTAAGCTGCCGTTTGCACTGCTGCGTACATTCAGCCCACTTGCATTGACAGCGACCATTCCCGATTTTCCAACAAGGTCAGAGGAAGAAGAACTACCGCCGCCGCTGCTGTTGCCGCCGGAAGAACTACTGCCGCTGCTCTTCTTGTTGACGTAATCAGCCTTAATCCAGCCGACCTTTTTGCCGGAGGGCTGAATCTTCACCCAGTTGGACGAGACGTCCTGAACCGTTGCGGTTGCGGGAGAACTAAGCGTGTAGAGGACGGTACTGCTGTTAGCAGAATTGCGAACATTGACGTTCGTTGCATTCACTTCCACCGTGTCGGATGCGACGGCAACGAAGGACTTCATGACATAACCAGTACCATAGGTGCTGTAAGTCGTCTGATACCAGCTGTCATTGCCGCTGACTGCCGAAACACTAAGCACAGTGCCAGTGGGAATCGACGTGATAACAGTGCCGCTCGTGGAAGCCTTCTTTCTGAATTTCAGCTTGCCACCAAGAACAATACCATTTGCCATAAGGGAAAACATCTCCTTTGTTTTTATGTTCAGTGAGTATAGGGTGTCATTTATCTGGGCGGGGAACGATTCGCTATGAAGAGATGGCGATTCATTTTCTGCCCTCCTTTCGTTTCTTGAAAAGGAACACATCCGTTCTCAAAACGTTCGTTCTTGCGACCGGATGTTCCCTTTCGACGTGAAGCATATCACCATCCGGTTATTTTGTCAAGCGAATTTTCGACCATTTAAGTACATTCGTCACTTCCGACAATTTTGCCGGACTTCTTTTGTCCAAAACAGTAAACATATGTTCGCGTATGAGAAAGAACGGAATGCTCAAGGAAACCAGCAGTCCAGCACGGGCGTTTTTTTCGCCGGAAGGGGCTTGCTAACAGCAACATCATGACATATAATAAGAAGAAAGCAAACGATAAAGGAGGAATTTCCCCGTGATCCGCATTGAGCTGGACGTGATGCTTGCTCGCCGCAAAATGACCCTGACAGAACTGTCGAGGCGACTCGACATTGCGCTGCCGAACCTCTCCATCCTCAAAAACGGTCACGCGAAGGCAATTCGCATGGCGCTGCTCGATGCGCTCTGCCGCGAACTGGACTGTCAGCCGGGCGAACTGCTGGTGTGGGAACCGGACGACGCGGCAGAAAAGGAATAATCATCCATAGAAAAAAAGGGGCTGGTCTCATCCGCTTATGCGGAAAAGACCAGCCCTGTTTTTGTCGTTCGGGGATGCTGCCATCCAGTGTCGCAAAAAAGGCGTCAACAAATACACCTCCGCGAGGGTCGCGGAGAAAACCAGCGGTCAGGACTGCTTGGGCGTATGACCAGCAAGGTAGAAGCGCACAAGCTCTTCCAGAATTTCGTCGCGTTCCAGTCGGCAAATCATGCTGCGGGCAGAATTGTAGCTGGTGATATACGTCGGATCGCCGGAAATAATATAGCCGACGAGCTGAGTAATCGGGTCATAGCCCTTGGCCTGCAGGGCGTTGTAGACATACAGCAGGATGTCCTGCGCTTCATTGCCGGATTCCTGAATGGGGTGCAGCTTGGTGGTTTCAAATTGACTCACAGCGAAGCCTCCTTCCTGCGGCGGCGTAGCATCGGGCGGACGATGTGCCATCGCATTTCATCATCTATTATACACAACAAAGCGCGGAAAGAAAAGTCCTTTTTCTGTGTTTTTGATGAGAATCAGATGAAGATTTTCTGCGGTGGCTTTTCTTTCCTCCCCGGCTATGGTATAATGAAGGAAGAATATTCCCTTGGAGGGAGGATGCGTATGCAGATTCTGGATATTATCACCAAGAAGAAACTTGTTCAGCCGCTGACGCGCGAGGAAATCACCTTTTTCGCGCACGGGGCGGCGGACAAGACGATTCCGGATTATCAGCTGGCGGCGCTGCTGATGGCGATTCGCTTGAATGGCATGACCGCGCAGGAAACCACTGACCTGACGCTTGCCATGCGCGACAGCGGCGACGTGTGTGACCTGTCTGCGATTCCGGGCAAGAAGATTGACAAGCACTCCACCGGCGGCGTGGGCGATACGACGACGCTGATTCTGGCGCCGCTGGTGGCGGCGTGCGGCGTGCCGGTGGCGAAGATGAGCGGGCGCGGGCTGGGGCACACCGGCGGTACGCTGGATAAGCTCGAATCCATCCCCGGTCTGTCCGTGGAGGAGACGGAGG
>ULKV01003168.1_pt1 | contig 13766 bp, 11 predicted proteins | sample 1951241 | NCBI WGS metagenome assembly ULKV01 (sample SAMEA4835509, study PRJEB28245) | human gut metagenome | biome: gut microbiome; material: fecal sample | place: Denmark | collected 2008
GCCGTTTCTGGCCATCATCTTCCTCGTGTGCCTGATCCCCACCGGCATGGTGTCGCTGGGCAGCGTGGCCATGGCTGCGCTTTACCCGCTGCTGACCATCCTCTATGGTGTCATCCGGGGCTATGCCGCCGGTGATATGCTGGTGTGCGCCATCGGTTCGGGCTTCATGTCCGGCATGGTGATCTACATGCATCGTGCCAACATCCAGCGCATCCGTGAGGGCAAGGAGTACCGCTTCGGTAAGCACGAGAAAAAGTAAAATGCAAACAAAAAGCTCCGCAGTCTGCTGTTTTAGCAGTGCTGCGGAGTTTTTTGTTGGGGGAACCCTCTCAGTCACAGCTTACGCTGTGCCAGCTCTCCCGAAGGGAGAGCCTTTTTATATTTTGCGGTTCACACAAATAAAGCTCCCCCTTTCGGGGGAGCTGGCTGCGAATGCAATGAGCAGACTGAGAGGGTCAATCTGACTCCGGTTCAGCCTGCTCAAAATCGTACTCGTCAAAGTCTTCTTCTTCGGAAGAAATGGCCTCGGCCACCTCGTTTTCGGCGCGCTTTTTCAGCCGGGTGAGGAACTCCTCCGCCGGGATGCCGCTCTGGCTGGGGGAGAGGTCCGGTGCCGGGTGGCCATCCGGCAGGTGGGCACCAAAGGCTGGAACAAAGAAGAACTTGCGCACGATGAAGATCAGCGCGATGGCCCCCACGCTGAGCAGATTTTCCAGCGCGGAGTCATGCCCCACCACCAGATGTCGGGCGATGGCATACAGCAGCACTTCCAGGCTGCTGCCGGGGCTGTGCTTGGCCAGCATCTTGATGAACTCGATGCCAATGACGATGTCGAGACTGCGTTCCAGAAAGCTGCGGATCTCCACCTCGTTGCCGTCGATCAACAGGCCCGGCATCCACTTGATGAGCGGCACCGCGCTGAGCAGCAGGCCGACGAGCACAAGGCCCGAGAGCAAAATCTCCAGCAGGCTGGACGCCTGAATGATGCGGTTGCGCAGTTCGGTGCGCCAGCGGCTTTCCACATGAGAAGAAGGATGGTCCATAACGTGTTCTCCTTTTCGGCAATCTGCTGCAAAATGTTCGATGGCTAGCTGACTTTATTGTAGCAGAAATGCAGAACGGTGTCAATCGACGGCGAGACAGCAAAAAAAGCTTCCCTCGGCGGGGAGGGAAGCCTTTCGGCGAAAATATGCCGCTGCGGGTCAGTTTGCAGTGCTTTCCGTGGTTTGCGGGCCCACCGCTACATAGCCGGACTTCTGGATGCAGTTCTGCCCGGCATCGGTGTCCAGCCAGTCATAGAGCTGGCGCTCCGGGCTGTCGGCGGCGGCGTCCGCGTGGAGGACAGCGTAGAATTCGTTGCACAGCGGGTATTTCTCGCTGGCAATGGTGTCGTTGGAAGGCTCGACTCCATCCACGGCCAGCAGCCGCAGGCCGGGCTGGGAGTACATCTGGTCGATGTAGTAATACACCGAAAAGCCGATGGCGTTGGCGCTGTTGTTGTAGGCGGCAAGGCTGTCCACCAGTTCGCCCATAGCGGTGGGAGCTAGTTCGGTGGGCGGGTCCATCAGCTCGCCGCCCTGAATGAGCAGCTTTTTGAACAGAGTCTGGCTGCCGGAATCCTCGCTGCGTTGGAAGGCCACGATGTCGAGATCATCGCCGCCGACCTCCTTCCAGTTGGTGATCTTTCCGGCGTAGATGTCCTTCAGCTGCTGCCGGGTCAGGCTCTTGACCGGGTTTTCTTCGTTCACAATGAATACCAGCGCATCCCGGCCGATGGGCTTCTGCTCCAGCTGGGCGTCGGCTTCCTTCAGTTCATCCTTCACGTAATCCGGCGCTTCGTACACCACCAGCATCTTGGCGGTGTAATCCTCATCCGGGTACAGGCCGAAGCTCTCCCAGGCATAGGCGGTGGTGGAGACCGAAATGGCGCTCTGGGCGGCTTCCAGGTCGATGCCGGTCGTGTCGGCCATCATCTGGGCCATCAGCGGGATGCAGGCTGTGCTGCCGTCCAGCTTGGGGAAGTCCTCCACGGCAAACAGGCTGACGGGCGGCACTTCGCTCACCGAGGAAGCGGGCGCTTCCGGTGCGGCAGAAGCACTGCTGGCGGGTGCATCCGAACCCTTGCAGGCGGTAAGAACGCCCGCCGCCGAGCAGGCGGCAAGGCCCAGCAGAAAGCTGCGGCGGGTGATTTTTGCGTTTTTCATAAGAAGTCCCTCCCAATCGGGCTCAATAACCCAGTTCGTCATCGGAATTGATGGAAGAAAAGATGTTCTGGCAGAAAAGCCAATTGCCGTCGGTGTCCATCCAGCCGTAGTAGAAGCCGCGCTGCGCCACGAACACATGGTCGGGCAGGTGGTTCAGGCTGTTGGCGTAATAGCTGTAGCAGCTGCCGAGGCCGCTGAGTACCACGTTGCCGTTTTCGTCCAGCACGTCGCACAGCGAGCCGCTGTTGCTGAGGGTGTCGGAAACGCCGCAATACAGCGGACGGCCCTCCGGGGTAGTGGTGAGGTAGTTCAGAGCATAGTATTTGTCCTGCAGATGGGTCAGGTCGGAGACAAGGCCCTCGGGGCCGTAGACGCGGGTGGCGGTGGTCTCGTAGTTGTCGTTGTTCCGTAGTTCCAGCCAGACGTAGCCGTTGCCCGCGCTGTCCATCATCACGCTCTGCTGGTTCTCCACCGGCTCCACGGTGGTATCTGTGATGACCTTGCCGGTGTCGGTGTCATAGACCCGCAGGCTGCCGTTTTTGGCGTAGAGAGCAATGGTGTTGTCCGTGACACTGCAGGCATACAGCGGCGTCACCTCGCCGGTCTCAAGATCGTGCAGGTCATAGCCGTAATCGCCGGTGGTGCGCCAGGTGACCACAGAACCCGGGAAATAATGGCTGGGCATGTCCTCAAAGGTGCTGATGACCCCGCGGTCCTCGGTGGTCGTGTCCCGCAGCTCGTACCGGCCATCGTCGGTGACAAAGCACGCCGTGCCGTTGCCGCAGGTCTGGGTGTAGCCCGTAAAGCTTTCACCGGTGGTGGGATTATAAAGCATCTGGTCCACCGGTGCACCGTCGGCGTGGTAGGTATCCAGTTCCACCCAGTCGGTCAGCTCATCGGGCGAATAGGAAATGCGGTAAGCGGTGGAGGTGTCGGCTCCATACACCTGCGTGCCGTCTTTCGTCAGAACGATGACCCAGCTGTGCAGGGAGGTGTCATCGTCCCATTCGTCGTCGGCAAGGTCGGCCGGGCGGGCGTAGCAGGTATAGACGAGGCGGTCACCGCACACGACGCAGGCGTATGCGCCCTTCGGTACGGGCAGGCTTTCGCCGGTGGCCGGGTCGATGACCTGACAGGTGCCATAGCCGCTGTAGCCGTCCTGATATTCGCCGTTGACCAGCCGGCTTTCTTGCAGCACCAGCAGGCCGTTCTGCAGGGTGGCACTCTGTTCGCCGTCAAAGGCCAGCACTTCAGTGCCGTCCTTATCATAGAGGGCGCTGCGGCGTCCGCCCCGGCCGGTGGGGTCCGACCAGCTGCGGAACCAGTAATCCGTCTCGCCGGTGACGACATCCTGCAGAAGGGTCACATTTTCACTGCGGGCAGACTGGTACAGCACTTTGCTGCCGCAGAGGATGGTGGTGCTGCTGCCGGCACGGTCGAAGCCGTAGAGCGCCCGCAGCTGGCCGTCGTCCAGCCGGGAGGCGTCGTACAGCGGCTTGCCGCTTGAGTCGGTGGGGACCGAGGCCGACGATGCCGGTTTGCTGGAAGCGGGCGGCAGCACGGCGCACCCGCAGCCCAGCGCGAGACTGAGCGAGACGCACACGGCGGCGCAGCCGATGCGGTTCATCTGGGAAGAAAAGCGTTTCATACGATCACTCCTTGTCAATGCAGAGGAACCGAAAAGCATTCTTGTAAATGGGAGAAATTCCCGATTCAATTATAATACGAAACAGCCGCGCTTTCCATTGCAGGAAAACGCGGCTGTTGATTACAGTTTGGTGACAAGCGTTCAGGACGCCGTTTTGGCGCGCTCGGCGTCGTCCATCCGGCCCAGCTGGTTCAGGAATGCCAGCAGGAAGGGCACCGAGACGAGGAAGGTGAGCACATCGGCAATGGGCTGGCAGATCTCCACGCCCACAAGGCCGTGGGTGCGGGGCAGCAGGAGAATGAGCGGGATGAAGAACACGCCCTGGCGGCAGCAGGCCAGGAAGGTGGCACGCCCGGCCTTGCCCACGCTCTGGAAGGTCATGTTCGCCACAACGATGACCGGCTGCAGCAGCACGGCCAGACACTGGTAATGGAATGCGGGCAGGGCGATGGCCGTCACCTCCGGGTCGTCGCGGAACAGCCGGATGAGGGCATCACCGTTCAGCCAGCACAGGCCCACCAGCACCACCAGCATACAGAAGGCCGCACCCACCGTGAAGATGGCGGCCTGCCGCACCCGGCGGTACTTGCGGGCACCATAATTGAAGGACGCCACCGGCTGCAGCCCCTGCCCGACACCGATGGCCACCGAGATGATGAACATGAAGATGCGGGAGACGATGCTCATGCCGGCCACGGCGGCGTCGCCGTAGCTGCGGGCGGCAATGTTCAGCAGCATACCGCCGATGCTCTGCAGGCCCTGACGGCCGAAGCTGGGCGCGCCGCCAATCAAAATCATGCCGAACTCCCGGGCTTCACGGGTGACGGCGGTGATGCGGAACTGGCTGACCGTTTTGCCCCGCAGGAACATGGACAGCAGGATGCCAAAGCTGATGGTCTGGCTGAGGGCGGTGGCGATGCCCGCACCGGCGGTGCCGAGGCCGAAGCCGAACATGAAGACGGGGTCCAGCACGATGTTCAGCACGCCGCCGGTGACAAGGCCGATCATGGCAAAGCTGGCCTTGCCCTCATAGCGCAGGATGTTGTTCATCACAAGGCTGGAGATCATCAGCGGGGCCGCGATAAGGATGGGCCGCGCATAGGCGCAGGCGTGGGGCAGAATGGTGACCGTGCTGCCCAGCAGCATCATGAAGCCGGGCAGGGTGGCGAGACCGATCACCGCCAGCACCACGCCGACGGCCAGCGCCGTGAAAAAGCTGGTGGAAGCAAAACGGGTGGCGGCATCGGTGTTGCGGCTGCCCAGACTGCGGCTGATGATGGTGCCGGAGCCGTGGCCCAGCGTGAAGCCCAGCGCCTGAATGATGGCCATCAGACTGGAGACCACGCCCACCGCGCCGGACGCGCTGGTGGAGATCTGGCCCACAAAGAAGGTGTCGGCCAGATTGTAGATGCTGGTGATAAGCATGCTTAAAATGGTGGGAGCCGCCAGCCCTAAGATCAGCTTGGGGATGGGCGTCTCGGTCATCTTTTTATATTGCCGGATGTTGAGTTCATCGGATGTCATGAAAGGACCTCCTTTTTTATAGGATGCGAAAACCGCCCTGTGTGACAAAGGGCGGCGGATGATTCTGGCGGGTGCACGGAGCACCGGCACATAGTATAACGCAGCTGCGGCGAAAAGTCGAGAGCCCCGGAAACAGAAAAATGCACGCTTTGGGCCGGTCGAGCGGGAGAAAAACCACCCGAAAGGGCAGAGTTTTTTGTCAGTTTTGCTAAAGGATGGTCGAATTGCTTGTGAAAAATCACGATATGTGGTATCATTTACCATGAGGAGAACAAAGAGGCCTGCACGCTGGTGCAGGCACCGGACAATACGGGCGGCCGCCGCAGGCAGAGCAGGGCCGGCCATGAACCATAGGGAGGAAAAAATGATGAAAACTGTCGCACAGACCGTGATCGAAGCCGATCACTTTTACACCATCGCCGCGCACACCGGCAACGTCATCCAGGCTGTGGAGGGCGCGAAGGAAGGCGGCACCGTTCGTCTGGGCAAGTATGAGCACAAGCCCGAGCAGGAGTGGAGTTTCGTCCGCGTGGGTGACGGCGTCTACCGCATCCGCAACCGCGCTTCCGGCAAGCTGCTGGACCTGACCATGACCGGCACCGCCAACGGCACCTGGCTGCATCTGTGGGAGGATGTGGGCGGCACCTCCCAGATGTGGAGCGTCCAGCCCACCCCGGAAGGCACCGTGCGCCTGCGCTCGTCCTGGGCCGGCGGCAAGTGTGTGGACACCGTGGGCATGGGTGCTGCTGTGGGCACCGTGCTGCAGATCTGGCAGGAAGTGCCCGGCGCAGAGGACCAGCTGTGGACCATCAATGAGGTGAAGGAGCGCGCAAAGCGTGCCGCCGCCAAGAAGGCTGAGGAGCCTGCCGTGGAAGCTGCGGAAGCTGCCCCCGCCGAGGAAAAGGCCCCGGCTAAAAAGCCTGCCGCCCGCAAGCCCCGCACCACCAAGAAGGCAACCGCCGCAAAGGCAGAACCGGCTGCGGAAGAAAAGGCAGAGGACGCCGTGAAGGCTGAAGCCACACCGGCCGAAAAGCCCGCAAAGCCTGCCCGCAAGACTGCCGCCAAGAAGACCACAAAGGCGGCGGCCAAGGCAGAAACGGCCGAAGCCGCTCCCGCCGCAAAGGCCGAGGCACCCGCAGAGGAAAAGCCTGCAGCAGAGAAGCCCAAGCGCAAGTGCGCACCCCGCAAGAAGGCCGTGAAGGAAACGGTCTGAGCCTGACCGAGAAAAGCAATGCCCGCCGTGTTTCGAAAAATGCGGCGGGCATTTTTATGCATTTGGGCCGGGGTCATTCCGGCAGCTCGTTCAGCCGGAAATGGTTCTTTTCAAATTCCAGCAGGCCTTCGTCCCGCATTTTGCACAGCTCTTTGGAGAGGGCACTGCGGTCCAGGTTGAGGTAATCGGCCATCTGCTGGCGGTTGAAGGGCACGTCGAACTCCAGCCCGCCCGCCTTTGCCGCCTGCGCGGAAAAGTAGGTCAGCAGGCGGCCGCGTACCGTTTTGGGTGTGGTGCAGAAGATGCGCTGGGAAAGGCTCAGGCTCTTGCGCATGGAAACGGCCAGCAGGTTGCGCAGCAGAGTATCCCGCACAGCGGGGGACACTCTGGCGTCGGAAAGGACACGGGTGCTCAGCAGCAGCACGGTGCAGTCCTCGGCGGCAACGGCATCCACCATCAGTGCGTCGCCGCAGAAGGCGTAGGTCTCCGCGAAGGCCTGCCCGGCGGAAATGCTGCTCAGGATGCTTTTGGTGCCCCAGAGATCGAAGTTCTCGATGTGGACGGTGCCCTGCACCACCACGCCGATCTCCTGCACCCGGCTCCCGGCGCGGAAAATGACGGTGTGCTTTGCAAATGTTTTCTGCCGGAGCAGCCCGGCGGCGGCAAGAGCATCCAGATCAGCCGGCGAAAGGCCCTGGAACAAAGGCGAAGGAACAAGTTTCATGAAAAAATCCTCGTTTCGTGGTTATGGCAACCGAAGCTTTGGCCTGATTATAGTATACTCAGTTCATCAAAGCAAGGAGGACTTTCCCATGATCCGCAAAATCATTCATATAGACGAAGAAAAATGCAACGGCTGCGGGGCCTGTGTCACCGCCTGCCACGAGGGGGCCATCGGCCTTGTGAACGGCAAGGCAAAGCTCATGCGGGACGACTACTGCGACGGCTTTGGCGATTGCCTGCCCGGCTGCCCCACCGGTGCCATCACCTTCACCGAGCGTGAAGCCGCTGCCTACGACGAGCAGGCCGTGCTGGAGAACAAGCAGAAAAAGGCAGCGGCTGCCGCCGAAAAGCCTGCCGCCCCGGCCTTCCACGGCTGCCCGGGCAGCGCCATGCGCCAGTTCCACCGGGAGCAGGCAGCCGCACCCGCTGCCGCTGCACCGCTGCAGTCCCAGCTGGCGCAGTGGCCCTGCCAGATCAAGCTGGTGCCGGTGAACGCGCCCTATTTTGACGGTGCCAAGCTGCTCATCGCCGCCGACTGCACCGCCTATGCCTATGCGAACATCCACGAGGAGTTCATGAAGGGCCATGTCACCCTCATCGGCTGCCCGAAGCTGGACGCCGTGGACTACAGCGAAAAGCTGACCGAGATCATCCGTAATAATAACATCAAGAGTGTGACCGTGCTGCGCATGGAGGTGCCCTGCTGCGGCGGTCTGGAGCATGCCGCCGTCACGGCCCTGAAGAACAGCGGCAAGTTCATCCCCTGGAACGTGGTGACCTTCTCCACCGACGGGCGCATCCTGGACAGGTAATTGATAAGAAACGCAAAAAAGAGCAGACGCATCGCGTCTGCTCTTTTTTGCGTTTAAGATGCATTCTGCACGAACTGCAGAACGCTCTGGATGGTCTCGCGGATCTGCACCAGCGTCTGGATGTCGTCATCCTTCATGCGTGAGGTAGGTGCGGTGAGCGATACGGTCCGGGCGCTCACGGTGCCGGAAAGCCGGATGGTGACATCGTGCGCCGGGATGGTGAGCTGCAGCTCCACCGGGATGGCGTCGTCAAAGAATTTGTCCTTCTGGAAGCCGACGACCAGCACCGGGGCATCGGCACCGGCGCTGCCGGTGTTCAGCTGGAAGTAGAGGTAGCCGTCTCTTGCACTTTCCGGCTGGACCCGCTGCAGGCCCTTTGCATCCAGCTGGAATTCGGTCACGTCCTGCAGGCTGGTGGCCTCGGTGCCAACGCCCAGCAGGCTGGCCAGCTGGCTTTGGGAGATGTAGCTGCCCAGCGACCAATCCGGGATCAGCAGCCCGGCCAGCGGATAGGCATCCGTGATGGAAGTGCGGACGTTCCGGTACAGCTGGCCCACATCATAAAGGGTCTCGTCGCTGCTGACGTACACCCGGGTGAGCGGGTCGGCCGGGATCACGGCCTTTTTTGCCGCGATGCTCAGCTGCAAAGCGTTCGGTTCATACTGGCCGGTGACGGTGCCGTTGGTGGCCCCGGCCTGCTGCAGGATGCCGTAAAGGGCAGGGGAGTCGGCGGTGGGGGTGATCTCGTAATCCAGCGTGAAGCTGGCCCCGGCCTGCAGGGCCTTGACCCGGCGGGCGACCAGACTGTAGCCGACGGCCGCCGCCACAACGGCGATGAGAAGCAGGCACAGCACCACGATGACAGCAATGGAGAGGCCGCGCCTTTTCTTGCGGGAAGAAGCCATGATGATCCTCCTTCGGTAAAACGATATTTTGTTCAGCATAGCGGAAGCGGAGCAAAAAGTCAAGCAGACAGCGGAAAAACAAAAAGTCCGGAACTTTTCAGTTCCGGACTTCTGGCGGAAAGATGGGGATTCGAACCCCAGAACGCTTTTGACACGTTACACGATTTCCAGTCGTGCGCCTTAGACCAACTCAGCCATCTTTCCATATTCAGTTCTGCGCCTTGGCGCCACACTATAATACCTGAAAGAAGCCCGTTTGTCAAGGACTTTTTTCAAATGCGGAAAACGGCGGAAAAACAAAAAGTCCGGAACTTTTCAGTTCCGGACTTCTGGCGGAAAGATGGGGATTCGAACCCCAGAACGCTTTTGACACGTTACACGATTTCCAGTCGTGCGCCTTAGACCAACTCAGCCATCTTTCCATATTCAGTTCCGCGCCTCAGCGCCCTACTATAATACCTGAAAGAGGAATATTTGTCAAGGATTTTTTCGAAAAAATTGCAATTTGGAGAAAAATGACGCTCCTGCGCAGGAGGACCGGAACGAACCGGCGCAGAAAATGTCCAAAGCTCTTGACGAAGGAAAAAAACGGGGCTATGATGAGGGCAGAGAGTGCTGCGGCAGGTCGTTTTGCGCCGCAGAAAGAGGAACAAAGGAGGATATTTTATCATGACTTATTCGGAAGTGCTGGCCAATGCCCGCGAGTGCATCGGCAAATACTGCAAGGCCTGCCCGGTGTGCAACGGCGTAGCCTGCAAAAACCAGATCCCCGGCCCCGGTGCCAAGGGCGTGGGTGACACGGCCATCCGCAATTATAATAAGTGGGCCGACATCCGCGTGAACATGGACACCCTGTGCGAGGGCGGCACCCCGGACACCCATGTGGAGCTGTTCGGCAAGACGTTTGCCTACCCCTTCTTTGCGGGCCCGGTGGGTGCCGTGAACCTGCACTACTCGGAAGCCTACACCGACATGACCTATAATGATGTGCTGGTGCGTGCCTGCGCCGAGAACGGTATCGCGGCCTTCACCGGTGACGGCACCAACCCCACCGTGATGGAGATGGCCACCAAGGCCATCGGCGCGGCGAACGGCTGCGGCGTACCCACCATCAAGCCCTGGAACATCGACACCATCAAGGAGAAGATGGCCGAGGCCAAGGCCAGCGGCTGCTTTGCCGTGGCCATGGATGTGGACGCAGCGGGTCTGCCGTTCCTGAAAAACATGACCCCGCCGGCCGGCAGCAAGAGCGTGGAAGAATTGGCCGAGATCGTCAAGCTGGCCGAGCGCCCGTTCATCGTCAAGGGCGTCATGACCGTCAAGGGGGCCCTGAAGGCAAAGGAAGCCGGTGCTGCTGCCATCGTGGTGTCCAACCACGGCGGCCGCGTGCTGGACCAGTGCCCTGCCACTGCCGAGGTGCTGCCGGAGATCGCAGCGGCTCTCAAGGACACCGGCGTGAAGGTGCTGGTGGACGGCGGCATCCGCACCGGTGTGGATGTGTTCAAGGCGCTGGCACTGGGCGCAGACGGCGTGCTGATCTGCCGCCCCTTTGTCACGGCTGTGTACGGCGGCGGTGAAGAAGGCGTGAAGTGCTACATTGACAAGCTGGCCGGGGAACTGGCCGACACCATGCAGATGTGCGGTGCGCACTCGCTGGCGGAGATCACGCCGGACATGGTGCGTATTTGAGCGTAACCATTTAAAATGGCCGCCGTTTCACTCTGGCCATATTCAGAGGAAAAATTATTTGTATTTGTAAATCGGCAAAGCCTGCGGGCTTTGCCGATTTACTTTTTCACAGAAAGGGTCGGTACGGAAAACAACGTTTGATTCGTGGAACATTTCATAAGATGAAGCTTCCTGTTACGGCCCCATCCCGTGAAAAAGAGCTCCAGAAAAATCCGCTGATATGCTCAGAGCGGAGAGCATTTTAAATTGTAAATTTACCGCAGCAGTTGCGTTCCCGGGTAGTAATGCGCTAAAATATCCGCATACCCTGCGCCCTGTTCCGCCATCGCCTTTGCACCCCATTGGCTCAGGCCGACCCCGTGGCCGTAGCCCCGGGTGGTGAAGCTGAAATTCCCGCTCTGGTACTGCACCGTAAAACAGGTGCTGCGCAAGCCCAGCACCCGCCGCAGCGCCGTGCCGGAAACAGTCTGTCCGCACACCGGGAGTGCTTTTGCATACCCGGCGGCGGTCAGCTCGGCCGGGCCGAACCAGCTTTCCGGCGCGGCAAGGTCGGCGGTCAGCCCCAGCCCAGCCAGTGCCTGCTGCACCTGTGCGGCCGAGAAGGTGACGGTGTATTCGTAGTTGTCGGCGGCGAGGTCGGTGCTGCTGTCCACCGAGACGAGGTAGGGCAGGGCAGAGCCCCAGACGTTCTCGCTGGCCTCGGTCTGGCCGTTGGAGATGGCAAAGTAGCTGGTGCAGGCGGGGGCATTCTCATACGTAAGGAGGTCGTCCAGTACTTCGTCCACAAGGGACGAGAGCCTGGCATAGTTTTCGTCATAAGCGGTGCCCCAGTAGCTGCGCAGCACCGGCTCGGTCAGGCAGCCCTGCCGCCGGGCAGGGTCGGCGGTGAGCCAGGCACCGTTCTCGGCGGCGGAATGGTCGCGGCAATAGAGGGCATAGGTGTGGGCAGCCACGGCCTGCGCCTTGAGCGCTTCGTCCGGCCAACTCACCGGCATCTCGGCGGCCACGGCACCAAGAACATAGTCCCGGCGGGACAGCTCCACCACCTGCCCGGTGGAGCTGTCCTCGAACCGGAAGGTCTCAGAATCGGCGGAGGGTGCTTCCGCCGCGCTGCTGTCGGCAGGCGGTACACTGGGCACGGCATCCTCCGATGCTGCGGGCGTTTCCGGCGCAAGGACGGCCCGGGTGAGCCGATAGCTCACCAGCGGCAGCGCACTGCCCAGCACCAGCAGTGCCGCACACAAGAGCAGAAAAAACTTTTTCATAGCCGAACCCCCTCCGACAACCGTGTTTTTTAAATCAGAATACCGGAAACAGGATGCAAAACGATGCGAAAAAAGCATTCCCTCTTTTGCAAAAGAACGCATAAAATGACGTTTTTGCCCGGAAAAACGGGCTGCGGCGCAGTTGATGCTTGAATTTACTGCACAAAAGCGCTATGATAGAATTATGTCCACCAATGCGGGTGGAAGGGAAAGTATCAGAACATAGGATGAAAGGAGAACTCCCCATGAATTTTGCACATTCAGAAGTGGCGACCCTGGACCCCAACACCATGCGCACCTTGTGCGAGGAGTACATGGCGAACAACTACATCGACCCCGAGACCAGCGAGCGGCTGGGCGTCAAGCGCGGTCTGCGCAACCCGGACGGCACCGGCGTGCTGGCAGGCCTGACCAATGTCTGCGACGTTGTGGGTTACAAGAAGGACCAGGAGGGCCACATCATCCCCATCCCCGGCAAGCTGATCTACCGCGGCGTGCCCATCGACGAGATCGTGGACGAGGCCTACCGCAACGACCGTTTCGTCTTTGAGGAAGTGATCTGGCTGCTGCTGTTCGGCAGCCTGCCCACCCGGGAGCAGCTGGATGATTTCTGCGATATCCTGGCCGAGCACCGCGCCCTGCCGGAAGGCTTCATGGACACCATGAACGCCCCCTCGCCCAACGTGATGAACAAGCTGCAGCGCTGTGTGCTGGGCCTGTACTCCTACGATGAGCACGCGGAAGACCTGAGCCTGGAGAACATTCTGAACCAGAGCATCAACCTGATCGCCAGCATGCCCACCATGATGGTGAACGCTTACCAGATGAAGCGCCGCTATTATGATAAGCAGAGCATGTTCTTCCATCTGCCCAAGCCCGGCCAGAGCACAGCAGAGCACATTCTGAGCACCTACCGCCCGGATCAGAAGTTCACCCACGAGGAAGCAAAGCTGCTGGATATGTGCCTGCTGGTCCACGCGGACCACGGCGGCGGCAACTGCTCCACCTTCACCACCCGCGTGCTGTCTTCGTCCGGCACGGACACCTATTCCGCTATTGCGGCGGCCATCGGCGCGCTGAAGGGCCCCAAGCACGGCGGCGCGAACCTGATGGTCAACCGCCAGCTGAAAGACATCCTCAAGCATGTGGAGAACCCCGAGGATGACGACGAAGTGCGCGAATATCTGCGCCGCATCCTGCGCAAGCAGGCGGGCGACGGCTCCGGCCTGATCTACGGCATGGGACACGCGGTCTACACCATCAGCGACCCCCGCGAGGTGATCCTGAAGCAGCGTGCCCGCCACCTAGCCTACGAAAAGGGCTTTGAGGAAGAATACAACATGCTGTGCAGCATCGAGCGGCTGGCACCCGGCATCTTTGCCGAGGAAAAGGGCAGCACCAAGCCCGTGTGCGCCAACGTGGACCTGTTCAGCGGCCTGATCTACAACATGCTGGGCATCTCGGAGGATATCTACACCCCGCTGTTCGCCATTGCCCGTGTGCCGGGCTGGTGTGCCCACCGCGTGGAGGAGGTCGTCTTCGCCAACCGCATCATCCGTCCCGCCTACAAGTATCTGGGCGTGCGCCAGAAATATAAGCCGATCGAGGAACGCTGATGAATTCTTCTGTACTGTTCGTTTTTGTTTTGGGGGTCCTGCTGGGCGTGCTGCGCGCAGCAGACCTTGCCCTGGGCACCGATGCCGCCACCGGCCTGTGCGTGGTGGGCTCGGTGTGGTGGCGTTACCTGGCGCTGGGCATCGTGGTGCTGGCCGCCGTACTGGTG
>ULKV01029993.1_pt1 | contig 13725 bp, 6 predicted proteins | sample 1951241 | NCBI WGS metagenome assembly ULKV01 (sample SAMEA4835509, study PRJEB28245) | human gut metagenome | biome: gut microbiome; material: fecal sample | place: Denmark | collected 2008
TAACTGGTGGACCTCCTGCGTTTGCCAGGGCGGATTATTGGCAATGAGCCTTCAAAACGAAATCCCCGAAGCCAGGGAATGGGTGGAACAACTTCACGAATCTCTTCCCGAATGGTTCGACTTTGCAGGTGATGTATTGCAGCAGAAAGCCAAAAGTTTTGATGAGGTCGGAGGAATGTATGAAAGTCTGAATTACGCCAACTTTGGTATTCAGGAAGCTTTGTTGTTTCGTATTGCGTGGATAAATACGCATCCCGGACAAAGCGCGGGCGATATTCCCCAATTATCAAAACTTCCCAATTACTTTTCGCAAGTATGTTACCCGCGTACCGGCATGCTACATAGTCTTAACTTTGGTGATAGTCATAAAAATGTATCAGCCGAATCCAGCATGATGTTATTGTATGCATTAGGTATAAAAGATCCTGTTATTCTATGGTATATTAGTCAAGTGGAACAAGGACAACATCGTGACGGATATTTTCTGAATCGTCCGATGGGCTTTCTTTATACTCCCGATTTGAGTAAGGCACCCGCTATACCTCAATTACCGACTTCTCAATTATTTTCTGATTTTGGCTGGGCTACGATGCGCAATTCGTGGGAAAAGGATGCTACGATGCTGGCTGTAAAAAGCGGTCATACATGGAATCACTCTCATGCGGACGCCAATTCCTTTATTATATTTCACAAAGGAGTGGACATTATAAAAGACGGTGGAAATTGCTGGTATCCTAATCCTGCTTATCGAAATTATTTCTTTCAAAGCCAGGCGCATAATGTAGTACTGTTCAATGGCGAGGGACAACCCCGTGAGCAGCAATATAGCGGTTCTACTTTGCGGGGATATTTATATCATCTTTTGGATGCGGGAAATGTGAAATATGTCCTGGCTAATGGAACGGGGCCCGTTTCAAACAATTTCAGCCGTAATTTCCGTCATTTTCTTTGGATGGATGATGTGATTTACATGATTGATGATTTAAAGACGCATAAGGTCGGTCGTTTTGAATGGCTGTGGCATACCAACGGGACTTATAAAAAGTCGGGAGTTGACGTGAATGTGACGAATGGTAATTCTTCCGTTGTGATTCGTCCTCTTTATCCCCGTTTGCTTGCTAAGTCCGATTTTGTGCACGATTATCCGGAAGATTTGTATTGGGAAGAAATACAGGCTCCAACTGAAGATCTGAAAGGTACCGAAACTTATTATTCATTCCATTTGCCCGCAGAAGTGAACCGTGTAAAAGGGCTGACAGCTATTATTTTGAAGGATACTCCTGATGAAAAAGATCTGCCGCAAATGGAACGGCGGGAAGGGCAGGACTGGATTGGTCTTCGTATCCGCCACAAAGGTAAAGTGACCGATCTTTATATTAATCAATTAGCAGACGGCAGGCTGATGCACAGCAACTCATGGATTATGCCGGATGGCTGGATGACAGATGCCTATATGTTTGCAGTCTCTTATCCTGAAGGAACGGAAGCCAAAGACGCCACAGATTTCTTTATCTGCTATGGAAGTGCATTAAGACGTGATAAGGAAACCTATTTTTCTTCTTTGGCCAAGTTGTTTGTCATTCAAAAGGAAGAAGATAAGAAACTCAATCTTTGGATAGACGGACAACCGAAGATAAATGCCAGTTTCAGGAGTAAGAAAAAGCCTGTAAGAGTAGAGGTTAATAATAAGAGAATTCCTGTTGTTTATAAACAATCCCAATTGAGTATAAAGCTGGTAGATTAACACTCATTTTTAATGAGGAATGTGTTTTGTTTTTGTATAAACCTACATAAAATTAGGGATATTTTATGTAGGTTTGCATTGTTTTATCAAATATGAATCCTATGAATAATCTGATACGACATATAACAAGCCTTATATTTATTTCTTTTTTTCTGTCTGCCTATCCGATTTCTTATTCCTTTCGCGGTCTGTCAGAAACAAATGGATTATCTGATTTAACGGTCAGTGCCTTGTATAAAGACTCCGTAGGTTATCTTTGGATTGGAACAGCTACGTCAGTTGAATGTTTTGATGGTTTCCGTTTCAAGCATTATCCGATATTCGGAGATGATGAGAAACTGAAATGGGTGAATGTTATTGCAGAAACGCAAGGCAATCAGATTTGGGTGGGAAACGATATGGGCCTTTGGCGGATAAATAAAGAATCCGGTAAATTAGAACCGTTTGTTGCTGAAGTGATAAAATTCGGAGTTCGTTCTTTATTGACCGATGCGCAGGGAACCTTATATATTGGCAGCGAAAAAGGATTGTTTGTCTGCAAAAATAATGAAATGAAGCAGATTACTATCAATGCGGATATGTGGTCATCGGATAATTTCATAGTCGATTTGAATATGGGAGAAAAAGATACATTATGGATTCTGACCCGCTCCAAACTATATTCAATGAATCTGTCTACCCGAAAAATAACTTTATGTCCATACGGTGACAATGATAGACAGGATTATACTTATCGGAAAATGGCACGAATTGGTTCCAGGCTCTATTTAGGAACAATGGAACATGGAGTGGTTGTTTTCGATATATCGACAGGGAAGTTCAGGGATAATTGGATTGATTTGGGATGCAATGTAATTTCCTCTTTGTCGGGTGACGGAAAAGATATACTTTATGTTGGAACAGACGGAAATGGAGTACATTTTGTATCTGTCACGGAAAATAAGGTTATGAAATCTTTCTGCTATGAACCCGGTACTAATGGCGGAATCCGCTCTAACTCAGTCTATTCATTGCTGGTGGACAGGGAAGGATTGATATGGGTTGGATTCTATCAGTTGGGACTTGATTATACACTGTATCAGAGCGGGCTTTTCTCTACCTATTCTTATTCTCCTTATTTTGACTCAAAAGACATACCGGTACGGGCCATAGCTATCAATGAGAATGAAAGATTGATAGGTTCCCGCAATGGTTTGTTCTATGTTGATGAGAAGAATCGGCGTTTTAGGAGTTTCAAGTCACCTCAATTACGCTCTAATATGATAATGTGTATTTACCCGTTTCAGGGAAAGTATTATATCGGTACGTATGGTGGTGGCATGTATATACTGGATTCTTCTACATTAACTATCCGTGATTTTGAACCTTCGGAGACTCCTTTTGTGAAAGGACATGTTTTCTGCATCAAGTCGGACAATGACGGTTGTCTGTGGATTGCCACTTCAATGGGTTTGTATCAGTATAAAGATGGCGAACAACTCAATCACTATACCAGTTCGAACTCCAAACTCCCGGAAGGGAATGTGCTTGATATATGCTTTGATTCTACAGGAAAGGGCTGGATTTGTACGGCTACCGGTTTATGTATCTGGGATCCTTCCACTCGTAGTATAAAATCAGATGTATTCCCCGAAGGCTTTATACATAAAGAGAAAATCAGGACAGTATATGAAGATTCTTCCCACGAACTCTATTTCCTTCCGGATAAAGGCCCCATTTTTATTTCCGATTTGTCAATGACTCATTTTCGAAGACTCCAGCCAGGTACTCTTTTGGAAGGGAAAGACGCCATGTTTATGATCGAAGATCGTGAAGGGTGGCTGTGGATTGGTACGAATCTGGGCTTGTACCGTTATGATAAAAAAAGTACAATTGTTCCTTATACTTTTGTGGATGGATTACCGAGTTCTGTTTTTATTACCTGTTGCCCTGTTATAGATGCTTCGGGAACAATCTGGTTTGGCAATTCCAAAGGATTGATTTATTTGACCAGGGATTTACGTGATATAGATGAAGAAAATAGTTATCCCCTGGCTATCACAGATGTATATGTGAATGGTAAAGAACCTTATCATCCTGCTATACAGAGAGAACAGCATCTCTATAAAGTCTCTTTGGAACCGTCGCACAAGAATCTGACTATCTGTTTCTCCGGATTTACCTATTCCGATCCTGCATATATGTCTTATGAATATAAAATGGAAGGGATGGATGATGATTGGCAGTTGTTGGGTGGTAAATCCGAACTGACCTATTATGACTTGTCTTCTGGGAAATATCAATTCAAAATCCGTCGGATTGGTGAGCCCGGTTCAGAAATCTGTTTATCAGTGACTATTGCTTCCTCTTTTAACGCGACCTTATGGGGAACAATTCTATTATTGATTGCAATAATATGCTTAAGCTATGCTTATTACCGGAGAAAAAAGAACTCTCCGGCTCTTGCGGCGGACGTCATAGAAACCGAGAAACCGATAATTGAAGAAAAATACAGAAAGAGCAATGTGAGTATGGAAGAATGTCATCGGCTGGCAGACGAACTGGATATGTTGATGCAGGAAAAAAGACTGTATGTTAACCCTGATTTAAAGATTGCGGATTTGGCGTCAGTGCTGAACGTCTCTCCATATACATTGTCCTACGTGTTTAATCAGTTCTTGAACAAGAATTATTATGATTATCTGAATGATTACCGCATAGCTGAGTTTAAACGGTTGCTTAATGAGGATGAATATTCAAAATATACCTTGAGTGCTTTAGCTGAACTGTGTGGTTTTAGTTCTCGTACTTCCTTTTTCCGTTATTTTAAAAAGACAACCGGAATAACCCCGAACGAATACGTCCAAAGTATAGGACGAACTAGTGAAGATTGATTGCCGGAGTCTCATATAATAATTTGAGACTCCAGTTTTCGATTGTCTAATTGACTGATTATCAGTAGGTATTACGACTTCTGTTTCCCTCCCAATAGGATGAAATCTATCCGCCCTTTTTTATTGTTTCTTTTCCGTATTTACCATTTATATTTGCCAGCGTAATGATAAACAAAAATCTAAGCAATGGAAAATATAAACATGAAATCCACTCAACTGGTTGCTGACTCTTATAAGAGTTATCATCATTCCGTTTATCTTTATATCTATTATAAAATAGGTAAGGACGAAGAAGCAAAAGACCTGTCACAAGATGTCTTTTTGCGTTTGATGGACTATAAGCAGATATTGCGTCCGGAAACAGTGAAACATTTTATATTCGCGATTTGCCGGAATCTGGTAACGGACTATTTGCGTCGTTTTTACAAAGCTCAAGAAGTAACTTCCTATCTTTTCGACCGGATTCCTACTTGTACCAATGAAGTGGAGAGCCAGATCATTGCCAATAATCTATTGACATGCGAATGGGAGAGAGCCAATCAGCTTCCTGAACAACGTCGGAAGATTTATATCATGAGTCGTTTCGAAAATAAATCCTCGGCTGATATTGCCGCCCAATTGGGAATTTCTTCCCGTACGGTGGAAAACCACTTATTTATCAGTCGGAAAGAAATCCGTGAGTATATCCAACAGTGTATCTAATATTAGAATAAATAGTATAAATGTTAGTTTTAAATTTTATGTATATGAAAAAAAATCTCTTCAGATTCTCATCGAGAAGATTTCTATTCTCTACGGTGATGGCCTTTGCCCTTGTAACAGGTGCTCCGCAGGCGGTATTTGCCAATGTGGGAGAAGTGCAGGCTGTTTCGCAGACTGGGGTAATCAAAGGTAAAATCGTGGATTCCTATGGCGAACCTGTTATTGGTGCCAATGTCAAGGTGAAAGGCACTACCAATGGTACGATAACGGATATGGATGGAAACTTTACTTTGAATAATGTATCAGGTGGTACGTTGGTGATTTCTTTTATTGGTTATAAGACGTTGGAAGTTTCTGTAAAAGGGACGAATCTGGCTAAAATTATCATGCACGAAGATACAGAGGTGCTGGATGAGGTTGTCGTGGTAGGTTATGGTACTCAGAAAAAAGAATCGTTGACAGGCTCGGTAACAGTGGTCGACCAAAAACTTTTTAAGGACAAAGGTACAGTGGCCAATCCGCTCTCGGCTATGCAAGGTCAGGTTCCGGGCTTACGCATCACCCGCTCGTCGGCTGCTCCCGGCGAAGAAGGATGGGGTGTCTCAATCCGTGGCTCTGTCTCAAAGAACAAGGTAGAACCTCTTTTGATTATTGACGGTGTACCAGCCAGTGGTGTGAGCGAGATGGCTCAACTCAATGCGGACGACATCGAAACCATTAACTTCCTGAAAGATGCTTCGGCTGCTATTTATGGCGCAAAAGCAGCGGGTGGTGTGATTTTGGTAACTACCAAACGTCCCGATGCCGGCAAAACCAGAGTGGAATATAGCGGTTCGGTTACACGTAAAATTGTAGGTTTGCAACCCCGCATGATGAGCATGGACGAATGGACGGACGGTGTGCTTCAAGCCCGTTTGAATGATGGCTATGGAGAAGACGACAACTGGGTGCGCTATGCCCGTTTGGCTAAAGCGATGAAGGGGAGTTGGATTAATCTGCATGGTGGAAACAATCCCGATGAAGATCCCATTCCGGGAGGATTCCGTGGTGTGGCCGACTTTGTGTTTCACGATATGAACTGGACTGATGTGCTGTGGGGAAATGCCACTTCTACCCAGCATAACCTCAGCGTAAGCGGAGGTTCGGAAAAATCGACCTACCGACTTTCGTTGGGTTATTTGAACGACCAGGGGACGTTGCAATGGGGGAACAACTCGAACGAGCGCTATAACGTACGTTTATTCAACAGTTTCAAGATAAACAAGCGTATCAGCTTGGAAACCAACATGTCAGCTAGTCGTCAGCATCAGGTGGCTCCTACACAGATTGGTAGTATATTAGGCAGTAGCATACCACAGCCAGGGCTACCGGTTTCGACTATTGATGGCAAACCGTATGCGTGGGGAGGCATTCATACCCCTAACTGGTCGGCCGAATTGGGTGGTGACAACAAACTTGTGGTGACCACAATGAATGTGAACGAGATTTTGAAAGTGAACATTTTGGATGGTCTTGATTTTCAGGGAACTTTGGGATACTCAACGAACAATGCGGCCCGTGACGAACAATATCTTTCGATTGATTGGTATCAATACGACGGTACACCGATTCAAAATGAGAACTCTCCCTATCCCGCAAAAGAAAAATCATCGTATACTAAAAGTTCTGCGCGTACCGACAATTACACGGCATCAGCTTTCCTCACTTATAAGAAATTATTTGATGAGGTTCACGACATATCACTTATGGGAGGTGTGCAATACGATTATGCCGCTTACGATTATAGCGGCACCAAAGCAATGGACGTAGAAGCGGCAATCGAAACGCTTAACGGTAAAGGACAAATTTACATAGACAAGGTAGACCGTTGGGAGGAAGCCATTCTCTCTTATTTCGGTCGCTTGAATTATAATTACAAGTCGAGATATATGGTTGAAGTGAATGCTCGCTACGACGGTTCTTCGAAATTTTTGCCCAAGAACCGCTGGAACTTCTTTTGGGGCGCATCAGCTGGATGGCGTATCACTGAAGAGAAATTCATGGAGAACTTGCGTGACTATGTGAATGAACTGAAACTACGTGCCTCATATGGTGAGGTAGGTAATCAAAATGGTATTGGACGCTATGACGGCATCCAACTTTACAATTACAAATCGAACAGTGGCGCTTTGTTGGGCAACTCGAAAGGAACCTATGTGGAATCTGCCGGACTGGTGAGCACCATGCGTACTTGGGAACGTATCTACAACTATAACTTGGGGATTGACTTCGGATTCCTCAACAATCGCCTTACAGGTACGTTCGAGGTCTTTAAAAAGAAAAACGACAATATGCTGGTTTCGCGTCTGCACCCCGGTGTATTGGGTGGAACTGCTCCCAGTACTAATAGCGGTAAGTTTGAGGCCAATGGTTACGATGCCAGCTTGACTTGGCGTGACAAGATAGGCGGTTTCAACTACCACGTTGGCGGTACGTTAACCTATATGACCAACAAACTAGTCGATGGAGGTAACATCGTGGTGAGTGCAGGTTATAACGAAGCCGTGAATGGCTACCCACTCAATTCGGTATTTGGTTACCGCTATGTGGGCAAGGTACAAAACCAAGACCAACTGGACTATTACGTGGACAAATATGTGGGCAGCAACTCTATCGCTCTACCTGCCAACTTGCGTTTGGGCGACCACATGTATGAAGATGTGAACAAAGATGGTAAACTGACACAAGACGACCTTGTATTTCTTGGTTCCGACGACCCAAAATATTCGTTCTCATTTAATTTCGGATGCGAGTGGAAAGGATTTGATTTCAATACCGTGTTCCAAGGTGTGGGCAAGCGTACCATTTATCGTGAAATCGACTCTTGGAAAGTGCCTTTCAAAGCTATTTGGCTGAACACTACCAACCAGTCGGTAGGTAATGTATGGAGTCCTGAAACTCCCAATAACCATTTCCCTACTTATTCAAACAGTAATGACATCAATAACTACAACTACATTCCCTCTACCTGGTCGGCCGATAACGGAGCTTACCTGCGTCTCAAAGAGATTGTACTAGGTTACACATTGCCAAAGGCATGGATGAATAAGAGCGGTTTTATCAGCAACCTGCGTATTTATGTATCGGGCGCCGACTTGTGGGAAAAATCGTATATCACCGATGGTTGGGATCCCGAAGCCACCCGCAAAGTGGAAAACAAGCAACGCTATCCGTTTAACCGCACCGTGACTTTCGGTGTGAATGCCATATTCTAATTTTTATTCTTAATATTGAAGATAACAATGAAAAAAATAGCATATATTTTAGGAATCATTTGCGCCATGACCATGCAGTCGTGTTTAGACCTTGAACCCAAGACGCAATTGGCGGATACCAACTATTGGAAGTCGCCCGAACACTTCAAACTTTTTGCCACCCAGTTCTACAGCTGGTCGGCCGACTTTCGATGGCTCGACGACAGTCAGCACGCTGATATTCGCTCGGACTTGTTTGCCGGTAGCACGGTGAACATCTATAGTAACGGAACGAACAGTATTCCGTCGTCAGACAAGCATTATACCGACAATTACAATCGTATTCGTCAAACCAATACTTTATTGCAACAAGCCGATACGTATGAACAACAAGCCGACATCGCCATTTCGGTGGGGGAAGCCCGTTTCTTCCGTGCTTATTGTTACTTTGAGTTGTTGCAGGCTTATGGTGATATTATCATTACCCGCACACCGCTCGACATCGACTCGCCTGAGATGCAGAAGGCCCGTAATCCGCGTACCGAGGTAGCTGACTTCATCATTGACGACTTGAAAGAAGCCGCTAAACTATTACCCGTCGATAAGGCTATCAGCAGCAGCGATGAAGGCCGCCTCTCCTGCGAAGCCGCTTTGGCATTTCTTTCGCGTGTAGCCCTCTATGAAGGTACATGGGAGAAATTCCATAATGGCGGTCAAAATACCGAACGTACAAAAGATTTGCTCAATACCGCAGCACAGGCGGCTCATGATGTGATGGCGGGCGGAGCATTCGAACTTTTTGCTCCTCAAGAATTGGGTACGGAGGCCTACAAGTATCTCTTTATCTTGGAGAATGAAAAGTCGAACCCTGCCAGTATCAATAAAACAGGTAATAAAGAGTATATCTTTACCCGCCGTCACGACCCTGTTATCAATTCTATCGGGTTCAACATAACCCAAGGGCGTTTGGGTAATGCCTTGTATGTTACTCGTAAAATGGCTAATATGTATCTGCAAAGCAATGGGTTGCCCATCAATCCCCAAACGTGGAATTACACGAAAGTGGATGATGAATATAAAAATCGCGACAACCGCATGAACAATCAGCTTATGGTGCCCGGACAAACTTACTGGGGTACAAACGGCGGACGCATTGATTGGAGCGGCAATGCAGCCGAAATAGCCAATGCCTCGCATAGGAACTTCATGCCTCAGACGGGTACGGGGTACTTTCCTCACAAGTGGTGTAGCGAACGCGACGGAGTGCCTACCGGTATGGAAGCTTACGATTTCCCTATCATCCGCTATGCCGAGGTACTGCTGAACTATGCCGAAGCCGTGTTTGAACGCGATGGACAAATATCGGATGAAGACTTAGCCATCAGTTTGAACCTGACACGCAAACGCATCAACCCCGAAATGCCTGACTTGACTAACGACTTTGTTACGGCAAATAATTTGGATATGCGCACAGAGATTCGTCGTGAGCGTACCATCGAATTTTTCGATGAGAATTTCCGCATTGATGATCTGAAGCGTTGGAAAACGGCCGAAGACGAAATGCCGATGAACCTCACCGGTGTGAAGTGGAAAGGTACCGATTTTGAAAACAGATGGCCTGATGCTTCCTTTAAGGAGAAAGATGGTGAAGGTTGTATTATCCACGAGAAGGGACGCAACTGGCATGAAAAGCATTACTTATTGCCGCTGCCCACCGACCAGCTCAAACTGAACTCCAACTTGAAACAAAATCCGGGTTGGAACCAATAATCCATTCATTATTCATTTATAAAGTAATCGAATTATGACATACAAAAATATACTTCAAAAGGGTGCGTTTGCAGCACTGATTACAGCTGGCTTAATGATGACCGTTTCGTGCAACGATGACGATGTATCCCCTGTTTTAGAAGAGAGAGTGCTCGTTAAGGAAATCAACCTTGAAGTGACCTCCGAACTGCCTCTGCTGATAGGCACTGACACTTTGATAAAATATACTGTAGGTCCTGATGAGGCTTTCAACAAAGAGGTGGTATGGAAATCGACTGTGCCCGATGTGGCTACCGTAGATGCCGAAGGACGCATCACGGCAGTTAAGGCCGGTAGTACGGTAATTTCGGCCAAGCCGGCTGTGGGCTATTCTGTCACTTCGACCATTAATGTGAAGGTAGTAAACGAAATTATTCACATCACTGATATCAATCTCACTAATGAAGACCTCGAAGTGTTTGTAACCTCGACTTTGCCCCTCACTTGGCAGACTACTCCGGCCGACCCCACTTACCCCGGGTTGATTTGGAAAAGCCTAACTCCCGATAAAGCCACCGTCAATGAAAAAGGCGAGGTGAAGGGCATAGCCGAAGGAAAGGCACGCATCCAAGTTACCGCTACCGACGACAAACATTTCACGAAAGAGTTTGAAATTAAGGTGAAGCCCATTATCTATATCGAAAGTATGGAATTTGTGAAAGAAACAGACAAACTAGCTTTGGGCGAAACCTACACTCCACAGATGAATGTAACGCCGATAGATGCTACGCTTTCGTACATCGCATGGGAAAGCAGTAAGCCGGATGTTGTAGAGATTGACGAAAAAGGCCGGTTCGTGGCGAAGGCTTATGGCAATGCAGTAATTACCGCTTTGGCCGACTATGGTGATGGTAAACCTGTCAAAGCTACGATGAGTGTCAGCGTGAGCGAAGGTTTAATGAACGACCAGTTTACTGTCGAGAATATCTGGCAGCCATTCGGAAACTTTACTCACCGGGAGTTTGAATGGATGGAGAATGACGGAGTACTTCGTATTTTCCCCGGTGAAGATAAGACTTACAAAGCTGTTCGCATTTGTCGCACCGGCGGTTTTGGGTTCAACGTAACCAACTATCCCATCTTAGCCTTTAAAATGAAATTTCCCGAAAATGTGTTCGAAGCATCAACGAGTATAGAGTGGTATCTAGACATTTGGGGCGGAAGCGGTATTACCGTAGCCGGTAAATATGGCGAAGATACCGATAAAGGAAAAAATGCCATGACTGTGGTAGATTGCGGTGAATACAAAGTATTCTACGCCGACTTCACGAAGAAATTCCTTGGCAAAAACCAACAGTATATGCCTACCTCATTGACGAAGTACGACACGGTGGAACTTCAATTTTGGAAAATATGGTATGAAACCAATGAAACAGGTAGCATTTATGTGGATTGGATAAAGACTTTCGAATCGGAACAAGAACTGAAAGATTTGATAAAGAACGAAAGTGGTAAACAATAGCATCTACTTTCTCTGGAAACTGATTGAATAACAAAATGAAAATTGAATGTATGAAAAATCTGATTTATACCTTCGTGAGCAGCATAACGTTTGTGTTGCTGATCGGCTGTAGTGCTGAGTTTGAGAATGGAACTCCCGAACCATGGCAACGCGAAATCAACCCCAATGAAAATTATGAGTACATCATCAAGCATCCTTGTCTGGTGAACACCGAAGCTGACTTTGAACGCGCACGCCGCAAAGTGAACGAACGTGCCGAACCTTGGATTAGCGGTTGGGAAAAATTGTGCGAAAGCCGATTTGCCCAACTGAGCTACAACGCAAACCCGCAAGAAGAAATTGTACGTCACTCGCAAGGTGGCAACTTCAATACGGCCGCTTTCGATGCCGGTGCCGCTTATCAGTTGGCTGTACGCTGGAAAATTTCGGGAGATGAAGATTATGCCAAGGCAGCTGTTAAAATTCTGAACGGATGGGCTAAGACTTGTAAGGGGGTGAATTATAAAACATGGCCCGACGACAGCCATCGTCTGCTTGCCGCCGGATTTATCGGATACCAGTTTGCTGCTCCCGCTGAATTGATGCGGGATTACGAAGGCTGGAAAACCGAAGATTTTGAAGTCTTCAAGAAATGGATAGATAAAACTTTCTATCCTATCTGTGATGATTTTTTGGATAACCACTTTAATTCTTCAGCCATTTCGGGTTGGATGAGTTGGGATCTGCCCGCCATGCTCACGATTCTTTCTATCGGCGTGCTGAACGATGACGATGCCAAGATTAAACAAGCCTTGGAATTTTTCTATCACGGAAAAGGTATGGGCTGTATCGAATGGTCGGTGAAAGGCATGCACGAGGATCCTGCGGGAAAAGTGAAAGGCAGACATTTGGCACAGAGCCAAGAGATGGGACGCGACCAGGGGCACGCTACTCTCAACGTAGGCTTACACGCTTACTTCTGTCGTACAGCCTATAACATGGGTATCGACCTTTTTGCCTATAACGACAACATCATTCTCGACCTCTGCGAGTATACGGCTAAGTATAACTTAACTTCGGCCGAAGATGTGGAAATGCCTTTCGAACCTTACTATCACCCCAAATACGGTTGGCACGAGAAGGTGTCGGCCGACGGTAAAGGGCGTGCCCGTCCGGGATGGGAACTCCTTTATAACCATTATGCCAAGGTGAAAGGTATGAATGCTCCATATTCGCAAGCTTTTGCCGAAAAAGAACGCCCCGAAGGATATGGCGAGCGTGGTACTGCCGAAGCCGGTGATTTGGGGTTTGGAACATTATTGTATACTGAAGAATAACTTTTTGAGATTTTCTTACTGATTTCAAGGAGTTAAGAGGTTAGGCTTCTTAACTCCTTGACGTTACTCAATGGAAACCCTCACAACCCTTTATCTTATGATAAATAGATTATTTTCTACCTTATTATTCCTTTCCTGTCTTTTTGGTGGTTTGTCTCAAACGGCAAAGGCGCAAAACAACGAGTGGGAAAATCCCACCAAATATGAGTGGAACAAAGAGAAACCACACGCTGACTTTCGCCTTTATGAGCGGACAGATGATGCTGTGAACGATAATCCACAAAAATCGTCTTGGCAATACTCATTGAATGGTACGTGGAAATTTGTTTATGCTCCCTCTATCGCAGAAAGCATAAAAGATTTTTATTGTACAGATTTATCCGACAATGATTGGGATACAATTACTGTCCCTTCCAACTGGGAAATCCAAGGATTCGGTGAGCCGATAATTCGCAACATTCAGTATGTGTTTTCACCCAATCCACCTTATATCGACGTTGATAATCCTGTGGGGACTTACCGGCGCACATTTACGGTTCCTCAAAACTGGCAGGGGCGTGAAGTGTTGTTGCACTTCGGTTCCATC
>ULKV01014441.1_pt1 | contig 13649 bp, 5 predicted proteins | sample 1951241 | NCBI WGS metagenome assembly ULKV01 (sample SAMEA4835509, study PRJEB28245) | human gut metagenome | biome: gut microbiome; material: fecal sample | place: Denmark | collected 2008
TTGACCTGGAATGATAAGGTGAAGGATTTCCAGTATAATGTAGCATTTAACCTTTCATATTACAAGAATGAAGTGACAGAGCTGTCGGAAGAAATTTACTATACTTATGGTGGCGGTAATGGTGTTGACAAGACCTTGGTTGGTCAACCGTTCGGTTCATGGATGGGCTTCAAGACAGATGGAGTGTTCCGTACCCAGCAGGAGGTGGATGAGTATAAATCCAAATATAATGTACAGTTTGGCGCTCCCGGAGTAGGACGTATCAAATACGTGGATGCTGATGGTAACGGTACGATTGATACGAACGACCGTGTATGGTTGGGGTCTGACAATCCGAAAGTGATTGCAGGTCTGAATCTTGGGGCATCTTGGAAAGGCTTTGACCTCAGCATGTTCTTCAACGGTATGATTCGTGATGCCTATAACAACTCCAAATATTATACGGATTTGTTCCAATGCTGGACCGGTAATCATTCTACCCGCCTGCTCGATGCCATGCATGCCTACGAGAACTTTGAAAAGACGGGTGTTTACAATAGCAGTGTACCTGCTTTAACCACCCTTAACAGCAACAATGAGCACGAAGTTTCTGAGTTCTATATTGAAAATGGTTCGTATATCAAGCTGAAAAGCCTGACATTGGGTTACACGCTTCCTAAAGCAGCTCTCGACAAGATGAAGATGCGTCATGCGCGCATTTATTTCCAGGCTCAGAATTTGTTTACGATTACCGGTTATACGGGTGCCGACCCTGAAGGTCTGGGCTATCCTTATCCGTTGCCCCGTACGTTCTCTTTGGGATTATCATTTGGTTTCTAAACTTTAAAACTATACTATTATGAAATTGAAACATTTATATATGCTTGGCGCAGTAGCGCTGATGACTGCAAGCTGTAATGAAGACCGTTTCCTGGATTTGAAGCCCCAGGGTAGCTTGAACGAAGATATTATGACTTCTACAGAAGGTGCCGACCTTTTAGTGAATGCCGCGTATGCAGCTTTGGGTGGTCCCGAGGGACAGAGTTGGAGTGTATGGTGTCATCCTACTTCCAATTGGACTTATGGTGAGGTGCGTTCGGATAATGCCTATAAAGGCGGTGGTGGTGTCGGTGACCTTAATGAAGTGCACCGTATGGAGACATTTGATATGGATGCAACCAATGGATTCTTGGACAGCAAGTGGTATCATCTATATTGCAGTGTACAGCGTTGTAACTCTGCATTGCGCGTACTGAATGCTGCAACAGATGAGCAGGTAAACGGACGTGTATCCCGCATTGCGGAGATGAAAGTGCTTCGTGCCCATTATTATTTTGAATTAAGCCGCCTTTTCAACAAGATACCTTATTTTGATGAGAACGTTGAGATTTCCCAATATCCGGATATTCCGAACAATGAGTTTACCCGTGACGAGATTCTGAGTATGCTGGCCAAGGAGATGCTTGATGCCGCCGAACAGCTTCCTGCATCACAGCCGGAGGTAGGGCGTATTCATAAATACATAGCACTGGCGTATGCGGCTAAAATCAAGCTGTATCAGGCGTATCAGCAAGATGAGATTACGCATGCCGTAACTTCCATCAATAAAGAGCTGCTGAGGGAAGTCGTTTCGCTTTGCGACCAAGTGACTGCCAGCAACCGTTACGGTTTGCTTGACGATTTCCAGGGATTGGATTTAGTAACTAATGAAAACGGTAAAGAATCTGTTTTTGCCATTCAATATTCCATGAATGACGGTACCGAAAGTGCCGGCCGCATCAACTGGAGCAATCTGTTGAATTCTCCGGGTGGAGGCAGCCCTTACGGAGGTGACGGTTTCTTCCTGCCCAGTCAAGATCTGATAAATGCTTACCAGACAGATGCAAACGGTCTGCCCGATTTTAATTATCAGTCAAAGTCTGATTATAGTTGGGCGGTATTGAACAATGGGGTTTATACTTTACAAAACACGACTCCCAATGTAGACCCGCGTCTCGATTTTGTTGTGGGCCGTCCTACTATAACTTGGAAAACTTATCCGGACAAGCCGTGTGAGGGATGGGTGCGTGATAAGGATACTTATGGCTATAATTGCGCGAAGCGCTTCTGGGTTTCTCCGGAAAGTAGTGATATGTTTAATGGCTGGCCTTGGGGGGCTTCACAGTTGAACTGGCAGATTATACGTTACGCGGATATTCTTCTTTGGAAAGCTGAGGCTCTTATTGAACTCAATGAAGGCAATGGACTCGAAACTGCCCGTGATTTGATTAATCAGATACGCAATCGTGCCCGGAACAGCGCCTATGTAAAGGATTTCAACGACCATTCCAAATATGCGGCCAACTACCTTGTCAATCCTTATCCTGCTGATGTCTGGAATCAGGATTATGCCCGTCAGGCCCTCCGTTGGGAAACACGTCTGGAGAAGGCTTTGGAAGGTGAACGTTTCTTCGACCTAGTCCGTTGGGGCATAGTGGAAACAACCATGAACAACTACATTACCGCGGAGTCGGACAATCGCATTTATTATGCCAATGCGCACTTTACGGGTGGAAAGGATGAGTATTATCCGGTTCCGAACAATCAATACGGATTTTCTGGAGGCAAGTATGTACAGAATCCCGGTTATGCTCCGTTCAACTAATTATATTTTGAAATAAAAACGTAAGGGAGGGGAAACGTTTGTTTCCCTCTTTTCCTTTAAACAATCTTTTATTATGAAAAACTTTGCCTATTCTATATTAGGCTGTCTATTGCTTTCTTTGAATGCAGCTTTTGCTCAAAAAACATGGTCGTTTGACGGGCAGGACCCCTTACTTTCCTGTGACGGTAAGTCATTGTTGAATTTGTACACTATAAAGGAAATACCAGAATTTGTTACCGGAGTCGAAGGTAAAGCCCTTCGTACAGACGGGTATTCCACTTGGATGGATACAACCACGGAAGGAGATGTTTCGTCGTTGTCCGGATGGTTTGCTCTGGAATCTTATCCGACGGATACTGCTGCCTTTATGGGAATCAGAGACATGGCAGGAACATCTGTAGCGGTATGTGTAGACCGTTATGGTGAGCTGCTGTTGGGAATGGGGCAGAATGGCTCATACTCTTACTGTTCATTAAAGACAAAAGTCGACCGTTTCAAGTGGCTGCATGTGGTCCTTGATTTGAGTAATGAATCGGTTTGCCTGAATGGGCAGAGGATGAGTGCAGAGGTATGGCCCCGGAACTTGCAGGATGGTGAAATGATGTTTCGGGTAGGTAAGGATTTCAGGGAAAAGAAGGTTTGGATGTACGATGTTACGGCTATAAACGGGTTGATTGACGGGATAAGCCTCACTCCCTTTTCCGATGATTCGTCTGCATGGAGAGACGAGATTGCCTTAGGATTGAAGAAGACTCCGGTTTTGGCTATTCCGGAAACCCGTTTTGCGAAGGACTTCAACCGTCCTCGCTATCATCTGTTGCCGGCTGCCAACTGGACGAATGAGACGCATGGTTTACTTCTTTATAAAGGTAAATATCATATATTCAATCAGAAGAATGCTTCTGCAATCTTCCTGGGACAGATAAATTGGGGACATTTCAGCAGTCCCGATATGCTTCATTGGACGGAGGAAAAGCCGGCTTTGACTCCTGATGCTGCTTATGACAAGAATGGAATATGGTCCGGGCATGCTGTTATCAATGATGACGGTATCCCCCAGCTGATATACACAGCCAGTGGAGACAAGATGGGAGTGGGTATTGCTTTTCCAAAAGATACTGCGTTGATAGAATGGGAGAAATATGCGGGTAATCCGGTTATTGCCGAGAAGCCTGCCGGATATACCCGTACGGACATGCGTGACCAGTATGTTTGGAAAGAGGGTGATATCTGGTATATGATTATCGGTTTCGGCATTGAGCAGACCGATACACCCCACGGGGCTTTGCTGCTTTATAAATCGGCGGACTTGAAGAGATGGGATTTTGTACATTTGCTGTTTGAGGGCAGTCCGGAAGTGGATGACTCCGGTATTTTCTGGGAAATGCCGGTCTTTAAGAAGATGGGCGGCAAATATGTTCTTTTGGTGAATAGGGTTCCTCATAAAGGCATACCTGCGCGTTGCCAGTATTGGATAGGAGATTTCAAGAATGAAAAGTTTATACCGGACAACCCAGTCCCTCAAAATCTGGAGGTCATCAATCGCTTGCTGTCCCCCTCTGTTGTTGAGACTCCGGAAGGGGATGTTGCTGCCATTGCCATTATACCCGATGAAATAGGAGGGGAGGCCACTTATGAACAAGGATGGGCACATCTCTACAGTATGCCCAGAAGATGGCAGCTGAAAGATGGGAAACTATGCCAAACACCCCATCCCGTGATGAAACAATTGCGTGAACAACCGACGGTTTATTCCAGACAGGCATTGACTGCTGCGAAACCGTGCATTGTGAGCAGAAGGGAACATCAGCTTGAAGTCAAGGCGACTTTTTATCCCGGTGACGCAAAACGGTTTGGATTTACATTGTGTAAGAATCCGGATAATAGCGAATATAGCCTGATTTATTATGATGTGGAGAAGGAGGAACTTATTGTGGACCAGACGCATTCTTCCTTGCGTGCACACATTCCTTTGAAGATTCGTAAGGATCATTATCGGTTGGATACTGCTAAACCGGTGGAGATTCGTTTGTTTATTGACGGTTCTGTAGTGGAAGGATTTATTAATAACGAAGATGCGTTCACTACAAGAATCTTCCCTTTGAAAGAAAATAGTACGCTATTGGAGCTATTCTCTGATGGAAAAACAACGGAAGTTGCTGCCGAAGTTTGGAAACTGAAAGATGTAAAGGTAAAGATGAACTTTTAATGAAAATACAGAAAATGAAGATACCAGCTATATTGGGTGCACTTTTATTGGCAGGAACATTGTCTGCCGGTGCACAAATGAATTCAGACAGTTTATACAAAGAGCCGTATCGTCCTCAGTATCATTTCAGTCCGGAGAAGGGATGGATTGGTGATCCCTCGGGATTCATGTACTATCAGGGTAAATATCATATGTACTGGTGGGGCAAAGTCGAATCTACAGATTTGGTACATTACCAACAGATAACCCCTTATGCCATGACCGGAACGGATGACAATATCAGTTACTTCACCGGTTCTGCGGTCATAGACAAGAACAACACGGCCGGCTTCGGCAAGGGGGCTTATGTGGCGGCTTACACCGTTTTTGAGAAGGACTCCAAGAAACAGGCGCAGGGCATCTCTTTCAGTCATGACGGAAAGACATTTCATTATTATGAAGGTAACCCGGTTCTGGACCTTTGGAGTACGGAATTCAGGGACCCTACCGTCTTCTGGCACGAGCCGACCCAAAAATGGGTGATGGTTGTAGCCAAGGCCCTGGAGAAGAAAATAAAGTTTTATACCTCTCCTGATTTGAAGAGCTGGACTTGGACCGGTGATTTTGGCCCTGCCGGTGACAGTGAAAAGTCTTGGGAGTGCCCGGATTTATTCCAGTTGCCGGTTGACGGGGATTCTGACAAGAAAAGGTGGGTGATGGTCGTATCTGTAAACTGGGCGCAAGAACAATATTTTATAGGAGACTTCGACGGCACTTCTTTTAAGCTGATGGAGAACCATCCTGCAGAGCCTCTATATGTGGACAAAGGGCTGGACTTTTATGCATCCCGCACATTTCAGGATTTTGACGGAACGTTGGATTCCAAAATTTCGATGGGCTGGGTTGCAACCTGGGACTATGCACCGGTAGCTCCATCGAAGTATGGGAAGGGCTTCTGGTCCATTCCCCGTAATCTGGAACTGAAGACATACAAGGAAGGCGTGAGGCTGGTGCAGAAACCGGTGGAACAGTTGCAAACACTTCGCCATAAGCCTGCATCGGTGAAACGTGCTTTATCGGTGGGAACACAGAGGTTACCCGGCTTTGTTCCCGATGAGAATGTCTACGAACTCGATGCTTCGTTTTCTACTGACGTATCCAACACCTTTGGCTTGAATTTGTGTGTGGGTGAAGGGCGCAAAGTGGTGGTCAGCTATGATACGGATTCACATAATCTGGTGATTGACCGCACCCATTGCTCCGATGTGCAGATTCCTAAATTCAGCCGTATGGCATATGCCAGGGTGGAACCGGTAGATAATAAGATACGTTTGCATATATTTGTAGACAAATCGAGTATTGAAATCTTTGCCAATGACGGGAAGGATGTATTCACATTATTAACCTATCCGGGCGAGGCTCAAACCGGTATCGAACTTTTTGCGCAGAAGAAGGGGACGAAGATGGAGTTGGATGCCTGGATGCTTAAATCAATATGGAGATGAGGAATTTATTGTTTGCATTGCTGCTTTTGCCTTTGATGGCCTCTTGTGTGAAGGATACGGCACAAGTGACTTTGGACTCTTTGCTGGATGAAATGATATCTGTAGAAGAATCCGCACGTTATCCGCTGGTGCCATATCGTTGTCTGCAAGTCAGCAGTTATGACCGCTCCTCCGTGTCTCCCGATTCGCCGGGATGGTTTGCCAACAATGATGGCTATGGCATTGTCTGTACGGATACGGTTGATGGGAGAGTGGAACGTGTGATGTTCGATGAAAAGGGCCCTGGAGCTATTACCCGTATCTGGATAACCACAGTTGACAAGCGTGGGACTTGGAGATTTTATTTTGATGGCGAAAGTACTCCCGGATGGATAGTTCCTGCCTATGATTTGATGCGTTTCGGAATACCCAGGTTGGGTAGGGGACTGCTTCAACCCCACACCAGCTATACTCCGGACGGGAAAGGCGGCAATACTCTTTTCCTGCCCATCCCTTTTGCCCGGAGTTGTAAAATTACATTTGAAGACGAACCGGGCATTGCGCCTACTCCCAAATACTATCACATCAATTATCGCAAGTATCCCGAAGGAACTTCTGTGGAAACCTTCTCTGCGGCATCCGTAGCCCGCGTCGGTAAAAAGATTTCAGAGGTAGATGATGCCTTGCTGCATCCTGCATCCCGTTCCGGTTTGCAGGTGGACAAGAAGCGGCAGGTGCTCCAGCCGGGCGATTCTTTGTGGATTGACCTGCCGCAAGGGGAAAATGCGGTTTATGAAATCAGTTTCCAGCTCGCGAATGCAGATTCTACGGCTTATGCCCAACTGATGCGCAATCTTATATTTAAGGCTGATTTTGACGGCCGGTCTACGGTTTGGGTTCCTCTTTCGGATTATTCGGGAGGGGGTATGGGTGCTCCGGCTGTTGATAGCTGGTTCTTGTCTGCAGACGGACAAGGCAAGGTGGTGAGCCGCTGGCTGATGCCCTACAAGACAGAAGGCAGACTATTGTTACAAAATATCTCCGCACACACTGCAGACGTGAGTATGGAAGTGGGAACGGCACCTTTGCCATGGGGAGGGCGTTCCCTCTATTTCCATGCTTCCTGGCGCCAGCAGACCGGACTTCCGGTTTATGAGCGTCCGGATGATGATGCAAATTGCCGGGAGTGGAACTTTGCCACATTGACCGGACGAGGCATATACAAAGGGGATGTCCTGACTCTGTATAACCATTCGCGTGCCTGGTACGGAGAAGGGGATGAAAAGATATGGGTAGATGATGATGTTTTTCCATCGCATTTCGGTACCGGAACAGAAGATTACTACAATAGTTCGTGGGCTCCGGTCGTAATATTCCAAACGCCTTTTGGTGGCGCACCCCGTGCCGACCAGGCGAGTTCTCACGGTTATAATACATTCTTCCGTACAAGGAATTTGGACGGTATACCGTTTTCTTCATTATTGCGTTTCGACATTGAATTGTTGAGTTGGGTAAGGGGAACTGTAGATTATGCAACTACCGTTTACTGGTATGGAGATATGGGAGCGAAAGCTGTTGATACTTCAGGACTTGAGGAAGCAGCCCAAGACTTGCTACCCGTTCCCGGCGATTTATCTAAATATCGAAGAGAAAATAGCATAGAATTTGAGGAAACAACTCCAATAGCCTCTTCTCCATCCATTCATTTTGACAAGCAGAGTATGCTTGGTTTCGTTGACGGGCAATGGAGTGGAGGAACCCAACTCTTGTGTATTGGTGGAAAACCGGGTGATTCTGTAGAGTTTGAGTTCAATCAATTGGAAGACTGTCCTTATCAACTGGTGGTGTATGCCACGAAAGCTCCTGATTATGGCATAGTTTCTTTTTCCGTAAATGGACAAGATACACATATAAAGTGGGATGGATATGATACAAAAGTTACTCTTTCTGACCCTATTTCTTTAGGATGCTATAGTCCGGTGCGTGGAGCATTGACTTTGAAAATATCTTTGTCAGGAGCTAACCCAAAAGCTGTTGAGGAGAAGAATTTGTTTGGATTAGATGCTATACAACTTATGAAAAAACAATGATATTATGAAAGAGAGGATACTGATACTTTTACTACTGGCTACTGTTTGTAGTATGCAGGCACAAAATATTCACATGGCACTACGTCCGGATGATTTACTGATAGATAATTTTGAAGGAGATACTTTTGGAAACTGGATATTGGAAGGAAATGCTTTTGGCAATTCACCAGTTTCTATGGAACGTTTGTCAATATGGGGGGATAATAGGTTTGAAGGAAATCGGATGGCTTCTAGCTTTGTCAATGGAGATGCCGGTACCGGTGTATTGAAGTCACCTCTTTTCAGGATAGAACGCAGATATGTTAATTTTCTGATAGGTGGGGGTGTTGATTATCAGCGGGAGTATGTAGCCCTTTGGATTGATGGAAAGGAGGTGAAAAGAAGTACGGGGTATAATAGACGTGTCATGGAATATGAGTCTTGGGATGTTGCTGAATATATGGGAAAAAATGCCCGGATTGTTTTAGTGGACCAATCAAAAGAGGGCTGGGGATTTATCAATGCCGACTGTTTCTACCAGTCTGATACCAAATTGGAAAAAGAAATTTTTGCGAAAAGAATGTTGGTAACTCACCGTTATTTGAATATTCCGGTAAAGATGGGAGCGGTTATAGAACAGATGGATATATGGATTGGTGATAAAATGGTACGTAATATGGAAGTGGAGCTTGGCGGCGATGAACCTGATTATTGGGTTACATTGGAGGTCAAGGATTGGATTGGGCAAGAATTACGGATAGAGGCGAGTAAGAGTCCTAATGTAGAGCAAGCTTTGAATCAATGCTTTTGTTCTGAAACTCCTAAGGAAGAGAACTTGTTTTATAAAGAACCGTTACGTCCTAAAGTACATTTTACTTCTCGCCGGGGATGGCTGAATGATCCGAATGGTCTGGTTTGGCATGAAGGGGAGTGGCATCTGTTTTATCAGCATAATCCCTATGGCTGTATTTGGGGTAATATGACATGGGGGCATGCTGTGAGCCGGGATTTGGCACATTGGACTGAGTTGGGGGATGTATTACATCCGGACTCGTTGGGACCTATTTTTTCCGGTTCGGTAGTTGTTGATAAAAAGAATACGCTGGGGTGTCAACAAAATGGAGATACAGTATTGGTTGCTGTTTATACTTCGGCAGGTGGATTCGGGTATCACACCCGGCATTTGCAACATTCACAAAGTATAGGATATAGTTTGGATAAGGGGCGTAATTGGGTTACTTTTTCCGGTAATCCGGTACTTCCCACGTTGGTCAGGTACAATCGTGATCCTAAGGTGACGTGGCATACGCCGACTGGCAGATGGATTATGGTATTGTACTTGGATAAGCAGGAGTATGCTATCTTTTCATCTCCCAATTTGATGGATTGGACTGAAACGGACCGTTTTAAATTAGAGGGGGCGGATGAGTGTCCCGACTTTTTTGAAATGTCCGTAACCAATGAACCTACTGTCCGGAAATGGGTCTTTACCGGGGCGAACAGTACCTATTTGGTTGGGAGTTTTGATGGATATCGTTTTCGGCCTGAGACGAAACCTGTAAAAATGGATAGTGGTACAAACTATTATGCGGTTCAAACATATAGTAATGCACCAGATGACCGAAGAATACAAATAGCATGGATGAACGGAAGTAATTTCCCGGATATGCCTTTCAATCAACAAATGTCCTTTCCGCGTGAATTAACATTACATCGGGTTGATAAAGGATATGTCTTAAAAAGTATGCCGGTAAATGAACTCGCTTTATTATATGGGAGAAAGTACATCTGGAAGAGTCTGGTAGTTGAAGAAAAGAATTGTTTCACGACAAAGTTGAATACTCCTGCCTTCTATCTGAAAACGGGTTTTGCTGTAGATAGTGTTGATGCGCAGATATTGGCTTTTGATATTAATGGTTTGAATTTGATTTACGATTCTGTCAAACAGATACTCACTGTTAAGAAAGAGAATGGGGAAACCTTGAAGCAGATGGTGCTAAAGCCCAATGAAGGAAGAATTGAATTGGATATATTGTCGGATATTGCTTCTGTAGAAATCTTCGTCAATCAAGGAGCACTGTCTGCTGCTTTCTATCATCTGATTGAAAAAAACACTCCTTCTGTCACCATATCAGTTGAAGGCGGACAAACAAAGTTGAAACAGTTGACAATTCATGAATTGAATTCTATGTATGTTCCCCAGTGACATACAGATACCTTTTTAAGGATGGAATGTAACATTTGTAGTATGCTTTGAAACAAAAAAGATAGTCTCCTGCTGCTTGGTGGCGTATCTTTGCATGCTAGAAAAACATAATTAATTTAATACCAACAGAAACATGATTCATTTAAAAGACTTTTGGCGGACAATCAGAAGGACGCTTACCGTATTTATATTAGGAACTACCGTGGCTGTCTTTACATGCCAGGCCATAAATCCTCCTTTCGTGATTAAACATCTGGGTGACGGACAGAGTATCGTCCAAATTGACGAGCAGAAGAAGTTTTTGCTGCTGCCGGTGGAAGAGGCTTCTCCGGAGGCAAAATTGTATATGATAGCGGACAATGATGTTGTACGCAGTATGAACGTGCGATTGGCAGTCAATAAGGTTGACTATTTTGTTCCGGTCGATTTGACCGGCTTCGATAATAAACATCTCTCTTTCAACTTCCAGCTTATTCCGGATTCGGCCTTATGCTGGGAAGAAATGAAACTGTCGGATGAATTCGATGTTTCGAACCGGGAGAAGTACCGTCCGGTGTATCATTTCAGCCCGGCTTACGGTTGGATGAATGATCCTAACGGAATGTTCTACAAAGACGGGGTCTACCATTTGTTCTACCAGCATAATCCCTACGGCTCCATGTGGGGGAACATGCATTGGGGACATGCCACCAGTACGGACCTCGTCACTTGGGAGCATCACGGAGATGCCATTTCGCCCGATGCGTTGGGAACAATTTTCAGTGGTTCTTGTGTTGTCGACAAGGATAATACGGCCGGGTTCGGTGACGGTGCCGTCATTGCCTTCTATACATCGGCAAGCGACCGTCAAGTGCAGAGCATGGCCTATAGCCTTGACAACGGAAAAACCTTCAAGAAGTATGCGCGAAATCCCATCCTGACTTCCACGCAGCGCGACTTCCGTGACCCTAAAGTCATCTGGCACGAAGATACCAAGAAATGGATTATGGTTCTTGCCGTAGGGCAGGAAATGGAGATATACTCTTCTGCCGACCTGAAGAACTGGACGCTGGAGAGCAAATTCGGTGAAGGACAAGGTGCTCACGGCGGAGTCTGGGAGTGTCCCGACCTGCTTGAACTGCCGGTTGAAGGTACGGAACTGAAGAAGTGGGTACTCGTCTGTAACCTCAATCCGGGCGGACCGTTCGGTGGCTCTGCCACACAATATTTCGTGGGGACATTTGATGGTAAGAAATTCGTGAACGAGTCTCCCGCAGTGACGAAATGGATGGACTGGGGAAAAGACCATTATGCAACTGTCACTTGGAGCAATGCTCCTGCAGGACGTACCATTGCATTGGCATGGATGAGCAACTGGCAATATGCCAACGATGTGCCCACCCGTCAATACCGCAGTGCCAACTCCGTGCCGCGCGACCTTTCGCTCTATACCTCGGAGGGTGAAACCTATGTAAAGGTAACCCCGTCTCCCGAATTGCTGAAACTGAGGGATAAAGGCAGCAAGAAGGGTGCTTTCAAAGTAGACCGCACGTATAATCTGGACAAACTGCTGAATGACAATTCCGGAACGTATGAAATCGAAATGACCATCAAGAACAAGGATGCGGATGTGATAGGATTCCAGCTCTTTAACTCGAAAGGCGAGGAGGTGGAGATGTACTATAACCTGGCGGAAAAGACGTTCACCATGGACCGTATCAAGAGTGGTGAGGTGTCGTTCAGCAAGGACTTCCCTGCAGTGACCGTGGCTCCTGTCGAGGGTGGCAATGAAATGAAACTCCGCTTGTTCGTAGACAAGTCGAGCATTGAAGCGTTTGGCAACGACGGACGTTTTGCCATGACAAATCTTGTATTCCCGTCGGAACCTTACAACCGCATCAGTTTCTATGCTAAAGGTGGAAGCTGCAATGTCACCTCGTTTACTGTGTACAAACTCGGATTAAAATAACAGATAATAATCTTCAGCATGGAAAATACTAAGAATTCTTCTTTGGCAAAGCTCTTTCCGGTCATGCTTTGCTTCTTCGCCATGGGCTTTGTGGATTTGGTGGGCATCGCCTCCAACTACGTGAAGGCCGACTTGAACCTGACCGACTCGCAAGCTAACATATTCCCGTCTCTGGTGTTCTTCTGGTTCCTCATCTTCTCCGTACCTACGGGTATGCTGATGAACCGCATCGGACGCAAGAAGACGGTGCTTCTCAGCCTTGTCATCACGTTTGCCTCTTTGCTTCTCCCGGTTTTCGGAGACGGCTATGTGCTGATGCTGCTCTCGTTCTCATTGCTGGGCATCGGTAATGCGCTGATGCAAACGTCGCTCAACCCGTTGCTTTCCAACATCGTAAGCGGCGAGCGGTTGGCAAGTTCGCTCACCTTCGGACAGTTTGTAAAAGCCATTGCTTCGTTTCTGGCTCCATACATCGCCATGTGGGGAGCTACGCAGGCCATTCCGTCTCTGGGCATGGGCTGGAGGGTGCTGTTCCCGGTCTATATGGTCATTGCGGTGATTGCCATTCTCTGGCTGAGCGGTACTTCCATCCGCGAGGAAAAGGAAGAGGGACGCCCTTCCACCTTCGGGGAGTGCCTCGCCCTGCTGGGCAAGCCGTTTATCTTTCTCTGCTTCCTGGGCATCATGTGTCATGTGGGCATTGATGTAGGTACGAATACCACAGCGCCCAAAATCCTGATGGAGCGTCTGGGCATGACGCTGGCCGATGCCGGCTTTGCCACCAGCCTTTACTTCATCTTCCGCACGGCGGGTTGCTTTCTCGGAGCCTTCATTCTTCAGAAGATGGCTCCCCGAACCTTCTTCGGCATCAGCGTGTTATGTATGTTGGCTGCGATGGTAGGGTTGTTCGTTTTCCATGAAAAGACAATGATATACATTTGCATTGCCCTTATCGGTTTCGGCAATTCGAACATCTTTCCGGTTATCTTCTCCCAAGCGTTGCTTGCTATGCCACAAAAGAAGAACGAGGTTTCCGGCTTGATGATTATGGGGCTCTTCGGCGGTACGGTATTTCCGATAGCAATGGGCTTGGCAAGTGATGCTGTAGGACAAAGCGGTGCCGTGGCTGTG
>ULKV01030207.1_pt1 | contig 13405 bp, 10 predicted proteins | sample 1951241 | NCBI WGS metagenome assembly ULKV01 (sample SAMEA4835509, study PRJEB28245) | human gut metagenome | biome: gut microbiome; material: fecal sample | place: Denmark | collected 2008
GGGATGGCCTGTCGAGGTCGCCTCGTGAGCGAAGATCGGATTTCCGCGCACGAGGGTTTCGGATTCTGGGGCTTATAAATTAAAGTCTCACAGAGTGTCAGTGTTATGCGCTTTGACCGCAACTTGTTCATTTTCTGTTTTGCGGATATGGTAAAAAACTGTAACTTTACGGCCGAAAACAGTTTTGGTTTATGGAAAAATGTATCATCGCGGCGGTTGCCGACAACGGGGCGATCGGGAAGGACAACGATCTGCTCTGGCATATTGCCGAGGATATGAAATATTTCAGACGCACTACCACCGGGAATCCCGTGGTGATGGGTTTCAGGACGTTCCTTTCGATCGGCCGGCCGCTTCCTAAAAGGGTGAATATCGTTATCTCGACACGGTCTTGGGCTGATGTTCCGGAGGGCGTGATTGTGGCCCGGAGCCTTGAGGAGGCATATTCATTGGCGGAGAAGGCGGTTGGAGGTTGTGAGGCGAGTGTTGAGACTTCGGCGAAGAAGGTAAGTGTCGAGGAAGTGAATGCTGCGGACGTTGAAAGGAAAATATTCATAATGGGTGGCGGCGAGACTTACCGCAAGGCTCTTCCTACGGCGGACAAGCTCTACATTACGCACGTTCACACAGAGATTGAGGACGCGGACACGTTCTTCCCGGTGATCGATCCGGTGATTTGGATGGTGGAATCGGAAACGCCGTCCGCCACGGATCCGGAAACCGGTTACACTTACGAATTCAAAGTTTACAAAAGACGCTTTCAGGTCACTTCGACAGGCTCGGCGATCATTTGATCGGTCACTGAGCCTGTCGAAGCACCGAAGCGTCAATAGCACATAAATAAAACGACAACCCGGCATCCCCCGCAGGCCGGACGCAAAAAACGAACTTAACGAATATGTCAGACAGAGAAAACTTCGACAGCCGAGCTGCCGTGATTATGGCCTTCGCCGGCTCCGCCATCGGACTCGGCAACATCTGGAGATTCCCCTATATGGTCGGTGAATATGGAGGCGCGGCCTTCATACTTATCTACATAGTGTGCTCCTTCGTCCTTTCCCTGCCGATCCTGTTCTCGGAATCGGTGATCGGCCGTAAGACCCATCTCAGCACATTCGGCGCGATGAACGCCCTCGCTCCGCATTCCAAATGGAAATGGCTCGGTCTCCTGACGGTCGTCACCCCGCTGATCATCCTTTCCTACTACAGCGTGGTGGGCGGATGGGCCATTGAATATCTCGTCAAATCCGCCACTTTCAGTTTCACGCTTGACAAGACCGAGGCCGTCACCGGGATGTTCGGCGAGTTCGCCTCTTCGGTCTGGGGACCGATAATCTGTTTGTTTATATTCCTGTCACTGACCGCTTTGATTGTCTTTCTGGGAGTCAAAAAGGGAATTGAGAAGTTCAGCAACATCTCGATTCCGATCCTGTTCGTGCTGATTGTCGCCATCGCCATCTATTCGGTCACACTTCCTGGAGCCGGCGAGGGAGTCAAGTATCTTGTCAAGCCGGATTTCTCAAAACTGACCCCAGGGGCATTTTCGGCGGCATTGGGACAGAGTTTCTTCTCGTTGTCTCTGGGCGTGGGAACTATGCTGACATATTCATCATACGTCAGTAAGAATGAGAATCTTATAGTTTCAGGTGCAGGCACTGCCGTGTCTGATTTGATTTTCGCTATGCTGGCCGGATTCGCAATTATGCCGGCTGTGTTCGCCGCCGGAATCGCTCCGTCAGCCGGACCGGGACTCGTGTTCGAGACCCTTCCTTACATATTCGCTAAGATGGGTGCCGGCGGGCAGATTGTGAGTTGTCTGGTGGCGATCCTGTTCTTTCTGACCATTCTGGTCGCCGCGCTCACATCGTCCATCTCCATCCTTGAGGTCGGGGTCGCCTATCTTGTTGAGGAGAAGGGAGTTTCGAGGCACAAAGCATCAGTCGTGCTCTTCTTCGCCACGTTCGCTGTCGGGGTGCTCTGCTCACTGTCGTTCGGACCGCTGTCGGATGTGAAGATTCTGGGAGACGGGATATTCAGTTTCTGTGACAAAATGTGCTCCAATTACCTGATGACGCTCGGAGCCTTCCTGTTCTCGGTCTTTGTCGGCTGGAAGATGGACAAGAAAGCCGTCCGTGACGAACTCACGAACGGCGGTTCCATCAAGTTTAACAACAAGTTGTTTCCGGTTGTCTATTTCCTCATCAAGTATGTCGCTCCGGTGACCATCGCGGTGATCTTCATTACCGGGCTTGTCGGGTAGTGTTCTATTTGATCCTGAACCTGTAGATCTGTCCGTCGCGTGGCTGTCTGCTGACGTGCAGGACCATGTAGAGCCATTTGCCCTTGACGTCCACGCCTTCCGGCTCATGATGCAGGTCGTTCAGGTTGACAGTTTTGACCAAAGTCTTTGTGTTCATGTCCACAACGTGCAGTAATCTGTCGTGAGGCGGGTAGCCGTCTCCAAGGTAGGCGTAATGCCCATTGAGAACACTGCCCTGATATATTTTTATGCCAGGTACATAGAATTCATCCAGCGCATCGTCCTGCGTAAGGTGTACCTCACCGTTTTCATCAGAGTCCTTCAAGGTTGGAAGTCTGAATTTCTTTATCAGCTTCCGCATCTCGCCGCTTGACCCATAGGTGTAGATGATCTTGTTCTTTCTGTCTATGAACCAGTCGAACGACCCTGTGTAGCCCTCTCCGGTGTGGAAAAGCTTCTGCACAATCGTGCCCCCGTCCAAAGTGATGTCCGTGACATAGCAGCAGTGATCCCCCTTGCATCCTGAGATGTAAAGCAACGGGAATTCCGATCCTTTTTCCACTCCGAAGGATGCGTTGTTGCAGTGCGACTTGTTTCCTTCCAACATGAAAGTGGAGACGTACTTGTTCTTTTTCATGTCAATGACGACACACTGCCCCTTGTCGTGAAACACAAACCCGTATTTTCCCCAGATAGCAAACCCTTGTGTAGCTCCCTTGACCTTGACGTTATCCGGAGTCAATTTCCCAAGGTCGCACACAAATTCCGGTGTCAGTTCCGGCCCCTTGTATTCCTGAGCCGAAGCCATCAAACCAAAGAACAGCGCGACCGTCAGCGCCGTGAAGATTTTTTTGAGCATTGTCTTTAATGTTTTTGAATATGGTAAAGTTACGTCTTTCATTTCAGACCGCAAAGAAACAAAAGGCGGAATTGATTATCTTTGCAGCAAAACCGTACAACTATGAATCCAGTCACCGCAAGACTTTTGAGCCAGCAGTTGATTTGTCCTCAGTTCACTAAACCGGAGGAGGTCGTGTCGTGGTTCGGGGCGATGCAGGGGCAGGAGTACCGGATGGTCCGCTGGGCGGTGGCGATGCGGACAAAGAGTCCGTCTCTCAAGGCGTTCGAGAAAGCGTTCAACGAGGGGCGGATTGTCAGGACACATCTGCTTCGCTGCACTTGGCAACTAGTTGCGGGTGAGGATCTTGGTTGGATTCTGTCCGTTTGCCGGACGAAAGCCTTGTCCGGCCTTCGAGGCTGGATGAGCGCCAACAAGATCTCCATCCCGGCGGAAGAGCAGGAGCTGATTTCAGGAATATTCGAGGAAACATTGCTCCGGCAGCGTAGTGCCCGGAAGGCTGATTTTGTCGCCGCGCTCGCTGAAAGGGGAATCACGATGGACGATCACCGCCTGTCCTACCACATCCGTCTGGCGGAGCTTTCCGGACTTCTTTGCAGCGGCGACCTGCACCCGGTGAAAAGCACCTATTCCCTTGTGCGTGAGAAGATTGGAAATTCTTTGAATATCTCGGGAGAGGACGCTTTGGGAATGCTGGCGCGGAAATATTTCCGAAGCCACTCTCCGGCCACGTTCGAGGACTTCCTCTGGTGGTCCGGCCTGAATGTCAGCGACTGTCAGAAAGCTGTCGAAATCATTGGTGACGAACTCGTTAAGGAAACGTGGAAAGGCCGTGAGTTCTATATTCACGAATCCTGCCGCACCAGAGGATTCCGCTCTGGAACGGTTCATCTGATCTCTCCGTATGATGAATATCTCATCGGCTACAAGAGCCGTGATGTCGTCCTTCCGCCCGAGCATTCCCGCAAAGCCCACAGCAACAACGGAATATTCCAGCCCGTAATCGCCCTTGACGGCGAGATCGTCGGTAACTGGTCCCCGACCTCCAAGACCTGCTGCTTTGAAATATTCAAGGATGGACTTTCCATCCCGGAAGATGTCCTCACCACTCAGTTTGAAATTTACCAAAGATTCGCAAACCTCACTCGCTGAATTTGTAGCATGCTTCAGTAAGTTCAGAGGTATTCCCCTTTCCGCAATTTTTGTAACGTGAAAAATTCGGGAAGGGGAATACCTCTGAACTCCTCCACTATAACTTGCCTTAGGATTACAGCGAATGCAGAAATCCGAAGGCGTGGCTCCAGTTCTGGAAACCGAGGTCAGAAGCGGAAATCAGGATGTTGAAGTTGCCGGAGTCGTAGAAACGCATCTCAAGATCGTCATCCTCATCGAGTTGGAGAAGGTTGACAGCGTCAGGGAACTCCTCGCGGATCTCCTCGAAGTACGGCCGGCCGAGAATCTTGAAGCCATCGGCATCGTCCTCGCACTCGGCGAAGTCAATGGCCATAGCCGGCTCGGCGAGCTCCTGATCATCATCGTCCACAAGGATGCACGAATTGAAGGTCTCCATATTTATCTGCTTGGCGTACTTGACCTTGACCGCCTTCTTCGGCCAGCGACCGAGCGGAAAATGCTCAGGGGAATCGTAACCGATGAACTCATCGATCGCCGCAAAGAAATAGAGCATCCCCTCGTGCGGCAGCAGCCCCTCCTTGTCGAAAGGCGCGATGTCCTCGCAATCGATCTGACAGATGAAAGTGAGGGGATATTCAGATTCCGTTCCATCTTCTTCCGTGACCTTCATCATCGGGTACTCCGCCTGAGGTGGCAGATCAGGGTTGCCCCACCATTTGCTGCAGCAGAAAAGGTTGGATTCCGTCTTTCTGGGTTTCAAACTTATTGCCATATTCTTCAATTGAGTAAAATAATTGTCCTCTTTTGGCATTCAAACATAAGATGGTTGCTATTAATAGGCGAGGACATTGTATTTCCTATTGGTGTTTGTGCTTGCTTATGAGACATCCGCCACGATGGCCGTGACGTTGTCCACGCCTCCGTTCCGTTTCGCGGCGTCGATCAGGGCCGCGCAGCTTTCCTCCGTGGAGCCGGATGCCAACAGCCGTTCGATCGCATCATCCTCCAGCATATCCGAAAGACCGTCAGAGCAGATAAGGATCCTGTCCGACTCCATCAGCCGGTCGGTGATGTCCAGAATGTAAGCCTCTGTGTCGCAGCCCGCTCCAATGCAGTTGTACAAGGCCTTGCCGGCCGGAAGCGGAACCATGTCCCTCTCGTGAAGAGTCTGGTCAGAGGTCAGTTGCCTCAGCATTCCGTCCCTCAGACGGTACGTCCGGCTGTCACCGATGTTCACAAGCAGAGTCTTTCCCTGCATCCAGACAATTCCAGTCAACGTGCAGCCCATCGCCTTGCCTTGATGCCGCTCGCAGGCCTTGGCGTTGAGATTGGCGCTTATGCTCTCGATCTTCAGTTTCAATTCAAAGATAGGGTTGTGATGCTCCAGAGATTTGTCCAACAGGTAGGCCCGCAAGGTCTCCAGAGTGAACTGGCTGGCATATTCACCGCTCTCGTGGCCACCCATTCCGTCCGAGACAAGTAGGCAGAAGGTCTCATTTTCAATGACTTCCTTTTCTATATTCAGAGAATTGTCCCTGATCAGGTACATCCCAGCGGATGCCATATCCTCGTTGTTGTCCCTTATGCGTCCGACATCCGAGACGCAGCTGATTCTTAGTTTCATAGGCTATTCAACTGTGAATTTTAATGTGGCTATCTTAAGTTTTTGACCCTTTCGGAGGGTGTACCATTTGTCTTTCTCCAACCTCACCCCGTCTATGGCCGTGCCGTTGGTCGAACCCAGGTCGCAGATCTTCCACTCGCCATCCATAAAAGCGATCTTTCCGTGATGCCCGGAGACAAATTTACAACTTCCGAGTTCCGGGAATATCCCTTCGCTCCTGCCGAACTCGCCTTCCTTGACATAGAGTGTCATATCTTCCCCCTTCAAGGTCAGCAGGGCATCGAATATCTGGTTGAAATCAATTTTTTCCAATGGCTTTGGGGAATCCTGTCGCGCGGCCGTATCCATCGGCTTTGGAGAGTCAGATGGTTTAGAGTTTACGGCTACTTTTGCGCCAAAGAATTCCTCGGCGCTGACCAGCAACTCGCCGCAGCGAGGGCAGGAAGTTCCTTTCTTGGGCTGCCGGCACTCCGGACAGAACATCAGATGCTTTCCGCAGAGATCGCAGTAACGGCTGTCGTCATCGATCACACCTTGGCAGAACGGACATTTCATAGCAGATCCTCCTTTGTTATTGTCTTTGGTTTGGAACCCTCGTAAGCGACCTGTCTGTCAGCGCCTTCAGCTACGAGTTCCTTCATTTTTGAATATGCTCGGCCGGCCACCGCTGACTTGACTTTTCCGAACATATTCCTTACATCCCGCCCGTTGCCGAAGTCGAACGCGCGGTTGTCATACATATCTATGAAGCGGTCTTTCAGAATAGTTTCGGCCTCAGGCTCAATGGAATATCCTTCCTTGCGGCAATAAAGACAGAATATGTCCATCAGTTCCTCGGGATTGTAGTCCTCGAATGTGATGGTCTTGGTGAAGCGGGACTTGAGGCCGGAATTGGAATCCAGGAACCGGCCCATCTCCCTCGTGTAGCCGGCGGCGATGCACACGAACCTGCCCTTGCGGTCCTCCAGCAGTTTCAGCAGCTCGGTCACGCTCTCGTTGCCGAACTCGTCGTTGTCGCCTTGGATCAATGAATATGCCTCGTCGATGAACAGGATCCCTCCCATCGCCCTGTCGATCGTCTCCCGTGTCTTCGGAGCGGTCTGGCCTTGGTACGGAGCCACCATGTCCGCCCTCGACACCTCGATCACATCCGGTCTCGCGATCACTCCGAGAGAGTACAGGATCCTTCCCATCAGCCTTGCGACAGTGGTCTTGCCGGTTCCCGGATTGCCGAGGAACAGATAGTGGTCAGGAACGATAGCGGTGAAGTCCCCGCCGGAAAGCTCGCTGTCCATCTTCTTCTGCCTCATCTCGTTGAGCATTGAACGGATCTCGTTCTTGACGCTTTCCAATCCGATCAGTGAATCCAGTTCCGCGAGGCACTCCTCCTCGGAAGCCACTTTCGGCTCTTCGAACGGAATGTCCTCCGGAAGGATGGTGAAGAATGTTTCCTTGCCGACCTGGCTGTCAGGAAGCGCGTTAACCCTTGTTCCGATGTTCCCCAGCACGCTGTCGAGCATATTCCTTGCCTCACGGGCATTGCCGAAATCCTTCCCCGACTTTTCCGCCGAGAGCTTCCGGAACGCCTTGAGGGCTTTGTCCAGAGTGCCACCTGCAAAGGAGTAGCCCTGCCCTTCGGCCATCCTGCGGAAGATCTCCGTCAGTTCCTCCGGCGTGTAGTCGTCGATGTTTATCCTGTGCGTGAACCGGCTGGCGAACCCTTCGTTGGCCTTCATCAGGTTCCGCATCTTGTCCTTGTAGCCGGCGCAGACCACCACGAACTTGCCCCGGTCGTTCTCCATCCGGACCATAAGCCGTTCCAAAGCCTTGATCCCCTCGGAATCAGAGCAGTGGCCCGTGTCGTCGAACGGTGCGAGAGCGTAGGCCTCGTCGATGAACAGAACTCCGCCCATCGCCTCGTTCACAGCCTTGTCCATGTTCTTGTCCGACTCGTTGGCGTAGGTGCTTACGATGTCCTTGCGGCTCATCTCGATGACACGGTCTGTGGAGCATATTCCCATAGCCTTGAACAGCTTGCCGAGCACTCTGGCCACGGATGTCTTTCCTGTTCCCGGGTTTCCGGTGAGGATGATGTTCACAGGACGGATCGAAGCCTTGCCTCCGAACTCCATCCTGCGTTGCTGGAAACGCATCTCCTCCGCAAGATCCCTCAGGGCTTTCTTGACGGACTCCATTCCGACGAAAGAGTCCAGCTCCTTCATCACGCTTTCCACCGAGATCTCCTTCGTGCCGTCCGGCCCGGCGATGTCCTCCCAGGTCAGGACTTTGCCCGAGCTGGCATATTCATCATCACTCAGACCCGCCGTTCTGGTGCAGAGCCGCTCGAAGCAGCGGTCGAATGCGTTGCGCACCTCGCGGGCGTTGCCGAAGGTGTCGGTGCGGCTCAGGTACATCCGCTCAAAATATTTCCCCACCTTTCCCGCTGCCTCGTCCGAAAGGGACAGCCCCTTCTTTTTCACCATATTCAGGAATATCTCGGTGAGTTCCTTGCCATTGTAGTCCTTGAACTCTATTTTCTTCTTGAATCTGGAATCGAGTCCAGAGTTGGAGCGCAGGAACATCGTCATCTCCTTGGTGTAGCCGGCGATTATGCAGACGAAGTCTCCGGCCCTGTTCTCAAGGTACGGCAGCAGGGTGTCTATGGCTTCCTGGCCAACCTTGTCGTTGTCTCCTTGCTTGAGGGTGTAGGCCTCATCGATGAACAGGATTCCGCCCATTGCCTTGTTGATGACCTGTTCGGTCTTGAGGGCAGTGTCTCCGACATACTGCGAGACAAGATCCTTGCGTGTCACCTCGACCAGATGGCCGCTCGGGAGCACCTGAAGACTGCCCAGGATGTCGGCGAACAGCCTTGCGATCGTGGTCTTGCCTGTGCCTGGATTGCCAGTGAAGACAAAGTGGCTTTTCAGCTGCACAGGCTTGCCGGGATTGTCCCTCTTCTGTCTTTTGATGCTGTCGATGATGGACTGAATCTCCTGTTTGACTTCTGTCAGGCCAGTGAAGGCGTTGATCCTGGCCATGATCTGTTCCTCGGAGAGTTCCTCGAACGGCTCTCCCGGAATGTCGGCCTCCTCGATTTGGGAGCCACCCCGGCTGAACATGTTGAAGGCGCTCTCTTCGGCTATTTTTCCGGCCAGGATTCCGTTCTCCTTGGTTCTGCCGCCACGGAACATCTTCTTGAAGACAAGTCCCAGCCTCCTTTCCGCCTGAGGACTGATCGCCGTCCTGAACTTGTCCCTGACCATTGACACGCACATCGCCTTGAGGTCGTTGTCCTTGAATGGAGAGATGTGGAAACGGAACTCGAAGAGTGACTGTGCGTTGCTGTCAGCGCTGATAAAGGTGCCAAAGCCGTCTTCAAGGCCGCACAGGATCACCACCGGCATATTCACATCAACCTTCATCCTTGCGAAGAGTTTGTCCAGCTGTGAGGAGCCGCCCTTCGCGTTCACCAGATTCTGGCAGTTCGTGACCACAAGCACTCCTGTCTTGAGCGCGGCGAGATTCTCGTCCAGCTTGGAGTTGAAGTCGTTCCAGTCAGCCGCGTCCACGGTCTTAGGCCGGAGGTTCTCCGTGATCTTGTTGTGGTAGAGGATCCCGGCAAGTTTTCCGGCCAGATAGGTCTTGCCGGTGCCGGTCTCTCCGGTGATGATGCAGTCAAGCCCTGGCCTTACATCGCTGCCGGTACGCTTGCGGAACTCGGCGGTCTGCTCGCAGCGCTTGGTGAAACTTGCGAGAGGTTCCTTGACGCAATCCTTCGCGATCATTCCGTCCCCGGTCACAGAGCCTGCCGAAGTGACCGCTCCTGATGAGCCGGCCGCCCTTGACGCTTCGATTGCTTCGACATGCTCAGCAACCGCTGCAACCAGCCTCTCCCCGCACCATTTGCAGTACGAAGCCTCATTTCTGTTCGTCTTTCCGCACTTCTGACACGTTTTCATGAACCTTTTCTGTTATCTTGTTGATTGTGTTACCGATTTTCGGATGATTCTCCGTGATTTTCTCCGTGTCGCTGATCCGAGGAATGACCGCGACAGGGAAGAGCAGCAGGAAGGTCGTCATCGCAGCCAAAACCAAATGCTTCAGCTTGTGCAGCAGGCTTTTAAGGTACTTTGACCGGAAGAACTTCTCGTTGGCGAACAACGAGGAGACAAATTTGTCCTCCGAGGGATTGAACGCATAGTGAAGGGGCTCCAGAATCGTCTGGTCCTCGTCAGGATTCCACATCTTCCTAAGTTCGGACGCTCCCTCGTCACGCGAGAACATCTGTTTGGCGAACCACACGATCGCCGCGACCACGGCCGCGATGGTCACATAAATGATGTACTTCCCGAGGAACCATTTGCAGAGGAAATACACCGCTACGGTCAGGATGATGAATCTGAATATGTAAGTGAACAGGTTCCTGTCGTAACTCCTGTTGTAGAAGAATAGGTTCAGCGGCAGCGGGAATGCTATTCCTCCTCCCCAGACCCAATAGACTGATTTGCCGACATTGTCCAGAACCGGATAGTCAATCGCTCCGATGACGAGCATGAACAGCATCGCAAGACATGGGATGAGCCACAGCGCCACCGCCGCGATCTTCTCCAGCAGTCCAAGAAGCAAAACCGGTGGTGGTAATTGATGCCATCCGACAGCAGTCGTGGCCTCGTTGTAGCGCTTGAAATTCTCGTCATCCTTGTCGTATTTTCCTATGAGTTTCAGGTACTTGACCGTGAACCTCTCATAGGTGAGCCGCTTGCTCAGATCCCTCTTCGGGTTTTCTTGCAACTTGACGGCAAGCCAGGCATCCAGGGCGTAGAAGTCAAGAGCCTCACAGATCTCGTCTTTCTTGATCTTCTTCAGATCGTCAAGATAGTAAACGGTCTCTCCGGAAGCCGGGAAATAGAACTGCGCTCCGTCCGCAAGGCCCTCCGCGGCCTTCATCATGGCGATGTCCTCGTTGTAGGGACCGGATTTCCCAACGTTGTCCGCACTGTCGTAGTCCGTGCAGTAAGCGACCCATTTGTCCTGCGCCGCGAACCTGTCCCCTTTGCTGAGGAAGAACTTGTGCAGGTAAGAATCCTTGTAGTCGCCTTGGAACGACTTGAGCAGCAGGTCGGCCAAAGAGGCCGGACATATTCCCGAATAAGGGTTGATGTCGGAGTACCATTCCTTGTACATCTTGTCCCTCTCGCTGTCGAAGACGCAGCGGAAGGCGCAGAAGGCGACGTTGACGAGCAGCCCGATCGATTCCCCGTCCATCGCGTAGTTAGGATCTTTCGGATCTGTGATCAGGCTGATGTCCGCCGCAGGGTTGATGGTCTGGATAACAAGCCGGTACAGCATCTCGTAATCCTTGATGCCCTTGCGCACCTGAATCAATCTGTCAGCGTCCTTCTCGGAGAATACCCTGACCATCTCGGCGAACCCGAGCGAGCAGAGGAACCGCTTGTCCTCATCCGCCACAACCCTATATTCAGAGCAGAATCTCACCACGTCCGTGATGTTGTAGCAGTCCACCTCGGTGAATTTTTCCTCCTTGCCGGTCTTCTTGCCTTGCAGGGTGCGGAAATATTTCCGGTCGTATATTCCCCAGACTATCACGCTCTTGGCGTAGCCGAAGCTGTCTTTCAGGGCGGCGCAGGTTCTTGAATATATTCCGTCAGTCTCCTTTTTCCCAAGACGCACCTCGCTGTAGAGATAGACAGGGTTGCTTCTGTCGCCCAGACTTGAACCGAAACCGCCGTCGCCGTTGAGGAGTTTGTTGACATTCACGCAGACATTTCCTTTTCGGTTGTAGAACGGCAGCTGCGGGTCAAGAGCGAGGGCGGCGGCATAGAGACCGGCCAACTGGTTCTTCGGGTAGATTCTCTCCACGATGTCGTTCAGCTTCACCTCCATCTCCGGCATCACCCTGCTTATCCAGCCGCTGATCTTGCCTTTGTACAGGTAGGCCGTTCCGAGAGCCTGATCCTCCATCATGAACTGAGCCAGCTCCTTGGCCGTGTGCGCGATCTTGTTCTTACCTGAATCGAAGACAATGCGCAGAATCTCGGCGTCTTCCACCACGGGAATATTCTCGCCCTCAAGTGTTCTGCGGATTTCCTCGTAACTCCAGCGGTTTTCCGGCTTGCCGACCAGAAGTCCTCTGGTGATAGTGCGAAGAGGCTCCGGCATATCCTCCGGCACAGGCAGCTTGCCTTGGATCTTGAGCTTCACCAGTTCGGGTTCTTTCTTTCGGAATTCGCTGTCTCCCATCCACATAGAGAGTACGGACATCCCGAGGGCGTAGTAGTCCGACGCGGCTGTCATTATCGCATAGGTGACATCTCCGATGCGGGTGGTGTTGGCGTAGAGTTCCGGCGCGGCATAGATCACGGTCCTGGACTGCGGAGTGTTGACGCTTCCGTCGTCCCCGAGAACGTCTGCGATCCCGAAATCTGAAAGCACGACCAGACCTGAGGCCTTGTCGGTGTAGAGTATGTTCTCAGGCTTGATGTCCTTGTGCAGCAGCCCGACCCTGTGCAGTTCACTGAGGTTTCTGGCTATCATAGCGGTGACCTGAAGTATCGCCGCGGCGTTCTTCCTGAGGTCGTAGGCCGCCACCGAGCCGTCCTTGCACAGCGGCATCAGGACATAGCCTCTGTCGGTGGCATCGATCCTGACCGTCCCGCTTTCAAGAATATCCACGATCGCCGCCTTCCCTTTCAGCCGCTCCAATCTTTTAAGAATATCCTTGCTCACGCCATTGCCCCGGCGGTACAGTTTCAGGGCGAAGTTCCCCTTCGCCGAACTGACCACATAGACCTCGGCCTCGCCTCCGTTGCCGATCAGTCTGTCAACACTGTAACGGTTGCCTCTGAGGGTGATCTCTTCTTTGGTCTGGATATCCGCGGCTTTGTCTGATGTTCCGTCAGAGACTGCCGTACCGGTTGTCCCGCAAGTGAAAGTTGCCTTTGCGGTCACGGTTCCTGAATATTCAGAATCAGATTCGGTTCTGCACGCGCTTGTCGCGGTGATGTCCGCTACGGCTGTGCCGCTGTCTGCTATGGTTCCTGCCATAATTCTTTTTATTGTAAGCTGTTATCCTATGCTGACCTTGTCGTTTCTATTTGAAATCCAGTATCTTTTCTTCCTTATATTCATAGACCCATTTCCCGCCGTGCCACGGTTCGCAGCACTCGCTCGGGCAGTTGTGCCAGCATCCGCAGAAGTTGCAGACCCAAGCTTCTCTGCCCTTTGTCAGGATGACCTTCTCCACAGGCAGCTTTCTGGCCGAGAAATAGTTCCGTTGCTCTTGCGGAGTGGAACCCACCGGCGGAAGCATTCCTTCCAGAGCCTTGTTCAGTTCCTCCTGGATTTTTGAATATTCAGCCCGCAGCTCGGCCTTGCTCTTCATCTTATTGGCCGCGGAACAGGTGGTTCGACAAGGCTCACCAGTCGTCGAAGTTCTCAGTCCCTGAGCTTGTCTAAGGGCCGGTGCTTCGACAGGCTCAGCAACCGACCCAGTCTCCCTCTTCTG
>ULKV01032302.1_pt1 | contig 13360 bp, 12 predicted proteins | sample 1951241 | NCBI WGS metagenome assembly ULKV01 (sample SAMEA4835509, study PRJEB28245) | human gut metagenome | biome: gut microbiome; material: fecal sample | place: Denmark | collected 2008
CGGTTGCATGCTTTATCTACACCTTTGCAAAATACAAGTTTTTGCGCCTTAAAAAGCAAGATTTCAAAATTGCCTGGAAGGATATTTGGGCGCACGTAAAGCAAGGCATTCCTCTCGGACTTCAATTTTCCGTACTTTCGATAGGGCTTATCGTCATGCTTTCGGAAACCATCAAATTCGACCTTTTGCCCGACGGACTTATGGTTGCGGGCAATCCGGCTCAAAACGGCGTGGGCGCGGCAAACAAACTCATCAACTTCGCAATGGCGCCTTTATCCGCTCTTGGCACTGCAATGGTGAGTTTCAACGCACAAAACCTCGGCGCAGGCGACACCGAGCGTGTGAAAAAAGGCACGAATCAAGCAATTTTGCTTGGATTTGCCCTCACCGTAATTTGTGCAGGCATAGGACTTTTGCTCACTATAAACGCCGCCTATCAACACGTCTTTTTGTCGGCGGACAAAATCAGCGAAAAATCGATATACTTCGGCAACACGTTCCTTTATATCGACTTGCCGTTGTTCTTCTTCCTCTCCACGCTTTTCGTACTCCGAAACGCCGTACAAGGCATAGGCAAATCGGGCTGGACGCTTGCCGCAGGCGCAGGCGAACTCATCGCGCGTGTGCTTATATGCACCTTTCTTCCCCCTCTCGTCAACGGCGGGGCTACGAACGCGCTTGCAAGCAACGCCTCGTACGTCGCGCTCTGCTTCGGCGATCCGGGTGCATGGGTATTTGCCGTGGCGGTGCTTCTATATCCGTATATAAAGCACATAATCAAAAAGGATTATCGCTATGCGCTGGGGGACAGCGTCCAAACGCAAGAATACTCAATCGAACGCACAACCGATTTGCAAGACACAAACGACGTGCAATACACAAACAACGTACTAGATACAACCGATTTGCAAGACGTCCACTCTCCCGACGGCAAAGCGAATTGATGTTTCAACGCTGCATTTTGACCAAACGGCAGGTTTGTACACTCAAAACGACTTAATAAACCTCTTATTTCGTCGAAAATCGCAATATAAAAGCAGGCTTGACGCCTGCTTTTATTTTTAAATCGTTTCGTATTTTTACGCTTGAACCGCTTGATTTCAAATCCTTCTCGTAGCTTTTTCGAGGAATTTTAAATCTTTTCCGTCAAGGTGCTTTCCTATGACTTTGCGCACTCTCGCGTGATATGAGTTGAGCCACTCTTTTTCGCCGTCGTCAAGCATATTCACATCGATTGCGTCGAGGTCGAAAGGCACGAGAGTGATTGTTTCGAACTCGCAGAAAGTGCCGTATTCCGTCTTTTCTTTTTCAACGCAAAGAATAAGATTTTCGTGTCTTATGCCAAACTGCCCTTCCTCGTAAAATCCGGGTTCGTTTGACGTTATCATACCCGGCAAAACCGCATATTTTTGCGCGGACGCTCTCGGCGAAATGTTTTGCGGTCCTTCGTGGACGTTGAGCAAATATCCTACGCCGTGTCCCGTTCCGTGTTTGAAATCCATGCCGCATTTGTACATCGGAGCTCTTGCAATCATATCGAGATTTGCGCCCGTTGCGCCTTTGCGGAACACCGCCCTTGCAAGCGCGATATGCGATTTCAGCACGATTGTAAACGCTTCTTTTTCTTGTCTGCTCACCTTGCCCGTCGCAAAAGTACGGGTGATATCTGTTGTGCCGTAGCGATATTGCGCACCGCTGTCCACAAGCAACAGCCCCTTGTTTTCGACCTTTTTATCCGTTTCGGGAGTTGCCGAATAGTGCACGATTGCGCCGTTGGAGGCATATCCGCAAATGGTGTCGAAGCTCAAATCGAGGAAGTTTTTACTCTCTCGTCTGAACATTTCGAGCTTGTCCGCAAGCGAGATTTCGCTCATCTCCTCCTTGCCGACTCTCTCTTTGAGATAGCGCATAAATCTGACCATTGCCACGCCGTCCTCGACGTGCGCTTTTTTCATATTTCTTATCTCGACGGCGTTTTTGATAGCTTTGCGAACGGTCGAGGGGAAAACGTCCGTTTCTTTTGCGTCGGCAATGCGCGAAAAGAGTGCGTAATTGGTCTTTTCCTTGTCGATGAGCACCTTGCCCGAAATCTGCTCGACAACGCCGTAAACGTCTTGATAGGGCATCAAATTCACGCCGTTTTCTTCAAGGATTTTCTTGCCTTTTTCGTCGAGTTTTCTCTTGTCCATAAACAGCGTCGCGCCGTCCTTTGACACGATTGCGTACGCATAGTTTACGGGGTTGTATTCTATGTCGCTTCCGCGCATGTTGAAAAGCCACGCAATGTCGTCGAGAGATGACACAAGCGCGTATTCGCAACCTTGTTTTTCAACGTCTTTTTGCAAGTTTTCAATCTTGCTCTTTACGCTCTCGCCTGCCGCTTTATCGGGCAAAAACCATGCTTTTGTGGGTTCGACTTCGGGACGATTCGTCCAAATCTCGTCGATGATTTCGCCGCAATCGACGATTTCGACGCCCTTCACCGCCTTTTTCAACGCCTCCACGAATTCAACCGTTGCCGTTGCGAAATCGAAAGCTATTTTGGGACTGTCCGACAGTTTTTTGACAAATTCGAAAATTGTCGGCACGCCCTCTTCTCCCGATTTCATAAGCGTCGTATCCGTGGTTTTAAGCTCTCTTGCCGCTTGAATGAAGTATCTTCCGTCCGTCCAGAGATACGCGCCGTCTTTCGTCACCAAAAGCGTGCCTGCGCTGCCGGTGAAACCGCTCAAAAACTCACGCGTTTTGAAGTGATCGACGATATATTCGCTGCCGTGATCGTCGCTTGTAAACACCAAGTAGGCGTCTATTCCGCTTTCCTGAACGTACTTTTGCAATTTGATGATGTCTTGTTTCATATTCAACCCGTATTCACGATTGCCGCAACAATCGTGCCTTTAAAGTGCGACGTTTTTATGCTCGCACTTCGCTTAAATCAATTGTTTTTTTGAAGCAACCCAGCCTTATTTAAGCAACCTCACTTCCTTTTAAGCAATCTTGCTTTATTTTCAAACAATTATAACACCATACTCGAAGTATGGCAATATATTATGTCGAACAAAAATCCCGACCGTTTCGAACTCGGTTTTTCCCCTTTCACTTTTTCAAAAAGGAAAACAACCCCTTCTTCACGTACGGTTTTTCCACGACTTCCGAGACGTTGTAGCCGTCTTTTTGGATTGCGTTTTTGACGATTTGAGCGTCTATGCTCTCGTCGCAGACAACCACCGTCTTGCCCTCGACGTGCGATGACGTCACTTTTTTGACGTTTGCCGCCTTGCGCACAGCGTCGTTTACGTGGCTTTCGCACATACCGCATTGCATGCCTTCCACTTTGAGGATAATTTCTTTCATATATGCCTCCGAAAACTTGATTTTTTAAGTTTTTTACGTCTCGCAAAGTTGATTGTAAGTCCTTTGTCGATTTTTCAAACTCACATCACGAAAAGTATATCACCGAGCGGCGAATTGTCAAGAAAATATGAAATATATTTCATATTGAATCGTTTTGTTTAATTTAAAAACTTATAAAAACGCTCGATTGCAATAGAAATCTCTGTCTTGATGCAATCGAGCAAAATATTTTTCCGGTTCACGCTCAAAGTTCTATACGAGAAGACAAGGCGCGCGACAAGGTGCTTTCGTCGGCGTATTCTATGACGCTACCCTCCGGCAATCCTCTTGCTATACGCGTAACTTTTATGCCCATAGGCTTGATGAGGCGCGCGATATACATTGCCGTCGCTTCGCCCTCGACGTCGGGATTGGTTGCCAAAATCACCTCTTCCACGCCGTCCAAACGGGCAAGCAATTCCTTGATGCGAATGTCGTTCGGGCCGATATGCTCCATAGGCGAAATAACGCCGCCCAAAACGTGATATACGCCCTTGAAATCCTTGACTTTTTCAAGTGCAACGATGTCTTTCGGCTCTTTGACGACGCAAATCACGCTTGGTTTGCGAGTTTGGCAAATATCACAAATCTCGTTTTCGGTGTAATTGCCGCAAATTTTGCAAAAATGCACGTTTTGCTTCACGTCGCGTATTGCGTCGACAAGCTCGTTGACTTCCTCTTCGGGAGAGTTGAGAATTGCGTACGCATAACGCGCCGCGGTTTTTTCACCCACGGACGGAAGTTTTGAAAGTTGCGCGATAAGCCTTGCGAGCGGTTCGATATATTTCATTTCAAATCACACTTTTCAATTTCGCTTGCTCTCGTTTATGCACGCATAAACGCTTACGCTTGCGATTGCGGCTTAAAACAAGCCGCCTGCATTGCCCAAAGGTCCGAGCAAGTCTTTTGAGAGTTTGTCCGCTTGCGCAACTGCGTCGTTGAGTGCCGCAAGAACCATATCTTCGAGCATTTCGACGTCGTCGGGATCCACCGCTTCGGGTTTTATGGACACCGAAACGGGAGTTTTGTCGCCGGTGATCGTCACTCCGCCCATACCGCCTGCCGCACTGCCGGTGATTTCGGTTTCCGAAATTTCCTGTTGAGCCTCTTGCAATTTTCTTTGCATTGCTTGGGCTTGTTTCATAAGTTGTTGCATGTTACCGCCGCCAAATCCGCCGTATCCCATGTTGTTCCTCCGAGTTGTTATAAAAATTGTTGCGTGCCTAGCACGATTATTTGCTTTGTTTGCGCCCGATTTCGTTTGCTTATTTTATTTCCAAAAGCGAGCCGAACATCTCTTTGACAAAAGGCAACGCCTTGTCCTCGTCGAGATGTCTTTCCGTTTCAATGACAAGCCTACGGTGCGACTCCACGCTCTTGAAAGCGGCGTTTATCGCGTCCCTGTTTCTTTTGTCGTCAAGCAAGTTTAGCGTTGCAGCGTCTGCGACTTTGACGTGATACTCGTCATCCGTCATAACAAACTGCGCGTCTTGAGTGGACAGCGCAAGCAACGTGTATCCGCTTTGTCGAAGTTCGGATGCTACTCTGAGCCACACCTGCCTCGCATCCGTCACGACAGGTGCCGACTCAAAATCCGATTTCCTCGCGTTTGTAAGCATTTTTTCAAGCCGAGCAACCCTCATCTGAAGCTCCTCGACTTTGACGTCTTTATCTCCGCCGCTCGACGCAAGCACGACTGCCGCCTCGAACAAAATGCGATGTTGCGCGCTATATCTGAACTCTCCTTCGAGCGACGACATAATTTTCATTATGCCCATACACTTTTCCGTCGAGTATTTTTTTGCCATTTCGGCTAGCGCGGAATATATAGCCTCGGGCAAGGCGAGCAACGTCTTTGCCGTCGAGCAATTTTTGATGTATAGCACGTTTCTGAAAAGCGTGGCAAGGTCTTGCGCAAGGATAGGCACGCTCTTGCCGAGGTCGCAAAGGTTTGCAACTTCTTGAAGAGCCTTGTCCGTATCTCCGTCCGCAATAGCGGTTGCGAGCGATTGAAGTTTTTTTGGGTCGGCAGCACCCAAAACTTCCAAAACGCCGTTGTAGGTTACGTTTGAGTCGCAATAGCTCACGCACATATCCGCAACGGACAATGCGTCGCGCACGCTTCCCGCGCCTGCCGACGCGATGAGATCTACCGCCTCGTTTTCGTATTTGACGCCGATGTCGTCAAATATGAAACGAATGCGCTTGGCAATCACTCCGTTTGGCACAAGACGAAAATCGAAACGCAAGCATCTTGACAAAATGGTTGCCGGGATTTGATGAATCTCGGTTGTCGCAAGAATGAAAATCGCATGAGACGGCGGCTCTTCGAGAGTTTTGAGAAGAGCGTTGAACGCCGCCTTGGAAAGCATATGAACTTCGTCAACGATGTAAACTTTGTACTTGCCGACGGTGGGCGGAAAACCGATTTTGTCGGTAAGCTCTCTTATTTGGTCGACAGAGTTGTTGGAAGCGGCGTCGATTTCAAGAATATCGAAGTTCGAATTGGACGCAAGCTCCACGCAGTTTTCGCACTTTCCGCAAGGCGAACCGTCCGCAAGAGGAGAAAGGCAGTTGACCGCCCTTGCAAAAATCTTCGCAACGGAAGTTTTGCCCGTGCCTCTCGTGCCGGTGAAAATGTACGCATGCCCGACGTTGCCGTGAGCAATCTGATTTTTGAGCGTGCGCACGATATGATCCTGCCCGATGACTTTGTCGAAAGTGTCGGGACGATATTTGCGATATAAAGAAGTATATGCCATAGCAAATATTATAAACTAATTTATTCGATATGGCAAGAATAAAAAATACTCTCAAATACAATTCATCAACGCTTGTCTGCAAAGCACTCCTTGCACGAGTTGATACCTCAAAGAAGCCGTTGCGTAAGCGTCGTTTTTTGAAAAATCCACGTTGTCCAAAAGCGCGAGCGTCGTCACCAGAGCAAGCTTGATTTGTGTGATTTGTTCCTCGTTACAATTGGCGGTTTTTTGATAAAAAGCGGACTTTATATCCTCGATTTGCGCTTGTAAAACCTTGATTTCGATTTTTGCCTCCTCAACGCTTATCTTCGATTCGTTGAGCTTGTTCGACAAATCGTACAAGCCGTCGAAAAAGACGTCGAAATAGCAAAGAGCCTCCCCGACCGCGCTTTTTATATCCTCTTTGCACCACTTGAAACTGCCCTCGGAAATATCGTAGCGTTTAAGGTACAAACTTTTGTCGGACAGTCCGGCAAGCACTTTTTTTGCGTCTTCCTCGCTTTTGTAAACGGCGTATATAATCTCGATTTCCTCGCCGCTTTGCACGTAGCCTGCGCCGCCCCTTGATTTTATCATCTCGGCACTTTGTCTTGCCATGCTTATATCCGAATAGCCTTTGCAAGCGATTGCCCACATCGTTTGCGACTTGCTTTCGACCTTGTTGAAAACGCTCAAAAGCCCGCCCTCCGAAAAGGACACGCACAGCGCAAGCGTAAGCATGATACAAAGCACGATGGTGCACACCACGATTATATTGTCTTTGGCGATTTTCCGCATACTAAACCATATGCAAACGCTTTGAAAAATATGGACTTAAATTGCAAAAAGCGGAACGCAATTTGCGTTCCGCCCTTGTTTTATCGACAACGACGATTATTCTTCGTCTTTGTCGCAGTCCTCTTTCTTGTCGCAATTCTCGCAATTTTCATCGCAAGTCTTTTGTTCGATTGCAACCGCCTGATTGTCTTCGTTGGGGAAGATCGTTTGTGCAGCGCCCTCTTCTTCGATGACGTTTTCGCTTGCTTCGCGTGCGATTTCATCGGTGAGTTCTTCACTGCTTTGTTCTGCTTTTGCGTGCTTTCTCGCTTCGATTTCGGCTTTTGCTTCTTGTTGTTGTTTTTCGTTGAACTTGTAGAAGAAGAGCGGAATAACCGTCAGGAAGAAGCTGATTGCCGCAATACCTACAAGCATAAACCACATGGTGTCTTTGCCTTCCGGAGTGACGGAGCTTGCGTCGTTTGCCGCAACGCCTGCCATGTAGTAAGCAAGAACGCCGACGAATGCGCCGACCGCCATACCGATCTTGTTGATGAGGGTTTGCATTGCAAAGCAGATGCCTTCCGCTCTCTCACCGGTTTTGAGTTCGAGATACTCGACGGTGTCGCCGATCATAGCGTAAGTGACGATGTTGCCAAAGCCCGACGGAATACCTGCGATAACGAGTGCGATAAGCAACACGACCGTCGTTGCGGTGCTTGTGTATGCGCCTCTGTCGCAAGCGATACCCACGATAAACGCAATGAGCATCGCAACGCCTCCGACGATATGCGACCAGATGTAAGTGTTTCTCTTGCCGAACTTTTTGGTGCACCAAGGCACGAGCAAGGACGCAATAAGTCCGCCCGGCACGATTGCCATGGTAAAGAGCGAATACATGGATTCCTTATCCATAATGTATTTTGCAAAATACAAACCGCCGGTGTAGGTGAACAGCATTCTCGCCGCGCCGCCGATACCCGACAAAACGATGAGCATCAAAGGCTTGTTTTTGAACAAAAGTTTGAGATTGTGTCCGAGCGAAGGCGGATTTTCGGTGGAGATGTTTCTTTCCGTCGTATTCTTAAATCCGAGGAAGAAAAGCGGAACTGCGATCACACAGCAAACAATCGCAATTACGAAATAGATCCATTTGAGCATTTCGCCTTTTGCCACGGGATCCAGACCTTTGGTCATATTGTCAGTGATGATAGGAGTGATGACGGTGACGATACCTGCGCCTGCCGTGCAGAACAAACGCGCGATTGTAAGCAAATTGCCTCTGCGATAGGTGTCGTTGCTCATTGCGGTGGAAAGTCCCCAATAAGGAACGTCGGCAACCGTATATATCATGCCCCAAACGACGTACATAACAGAGATTGCGGCAAAACCGCCGTCGCTTTGGGGATACCACGGCAAGAAACAGATTGCCGTCATGATTGCAATCGGGAACGCCATCCACTTCATATACGGACGGCATTTGCCCCACTTCGTACGAGTGCGGTCAACGATAGAGCCCATGATAGGATCGTTGAGAGCGTCGAAAATGCGCGCGCCGAGCATAAGGAATGCGACGGCAAGTGCGTTGAATCCGATTGCGTCCGTCATAAAGACGGTCAAATACGAACCGATGATCGTGCAAATGAGGTTTTGTCCGAAACCGCAAAGAGAATAACTGAAACCTTCCTTGGGTTGCATCTCGCCGTCACCGGGAGTGGAACCGAAAAGTTTGTGAGTAAGCGCGTTGATTTTCTCTTTTGCGCTCACCTTTTGAGTTGCTTGAGAATTTTCACTCATAATTTCACCCTGTAGCGATAAATTTTGTTAAAAAAACAATACTACTTGCATTAGTATAACAGCAAGTTTTGCAACAATCAACCCATAAAACCAACAAAATACCATTTTAATTAATACTTTTTTAATGTTTCGAGCAAAGAACACCCTAAAAATTAAAAAATAGCCGTTGCGGTATATGCCGTTTCGATATATAATATTTGCGGAGGAAAAATTTTATGTGTATTTTTGATTTTCTAGATATATTGTTTGGGAAAGACGCGAAAAAGGACAAACAAAACGCAATTCCTTTCACCGACGGCGAGGAAGAGTGCGACAATTGCGGCGACTATATCGAAGATTGCGAGTGCGATTGCGACGACAAGGAATGCGACTGACAATCGCGAATGTTGCGCACTTTTGCAAAAAAAGCATGGCAACGGGTTATTCTTGCCGTTTTTAAGTTAAAACGGAATTGCGATTATTTCGCCTTTTAAGATAATTTAAAATACAAAATAAGCGCGCATAAAGCGCGCAAATTTGTCGATTGATTGCGTTATTTCTTTTCGGCGTTCTTTGCTTCTCTTACGGCTTTTGCGAGTTGTCCTGCGCAAGAAGTATCTTTGTATCCGCATTTGACGTCTTTGAGTTTGCTCTCGATTTCATCGACAGTCATACCTTCAACCAAAATGGGAATTGCCGTCAGATTGCCGGGGCATCCGCCCACAAAGTGTACGTTTGTGATGATGTCGCCGTCGATGTCGAAAGATATTTCTCTTGAACAAGTTCCCTTCGTTTTGTACGTGTAATGCATAGTTTCACCTCGTTTTATCGGTTTTATTTTATATCCATTTTCAAATCAGGTCAATAAATTTTTGCCGTACAACTTATTTTCGTTGCAGTTTTAAAATATTTTCGAAAAAGCAACGGATAGTTGCAAAATCGCAACCAACCGAAAACTTGACAAATCGACGATGACGATTATAGAATAAAAATAAATAAAATAAAAATAAGTTTAAGATTCAATATCGTAAAGACGACGAACTACCGCATAAAATGCGACGTAAATTCTTTGCGACGTTGAAAATCCAAAAAGGAGACGGAATATGTTTGAAAAACTTGATCAAATCAAACCCGCGCTCAAAGATCTTGTGAAAGAACTCCGCAAGAAGTACGCTTATGCTTCCGTGCTTGCCGTCGAGGACGACAACCGCGGTTGGAGAATAAGCCGCACGGGCAAGAGAATAAACAGCCAAGGTTTCGGCGGCGGATCGGGCTACGTGGTGCGCGTGTTCGACCAAATCGGTTGCGCGGAATACTCCTTCAACGAGTTTTCGGAAGAAAAGATACCTCAAATCGTCAAAACAATCGAAGAGCGCATTGCGCAAGAGGCAAAGTGCATTCCGCAAGGGATAGAGCCTCTTCACACCCCCGTTCCGAGCGACAAGCCCGCAACACTCAAAAAAGTGAGCGCGTTTGATGTTCACCCCAAAGAAATGGGCGATGAAGCAATCCTTGCAAGACTTGACCAAATCCGCAACAAAGCGTTGACGGTTGACGGCGTTCTGGACGCAATCGCAACCATTTCGTACAGAGCGTTCAGAAAGATTTTCATCTCCGAAAATCGCGACCTCGATCAAACGATTATGTGGACAAACGGCGCAATCATGGCTATGGCGGCAAGAGGCGAGGAAGTCAAGGACGCATACAAAGGCTTCTCCACCCTCGGCGGTGCGGAACTTTTGAACAGAATGGACGATTACGCAATCAAAGTTGCGTCCGAGGCAGTCGAACTTTTGAAGAGCGAACCTATGATTCCCGGCGAATACGATTGCATTTGCGATCCCGACACCACGGGCATGATAGTGCACGAAGCGTTCGGTCACGGCGTGGAAATGGATATGTTTGTCAAAGACAGAGCCCTTGCTTCGAGTTTTATCGACCAAAGAGTCGCAAGCGACCTCGTCACAATGCACGACGGCAACGCGGTTGACGATACGGCAACTTGCTGGTTTGACGACGAAGGCACCCTCACGGGTGACACGGTCGTCATCTCGAACGGCATTTTGAAACGCGGCATGTGCGACGCACTCTCTGCGGCAAGACTCGGCGTAGAGCCCACCGGCAACGGCAGACGCGAAAGCTACGAGCGCAAAGTTTACACGCGTATGACAAACACCTATTTCGAAGGCGCAAAGGAAGGCGTAACTCCCGAAGATATGATTGCGTCCGTCAAATACGGTTTCTTGCTCGAATCGCCCTCCAGCGGTATGGAAGACCCGAAAAACTGGGGTATTCAATGCATGGTTACGCGCGCAAGAGAAATCAAAGACGGCAAACTCACGGGCAAAGTGTTCTCCCCCATCGTGCTCACGGGCTACGTTCCCGACCTTCTCAAATCGGTGAGCATGATGAGTTCCTCCCTCGTAACTTGCGGCAGCGGTTTCTGCGGAAAGGGTTACAAAGAGTGGGTTAAAGTGTCCGACGGCGGCCCGTATATGAAGGCTCGCATCAGACTTGGCTGAGAGGTGATACTATGTTGGAAAAAATCAAAAAAGCATTGTCCGAGCTCAATATCGAGCGTTGGAGAATAAACGAAGTCAAAGAAGAATCGGCGGAATTGTTTTTCGTCAAGCACGCTCTTGACACAAGACGTATCAAGGACACGCACAAATGCACCGTCACCGTGTACAGACAAGGCGAAAAGGACAAAAAGAAGCTCGTGGGCAATATGAGTGCGCAAGTCATTTCCTCGATGTCTTACGATGAAATAAAGAGCGCGATCGAAAGCGCGTATTATGCGGCGCAATTTGCAATGAATCCCTATTTCGACGCTCCCGAAAAAGTCACGTCGGACACAATAGTAAAACAGGGCGAACTTGCGAGTGCGCCTCTTGCCGAAAGCGCAGGCAAAATGGCGGCGGCAGTGTTTAAGGCAGACACGAACGAGCACGCCTACGTCAACTCTACGGAAGTGTTTTGCCATAGAACTTACACTCGCATTTTGTCGTCGGAAGGCACTGACGTATCCTTCACCGACGCCGTTTGCAAAGGCGACTACGTCGTGCAATGCAAATCTCCCGAGGACGTCGAGCTTATCAATCAATTCGAATACGACGATGTATGCGCCGACGCTCTTACGCAAGGCGTGAAAGAATACCTTGACTTCGTGTATGACAGAGCGTGCGCGCAAAGAGTGCTCAAAAGCGGCAAATACAACGTAATTTTGAGCGGTCAAAACCTTGCGGAAGTGCTTTCATACTACAATGAAAAATCGGCGGCGGATATGATTTATCCCGGTTATTCCACCTGGAAAATCGGCGACGGCGTGCAAGGCGACGTAATAGGCGACGCGCTCGGACTCTCCCTTGTCGCAACAAGACCTTTCAGCGGCGACGGCATAAAAATGCAAGACCTTAAAGTTGTCGGCGACGGCAAACTTGCCGCAATGCACGGCAGCACTCCCTTCTGTCGCTATCTCGGCATCGCCCCCACCGGCGCGTATGAAAAAGTGAGATGCGAAAACAAAGGCAGCGTGTCCTTTGCGGATATGAAAAAGAAACCTTGCCTCTGGGCAGTTGCGTTCTCGGATTTCCAAATGGATTCATTCTCGGGACACTTCGGCGGCGAAATCCGTCTTGCCTACCTCATCGACGGCGACAAAGTCACTCCCGTAACGGGCGGTTCTATCAACGGCAACCTCATCGAAGCGCAACAAAACGTGCGTTTCTCAAAAGAGAGATTTACCTCGGCAAACTACGAAGGCCCTTACGCAATCGAGTTTGAAAACATTCCCGTCGCAGGCACACTCGAATAAAAATCGACCAAAAACCGTACGGCAAATTTATCGAACGAAACAAATAAAAATCCACCAGCCTAGCCGGTGGATTTTAATTTGATGGTAAAACCCTCTGCTATTAGCATAGCGAAATCGCTAACCCATAGTCCGCCTTTTGCGATTTCGCCAACCTTTATTTTTTTGAACGGATCTACTAGTTCCGTTATTGTCATTTGTTCTAACTCTTTATCTTCTTTTAGTTGGTTGGCTATGTATTCTTGTATTTTAGCTGTATTCTTTCCAACAGTTGTGACATAACTTTACTGAACCACCGGACTATCCGGTGGTTTTGTAATACAATTAAACAGCGACGAAATTTCCTTCGCCGCCGTTTATTATTTGGTTTTCAATCATATCCGTTGAAGTTTTCATATGTTTGATTACCGCTTATTTATTCGCAACAATGCACAGCCAGTGTTTTTTAGCATCTACAAAACTCTTAATATAACAAAATCCAACTTTTTCCAGCATCGTGCGAAGTTGCATTTCGTTGTAGATTTTCATTCCACCTATTTTTTTTGCCCATTTTTCGTCCTTGGAATTTGTTCCGTCACTCTCGTTGCATATAAGGAATGTCCCGCCGTTTTTCATAACACGGTGAACCTCTGCAAAGCATTTTTCAAGGTCTTCCCAAAAATATACGGTCTCAAACGCAGAAACACAATCAAAAGCCTCATCATCAAACGGCATAGACGATACGTCGCCATAAACAATATCACACTTGCCTTGATTGATTGCGATAGCGTTCAGTTTTTTCGATTCCTCTACGCTGACTTTGGAATAGTCTATTCCCGTCACGTGTCCATTTGTACATTTTCCTAGCCAGTTGGCAATATTT
>ULKV01009658.1_pt1 | contig 12999 bp, 9 predicted proteins | sample 1951241 | NCBI WGS metagenome assembly ULKV01 (sample SAMEA4835509, study PRJEB28245) | human gut metagenome | biome: gut microbiome; material: fecal sample | place: Denmark | collected 2008
CTTGAGCTTTCTCTTTGAATTGGTTGTCCGAGGAACAGTTGGGGCGTTGCCCCAAACCCCACAAGGGACGCTGTCCCTTGACCCTGCAAGGGGAAATTTTCCCCTTGACCCCTTCGCGCGATTGAGTTGGTCGCGTTTTCATGCTTCTTCCGCGTGCGGCTTTTTTTCTTGTTTAGTCCTCTACCGGGTTTCCGAAGACATCCACCTTCGGCAGCATCGTCGCCACCTGCCGCAGTCGGTCACTCAGCGTCGTATACCGCTTCATGATGTTGTCATTTTCCACCATCTGCCGGATAATCTCTTCCCTGCCGACCAGCACCACCAGCTTTCTCGCGCGGGTCAAAGCCGTGTAGAACAGATTCCTTGTCAGCAGCATCATCGGGCCGTATACCACCGGCAGAATCACCACCGGGAACTCGCTGCCCTGACTTTTGTGCACGGACAGGCAGTACGCTAAATCGAGGTCTTCCAGCTGCTGACCCGTGTATTCCGCGTCCTTTTCGTCGTCGAAGCGGACGGTCAGCGCGTGATTCTCCGTATCCACCGCCGTCACGAAGCCCACGTCGCCATTGAAAACGCCCTTGCCGTCCTCCCAGCCCAGATTCACGCGCCTGCGCCATTCCATGTCGTAATCGTTGCGCGTCTGCATCACCTTATCGCCAACGCGGAAGATGGTTTCCCCGTAAGTGATGCTCGGCTTGCCGGGCGCGGGCGGATTGAGCGCCTCCTGCAAACGAATATTCAGCGCCTGTACGCCGCATTCGCCCTTTTTCATCGGCGCGAGCACCTGAATTTCACGCACGGAGCGGCTGCGCCAGTCGTCGCCGAACTTCAGGAACCTCGGCAGTCGCTGCGTCGTCAGGGCGACGATGGTGTCCGCCGCCTGCTGCAAGCTCATCTGCCGCTCGAAGAAGAAGTCGGTGTTCTTCTCGTTCAGCAGCGGCATCTTTCCCTCGTTGATGCGGTGCGCGTTGGTGACGATGCGGCTCGTTTCGGACTGGCGGAAGATGTCGGTCAGGTGAATCGACGGAATCACGCCGCTTTGCAGAATGTCGCCCAGTACGTTGCCCGCGCCGACGGACGGCAGCTGATCAGCATCGCCGACGAGAATCAGGCGTGTACCCGGCGCAACCGCGCGCAGGAAGGAGCGCATCAGCATCATATCCACCATGGACGTTTCGTCGGCAATGATGCAGTCGCCCTCAATGGGCGTATCCTGATTGCGGCCGAACTGCCCCTCTTCGCCGCCGTACTCCAGCAGGCGGTGGATGGTTTTCGCCTCATGCCCGGTGGTTTCGGTCATGCGCTTGGCAGCGCGGCCCGTCGGCGCACACAGCACCACCTCCCCGAACTCGGACAGGAGGGAAATAATGCACTTGATGATGGTCGTTTTGCCCGTGCCGGGGCCGCCGGTAATCACCAGCAAGCCGCGCCGGAGCGCCATCAAAATGGCTTCCCTTTGGCGCTGGCTGAACTCGATATGATACCGTGCTTCAAACGCGTCGATGCTGTCCTCGGCATCTGTGGCGCACGACGGCACGGTGGATGCCATCAATTCGCACAGGCGCGTCGCCACCTCGCGCTCGGCGCTGTCATACGCGGGCAGGTACACATGCTCATCGCCATCGTCGCCGGAAATCACCAGTTCACGCAGCAGCTGCATCGTTTTCAGCTGATGCGCCACCATCTCCCGCGAAACCCGCAAAAGCGCCGTGCACCGATTCAGCAGCTCATCCATCGGCAGATAGACATGCCCCATGCTCACTGCCTGATCGCGCAGGACGTACTTGAGCGCGGCGCTGATTCGCCCGTCGCTGTCCGGGGGGATGCCGATGGCCGTGCCGATAGCGTCCGCCGTTTTGAAGCCCACGCCGTCAATATCGTCACACAGCTGATACGGATTCGCCCGGATGACCGCCTGCGTCCGCTCCCCGTACACTTTGCTGATTTTCAGCGCCAGCGACGCGCTCACGCCGTACGTCTGCAAAAAAACCATTGCCGCGCGCGTACTCTGCTGCTGCTGATAGTCCTCAATAATCTGCTTCCAGCGTTTTTTGCCCATGTTGGGCACTTCCTGCAATCGTTCGGGGTGCTCATCGAGGATTTTCAGCGTATCTTCGCCAAAGCAGTTGACGATATCGCGCGCGGTTTTTGCGCCAACCCCGTGGATGATGCCGCTGGAGAGGTACTTCAGGATGCCCTGCAGGGTCGTCGGGCGCTGCAGGTCCACCTTCTGGCACTTGAACTGCCGCCCATACTGCGGATGCTCTATCCACTCCCCGGTGAAGATGCCCATTTCGCCGCCGGACAGCATCGGCAGTGTACCGACGACCGTCACGGTTCTCAGCCCTATTTTCTGCTCCGGCTTCACCGTCACGACGGAATACCCGTTTTCGGCATTGCGGTAAACCGTCCCCTCCACCGTTGCTTCGAGCTGATCCATCTCGGCATCCCCCTTAACACTTTCTCAAAAATCAGTATATCACCATTTGCGGAAAAATGGAATGCCCTGAGGAAGGCATTTTTCCGCCTTTGCGGAGGACTTTGTGTGGCTGGCGGAATTGGCTGCTTCTCCGCAACTGGTCATACTTGCAAGTTCCAGAGGGCAATGAGAACAGACGAAGTCTGCGGTCGCCCTCTGGACTCCTTCGCGCTCCCCTCCGGATGCGGCTTGGGTTTTGGCGAAAATTTTTACGTTGCTGTGCTTTTTGGTATTCTGTACGCGGCTTTATTCCGCATTCCGCATTCCGATTTCCGCATTCCTAATTGCTTTTTTACCTTATTAGTGCTAAAATAAAACCCGGTTTCACTTTCCACCCCGAAAAGGAGTTATCACCATGAATGTATGCATCGACGTTCAGGACGTTTCCTTCACCTATGAGGATGCCCCTGAACCCGCTCTCCACCATGTCTCCCTGCAAGTCCACGAAGGCGAATTTCTCGCCGTCCTCGGCCATAACGGCTCCGGCAAATCCACCCTCGCAAAGCTCCTCAATGCCCTCTATCTACCCACAGAAGGGCATATCACCGTCTGCGGCATGGATACCCAAAGTGACGAGAATCTCTGGAAAATCCGCCAAAAGGCAGGGATGATTTTCCAGAATCCCGATAATCAGCTTGTCGCGACCGTCGTTCGGGAGGATGTCGCGTTTGGGCTGGAGAACCTTGGCGTCCCCCGCGAAGAGATGATTCCGCGCATCGACGCGGCGCTTCAAGCGGTCGGCATGAGCCAGTTTGCCGAAGCCGCGCCGCATATGCTCTCCGGCGGACAGAAGCAGCGGATTGCCATCGCGGGCATTCTGGCCATGCAGCCGTCCGTCATTATCGCGGATGAATCCACCGCCATGCTCGACCCGTCCGGGCGGCGGGAGGTGCTTTCCACCATCCGCCGTCTCAACCGCGAAAAGGGCATCACCGTCGTGTGGATTACCCACTTCATGGAAGAAGCGGCGCAGGCAGACCGCATCATCGTGATGAATCAGGGCGAGGTGGCGCTGTCCGGCACGCCGCGCGAGGTTTTCCCGCAGGTGGACACCCTGCGCGAATTGCACCTTGACGTGCCGCACATGACCGCATTGGCGGATTCGCTCCGCCGGGACGGGATGCCTCTGCAGGGGAACATCCTGACCGTTGACGAAATGACCAAGGAGGTGCTGACGCTGCTATGTCCCTCGAAGTAAAGCACTTGACCCACACATACAGCGCCGGCAGCGCTTTTCAGGCAACCGCCGTGCATGACGTGTCGCTGACGATTGAGGACGGCGAATTTGTGTGCATCGTCGGGCACACGGGCAGCGGCAAATCGACGCTGGTGCAGCATTTGAACGGACTGCTCAAGCCCACCAGCGGGCAGGTGCTCGTCGACGGCGAGGACATGAACGGCGAGGGTGTCGACCGCCGCCGCATCCGGCAGAAAGTCGGGCTGGTGTTCCAGTACCCGGAATATCAGCTGTTTGAAGAGACGATTGCCAAGGACATTGCGTTCGGCCCGAAGAACCAAGGGCTGTCGGAGAAAGAAATCGACCAGCGTGTGCGCCGCGCCATGGCGCATGTGCATCTTGATTACGACAAGTACGCCGAGCGCAGCCCGTTCGACCTCTCCGGCGGACAGATGCGCCGCGTGGCGATTGCGGGCGTGCTGGCGATGGAGCCGAAGGTGCTGATTCTGGACGAACCCGCTGCCGGGCTTGACCCGCGCGGCCGCGAGCGCATTCTGGGGATGCTGCAGGAATTGCATCGCGAGGGCGGCGTGACCATCGTCATGGTCAGCCACAGCATGGACGACTGCGCCCGGCTGGCGACGCGCATGATTGTGATGAGCAAAGGCGAACTGGTGCTGACTGACACGCCGCGCAATGTCTTCCGCCAAGCTGACCTGATGCGCTCCATCGGGCTGGGTGTGCCGGAAGCGGCAGAATTGTGCGGTCGCCTGCGCGCCGCTGGGCTTCAGCTGCCCGACGACCTGTTCACACAGGAGGAGCTGCACGACCATCTGCTTCGTTTGTGGAAAGAAAAGCAGGAAAAGGAGGCGGCGAAATGAATCTGAACATCACCATGGGGCAGTATTACCCCGTTGACAGCTTCGTCCACCGCCTTGACCCGCGCACAAAAATCCTTCTAACCATCCTGATGATTGTCGCGGTGTTCATGGTGCATTCGCTCGTCGGGTACGCGCTGGTGCTGGCGTTCCTCTACTGGGCGGCGAAATGCTCGAATGTCCCCTTCAAGATGCTGATGAAGGGCATCAAGCCCCTGCGCATCATCCTGATTCTGACGTTCGTGCTGAACCTGTTCTTCTCCAATGGCACGACCCCGCTCATCGACTGGTGGATTATCCACATCACCCGCGAAGGGCTGACGCAGGCGGTGCATTACTCCCTGCGCCTTGTGTTTCTCGTCCTCGCGACCTCGCTGATGACGCTGACGACCTCCCCCATCGCGCTCTCCGACGGCATTGAGCTGCTTTTATCGCCGCTCAAGCGCTTTCACTTTCCCGCGCACGAGCTGGCGATGATGATGTCCATTGCGCTCCGCTTCATCCCCACGCTGATGGAGGAAGCGGACAAGATTATGAAGGCGCAGATGGCGCGCGGTGCGGATTTTGAGACGGGCAACCTTTTCGCCCGCGCGAAGGCGATGATTCCCCTGCTGGTGCCGCTGTTCGTCAGCGCGTTCCGCCGCGCGGGTGAATTGGCAATGGCGATGGAAGCCCGCTGCTACCACGGCGGCGAGAACCGCACGCGCCTGCGCAAGCTGGAAATCACGAAAAACGACTACCTTGCCTATGGCGCGGTGCTTGCGCTGATACTCCTGATTGTGCTGGAAGGCGTCGTCGTGTCGCACATCGGAGGAATCCTCTGATGGCGCGGCGGATTCTGCTGACGATTGAGTACGACGGCACGGCGTATTCCGGCTGGCAGCGGCAGTATAACGGCTTGGCGGTGCAGCAGCTGATTGAGGAAGCGCTCTGCCGCGCGACGGGCGAGGCAATCACCATCACAGGCGCAAGCCGGACGGACGCGGGCGTACATGCCTTGGGGCAGTGCGCGCATTTCGACACCTTCTCCCGCATTCCGCCGGAAAAGTACCCGTTCGTGCTGAACACCATGCTTCCGCGCGACATTCGCGTGCAGGCGGGGCGCGAAGTGCCGGACGGCTTCCATGCGCGTTTCATGACCTGCGGCAAGCGCTACACCTACCGCATCCTGAACAGCCGCCATGGCAGCGCCATCCGCCGGAATACGTTCGCGCATGTACCCATTCCGCTGGATGTGGACGCGATGCGTCAGGCTTTGCCGACACTGCTTGGTACGCACGATTTCGCCGCGTATCAGGCGTCCGGCGGCACAGCGAAAACGACCATCCGAACCATCCGCATGGCGGAGATGACCGTGCAGGGCGACGAGATTATCCTCCTTGTCGAAGGGGATGCTTTCCTATATAATATGGTGCGCATCATTGCCGGGACGCTCATCGAAATCGGCTTGCATCGGCGCAGTACGGACGCCTTCACCGAGGCGTTCCGGACGCTTGACCGCCTGTCGCTGGGCGTGACCGCGCCGCCGCACGGCTTGGAGCTGACGAAAGTCTACTACCCGGAGGAAGCGTTTCGGATGCCCGAAGCGGTTCGCTGGCACGAGGAATAACCACCTTAGGAGCTGTTGACCCATGGTAAAATCATTCATGACGAACATGCCCGACCAGTGCGGCGCGTTTCTGGCGGCAAGCCGGATCATCAAGCGCCATCAAGGGAACATCGTGCGCGTGAGCTACAACAAAGCAGTGGATGCGCACGCACTGTTTCTGGATGTTGAGGCGGACGACGCGGTGCTCAGCGCCATCGAGGGCGAACTGAATCAGGCGGGATTCCTCAAATCCGTGCCGCACGCGAAGATTATTCTGGCGCAGTTCGACGTGCCGGATCATCCGGGCGCGGTCGTGCCGATTCTGGAAGTGCTGAACCGCCATCACGTCAACATCTCCTATATTTCCAGCCAGTCGAATGACAGCGGTCATGCGTCGCTGAAAATGGGGCTGTACATCGAAGAGCCGGGCGTGATGGATACGCTGCTGCAGGAGTTGTCGGCGCTGTGCCCGGTGCAGATTCTCTCGTACGATTCCGGCGAAAAGAAGCTGGATACGACCGTGTTTTACCTGCGCTTCGCGTCGGAAATCCGCCGGCTTCTGCGCCTGACGCAGGAGCAGACGAACGAGTTCACCTATTACGCGAACCTCATCATGCAGGAGCTGGACGAACGGAACGAGCCGCCAAGCAAGACGTTTGAGTACATCAACCGCTTTGCGCGCTTCGTGGCGGAGCACAACGGCGCGGCGTACGAGTGCCGCGTGACGCATGTGCCGCTGACGGAGCAAGTTCGGGCGGTTGTGCTGGAGCCGCCGTTCGGGAGCAACATCACCGTACTGGAGGACACAAAGACGAGGGCGCTGCTGGTGATTGACAGCGGCTTCCGGTGCTGTGCGCGCTACACCTTGCGGCAGCTGCGGACGATTTTTCCTGATTTTGACGAACGGAAGCGTGAAATGCTGCTGACCCACTCAGATTCCGACCACACGGGGCTTGCGGAAAGTATGCCGGTCATCTGGTGCAGCCAGCGGACGGCGGACTGCTTCGCGAACGAATCGCTGGGGCTGCCATCCCCGCGGGAAGCCAGCGCGACGGGGCTGCCCTACTATCGGCTGAACAAGCTGATTACGGAATACGCCGTGCCGCCGCTGAACCGCCTGCGCATCCTGAACACGTCCCACGGCGATGACGAGCAGCCCATCAGCCCGATTGGCGCGTTTCTCTTCGGCGACATGCGCTTTAACGTCCTGCAAGGGAACGGCGGGCATGTGCCGGGCGAAACGATGCTGATTGACCCCGTGCACCGCGTGGCATTCACGGGCGACGACTACATCAACCCGCACAACATGACCCCGCCGCAGAAGGAGTTCGACCGCCTTGCCCCCTACCTCGCCCGCAGCGTGAACGTCGATTCCCCGCGCTACCACGCGATTCTCCGCGCCGTCCTCGCCATGCTGGACGGCAAAGGCTACCTGATTTTCCCCGGTCACGGCGGCGTTGTGCAGCGGACGGAAGCGATGTAAAGGGAGAGACGAGGGGCGTTGCCCCTAACCCCCACCAGAGGCTTTGCCTCTGGACTCCACAAGGGACTTCGTCCCTTGACCCTTTCGCGCGATTCAGTTGGTTACATCTTCATGCTTTGCCCGCGTGTTGATTGGGGGAGACCGAGGGGCGCTGCCCCTAACCCCCGCCAGAGGCTTTGCCTCTGGACTCCACAAGGGACTTCGTCCCTTGACCCTTTCGCGCGATTCAGTTGGTCACATCTTCATGCTGTGCCCGCGTGTTGATCCGGGGGACGGCGTGCCTAATTCCGCATTAAACAAAGGAGTTCCCCATGCTTCGTCTCGATTCTCTCTCCCTCCCCCTCGATTTCACCCCTGAAACGCTGAATGCGCTGATTCTCCGCAAGCTGAAATGCCCGCCGGAGCAGCTCAAAAGCGTCGTGCCGCTCAAAAAGGCAGTCGATGCGCGCGACAAGGCGGATGTGCACTTCGTCCTGAGCGTCGCGGTGACGCTGAAGGATGAAGCGAAGGTACTCGCACGGCTCAAGCCGGGTGTTGCGGCGCCGTTCACCTTCCCCAAGGCGCCGACGCTGCCGAAAGCGCGGTTCGAGCATCCACCCGTGGTCGTCGGGGCTGGCCCGGCGGGGCTGTTTGCTGCGCTGACATTGGCACGCGCGGGTGTGCAGCCGATTCTCATCGAGCGCGGCAAGCCCGTCGAGGAGCGCACAAAATCCGTGCAGATGATGCAGGAGCAGGGCATCCTCGACCCGGAAAGCAACGTGCAGTTCGGCGAGGGCGGCGCGGGTGCGTTTTCCGACGGCAAGCTGACCACCGGCACGAAATCACCGCTGATTCGCACGGTGCTGCAAACCTTCGTCGACCATGGCGCGCCGGAGGACATCCTGTACATCGCAAAACCGCACGTCGGCACGGATTTGCTCAAGGGCGTTGTACGCTCGATGCGGCAGGAAATCATCCAACTGGGCGGTCAAGTGCGGTTTGACACGCGCCTGACCGGGCTGATGATGCGCGGCGAAAGCATGGAGGGCATCACGATGCTCTGCGGCGGCGAAACACAGGAAATCCGCACCGACACAGTGATTCTCGCCATCGGTCACAGCGCGCGCGACACCATGCAGACGCTGTTCCGGCAAGGCGTGCGCATGGAGCAGAAGCCATTCGCCATGGGTGTGCGCATTGAGCATCCGCAAGCGCTCATCAGCCAGAGCCAATACGGCAAATGCTGGACGCACCCCGCGCTGAAGGCGGCGGACTACAAGCTCGCCGTCCATACGCCCGACGGCCGCGGAACATACACCTTCTGCATGTGTCCGGGCGGCGAGGTGATTGCAGCGGCAAGTCAGCCGGATGGTCTGTGCGTCAACGGCATGAGCTACCACGCGCGCGCGGGCGAAAACGCGAACAGTGCGCTGCTGGTGGGCGTGCGTCCGGAGGACTTTGGCGATGATCACCCGCTGGCAGGCTTCGTGTGGCAGCGGAGCATTGAGCAGGCGGCGTTCCGGCTTGGCGGCGGCGGGTACAAAGCGCCGGTGCAGCGTGTGGAGGATTTGCTGCACGACCGCGCCACGACGCGCCTTGGCGACGTGCAGCCGACCTACCGTCCGGGCGTTGTGCCGGCGGATTTGCGCGCGTGCCTGCCTGATTTCATCATTGAGGACTTGAAGTTCGGCATTCGGCGGATGGATGGGCAGCTGCATGGCTTTGCGCATCCGGATGCGCTGCTGACAGGCGTGGAGACGCGCTCGTCGTCGCCGGTGCGTTTGCCCCGAAGCCGGGAGACGCTGATGGCGGAGCGGGTGGACGGGCTGTACCCGGCGGGCGAAGGCGCGGGGTTCGCGGGCGGCATCGTATCCGCGGCGGTGGATGGGATTCAGACCGCAATCGCGGCGCTGCATCATCACGCGGAATAAAGCGCTTTCGCCTTTGTGAAACGCCAAGCCCGGTCAGCGACGGCAAAAATCCACATCATCCACAAAATCTACATTATATATAAGGAGGGTTTCCCATGTCCAACGTCAAAGAAAATTTCCTGCGGTATGTCCAGATTGAAACGACCTCCAGCGAGACGAGCGGCACTTGCCCGTCCACGCCGAACCAGTGGGTGCTGGCAAAAATGCTGGTGGACGAGCTGCACGCAATGGGCATCGACAACGCCCGCGTAGACGACCACTGCTATGTGTACGCGACGATTCCCGCCAAGGGCAATCATCCGGCGAAAGTCGGGCTGATTTCGCATATGGATACATCCGACGGCGTGAAGGGCCCGACGCACCCCGTCATCATCGAACACTACGACGGCCGCGCCATCACGCTCAAAAACGGCGTGGTCATCGACGGCTTCCCGTTCCTGAAGGACTTGCAGGGGCAGGAGCTGATTGTCACCAGCGGCGACAGCGTGCTGGGCGCGGATGATAAGGCGGGTGTGGCGGAAATTATGGCGCTGTGCAAGCGGCTGACCGCCCCCGATGCGCCGGAGCACTGCACGGTGTGCATCGGCTTCACGCCGGACGAAGAAATCGGCAGCGGCGCGGATCACTTCAATGTAGCAGGCTTCGGCGCGGATTACGCCTACACGGTGGATGGCGGCGCGCTGGGCGAACTGGAGTACGAGAATTTCAACGCCGCGTCGTGCGCCATCAAGGTACACGGCGTGAACATCCACCCCGGCAGCGCGAAGGACCAGATGCGCAACGCCCTGCTGATGGCCATTGAGTGGAACAGTATGCTGCCCCCGGCGGAAACGCCCGCGCACACCTGCGGCTACGAGGGCTTCTACCACCTGATGCACATGGAGGGCGACGAGGAACTGGCGACGCTGCAGTACATCATCCGCGACCACGACGCGCAGAAGTTCGACGCGCGCAAGGCGACCGTGCAGCAGATTACCGACTACCTGAACCAGAAGTGGGGCGCGGGGACGTTCGAGTGCGTCATCCGCGACAGCTATCGCAACATGCGCGAAATCATGGAGCAGCACATGGACGTGGTGGAGAAGGCGAAAGCGGCATTTGAGGAAAACGGCGTGACCCCCGTCATCTCCCCCATCCGCGGCGGCACGGACGGCGCGCGCCTGTCCTACATGGGGCTGCCCTGCCCGAATCTCTCCACCGGCGGTTATAATTTCCACGGCAGAAAGGAAATGATTACCGTCGAGGCGATGGAAGCAATGGTCAACGTGCTGGAAAGCATCGTCCGCAACGCGTAAATCCGCAATTTTCAGGAGATTTTTTTCGGAAATTTGCAATTAGGCATTGACGTGCGCATCATCTTTTGCTATAATAGCTATACGGTTCGCCATCCGTCTGTCTATGTGGCTGATGTCAAGGCGAGATGAGCGAAAGGAGGGATAACAGTGTCCGAGGTACGCGTCCGTGAGAATGAATCCCTGGAGAGTGCTCTGAAGCGCTTCAAGCGTCAGTGCGCCCGCAGTGGTGTGATTCAGGAAGTTCGTAAGCGTGAGCATTACGAAAAGCCCAGCGTCAAGCGCAAGAAGAAGGCCGAAGCTGCCCGCAAGCGCAAGTATTGATGACTTTTGTCATCATTGCCCCGCGGCATTTCTCAATGGTCTGGCTGTAAGGGTTCTTTGCCCTTCGCCACGAATGTGCTGATTGTGCGCAATGGCATTCCCCTTTCGAGGTTTTTCCTCGGAAGGGGTTTTCTTTTTTTAATTCGGAATGATGAATGCGGAATTTCGTGTGCATACTTGTTTGCCTCTCCATCTATTCATGGTGAGGCGGCAGCGCTTGCATTGATTTCACAGTCCGCACTTTTCATTCCGCATTCCGAATTCCGAATTCCGAATTATGAAAAATCTTTCCTATCGCCCCTTGCATAATCGCGTGTATTTTGCTATACTATTGGCAACAGCAGGTTTCTCATGCCTTTCTATATGGTGATTTTGCACTTTACGTCCCTGCTGGCTGATTTTTTTACATCATTATTCTTTTTTTGTGTGCCTTTTTTGATACCCTGATTTTACTGCGCTAAGGAGTATGTTTCTTCTATGCAATTTTGCTTGCAGTTAGCCCCACACGCGAATATCCGCTACCGTGACGCGCAGGTCAAACTTGGTCAAGCCGAGTTGACCTGTTTGCTGTACGCGCTTTCCCTGCCCGCTGAAACGCAGGTGACGACCATCGGCGGCGTACCATGCCTGACTTTCTCTGCCAATGCGCTGACCCCTGAAGCCCTTGCGCTGCTTGGCACGCACAGCACACGTCTGATGCTCTTCGAGTGCGTGGATGACGGTCTGCTGCGCCCGCTGGATTGGGGACGCACCGCCTATCTGCCCGACGACCTCTCGGAGATTTTGAAGTACAAGGGCAAAACGAGCGCCGCGTTCACCCATATGATGATGAACTGCGCCCGCGCCGCGAGTGATTTTGCCCTCGCAGAACAGCCGCTGACCGTGCTTGACCCCATGTGCGGCAAGTGCACAACCGGCTTCGTCGCGCTGCAAAACGGCATGAACGCCGTCTGCCTCGACATAGACCGCAAGGATTTGAAGGAAGCGGCGGATTATTTCAGCAATTATCTGCAATTCCATCGCCTGAAGCACCGCCTCGCGCAGAGCAGCCGCACGCTGCAAAAGACCGCCGTGCCAATTGCCGAATACACCTTCAGTGACACGAAGGAGCATTTCGCGGCGGATGATGTGCGCACGCTGATGCTGGCAGAGGGGGACAGCGGGCTTGTCGGCGACCTGCTGAAGAAGCGTCCGGCGGATTTGCTCGTCTGCGACCTTCCCTATGGCGTGCAGCACGCGCCGCAGAACGGGAAAAAGGCGGAGAGCTTCCCCAAGCTGCTGGAGCGCATCCTCCCCGCGTGGCGGCGGGCGCTCAAACGCGGCGGCGCGGCGGCTATTTCCTTCAACACGCTGACGCTGCGCAAGGATACGCTGCTGACGCTGCTGCAAAACGCAGGCTTCACGCCGCTGACCGAGCCGCCGTATGACGACTTTTCGCATTTCGTCGAGCAGGCAGTGCACCGCGACTTCATCGTCGCCCGCAATGAACAGCCGTAACGGATAATATAGATTACAGAGATTTGGGAGAGCAAGGAGGCTTTTTCAAGCTATGTCCGAATGGAAGAATCAAGATTTTAGTCAGCTGACGGTGCTGGAGCTGCGCAAGGTTGCCAAGGCCATGGGCGTGCAGCTCGGCGCGGGCATTTCCAAGGCAGGTATCATCGAGAAACTCGACCGCGCGCGCAACGCGAAATACAGCGACATCCCCGCTGTGCCGATGGATTTCACCCCCATTCCAAAGTCTGACGACAAACAGGAATCCCCCGTGGAAAAAGCCGAGGTTCCCGCTGCCGTGAAGGATGAGAAGCCGTCGGAATCCCCTGCGTCTGCCAACAAGCAGCCCGTACCTGCCGCCGCCAAACCGG
>ULKV01013443.1_pt1 | contig 12962 bp, 10 predicted proteins | sample 1951241 | NCBI WGS metagenome assembly ULKV01 (sample SAMEA4835509, study PRJEB28245) | human gut metagenome | biome: gut microbiome; material: fecal sample | place: Denmark | collected 2008
AGAAATACCGGCGTGTCCGGAAAGAGGGGGGCGCATCTATTTTAGAGTACACGCCGTATAAATTTGGTATTATTTTTAATATTATAACGACTGCGCTATTTGGATGAAGAACAAGGAAGAGCCGCTTTGCGAATCCGCCCAATGTACATGAAAGTACATGACGGGTGAGCAAAGCGGCTCTGACAAAGTTAGGCGCGATTTGGTGCGGTTTTAACCGATGACGCGGAGAGGAAGAATAAGATACAACCACCTATCACCTTCGCCCTTGATTATTCCCGGAGCGGTGGAAGTGGTGAAGTTGAGCGTCACAAACGGCTCGTCGATTGCATGCATACAATCGATGATATATTTGGAGTTGAAACCGATTGTGAGATCCTTGCCTTTGAGGCCGATGGTTACTTTTTCGTTGATTTCGCCGTCGTCGCTGTGAGCGTTGAGGGATATCGTATCCTCTTTGATTTCCATCTTCACGTAAGATTTCTTTTCGGCGCGGTTGATGAGCGACACACGGTCGATTGCGTTTTCAAAGAGCTTTTTGTCGATGGTAACTTCGGTTGTAAACACACCGGGGATAATCTTTTCGTAGTTGATATAATCCTCGCCGATAAGTCTTGTGACGATCTTGGTGTGGAAAAGGTCAACCATGATATAGTTTTTCTCCACGTACACGGTGATTGTTTCCTCGCCGTCGTCGATAAGACGAGCAAGCTCATTCATGCTCTTTGCGGGCACGATGATTTTGTCGATAACGCCGTTGTTTTTGATTTGTGCTTTTGCAAGCGCAAGTCTGTATCCGTCGGATGCCACGGCTTCGACTTCTTCGTCTTTCACATTAAGACAAACGCCGCGAAGGGAAGGTCTTGCCTCATCAACGGCAACGTTGAATATGACTTTTGAAATAATGTCTTTAAGCTCTTTTTTGAGGATGATAAAAGAGTTTTGAGTGTCGACTTCTTTGAATACGGGATATTCGTCGGCGCTCATGCACTTGATTTGAAGTTCACTGTCAAGATACTTTATGACGAGTTTCGAGCTGTCCGTGCCATCGAGTTCGACTTGTTCTTCTTCGATTTTCTTTGCGTAGTCAGCAAAGAGCTTGCCGGGAACGACGATTTCGCCTTCGATAAGCACTTGTGCGTTGATTTTCTTTTCGATTGCAAGTTCGAGATCGGTTGCGAAAATGGTGAGAGTATCACCGAGTGCGGTGAGTTTCACACCGTCGAGAATAGGATTGTTTCTCTTTATAGGAAGAGCTTTTACAACTTTTGCGAGAGCATCGCTCAATTCGTTTCCTTGACAAATAAGTTTCATATTCCGCCTATATATTTCTATATTGTTTTATTTTTAATAATGATAACATAAATAAACAATGTTGACAAGTGGAAAATAAAACCTCAACCACAATCTCTTGCAATCCAAAATATTTTTTATCGCAAGATATTGGAAAATCTCGTTTATTTTCTGTTGATAAAACCTATCTGGTTGTCAACATACCGTGTTTAGTTGTTCACCTTTGTCAACACGCTTGTGCGGATATCAAAAATTCAGGCTAGAAAACGAGAATATCAGCGAGAAAATATATCCTATCGCAAGGCTTATGACAAACGTCGCGCCAAAAACCGCAAGGTTTCGTTTTGTGTGCTTTACGTCCTTGAAAAGATATACGAACGCAATGCCGGCGTTCATGCAAAGTCCGCCAAGCGTCGCTCCGAATCCAAGCCCGCCCATAATATAAAGTTCGCTTATAACAACGGATGAAACGCAGTTCGGAATTGCACCCACGATAACTGCAAGCAGGGGAGCGAGATATTTGTTTGACGAAAGGAAAGTTATCAGGTTTTCTTCGCCGACTTTATATACGATTATTCCGAAAATAATATTTACAACAAGTACGTAAACGAAAATTTCCAAAGAGTGAAGAAACGGATGTATCAAAAATCTGTCGATTTTCTCTTGTTTTGCCGATTTTTTAGGCGTCTTTCGAGCGTCTTTTTCTTTTTGTTTTTCATCGTTGCTTTCAACTTCGAATTTTTCACATTCTCTGCAATCGTCGCACGTGCAGGACGGTTGATTTTCCTGTGTTTTTTCGACGAGTTCCGCACCGTCGCAATCGGTGAGTTTTATCTTGTATTCTTCATTACAATGCGCAACGTGATGTTCGACTTTCTTTCTGTTTTTTGAAAGTATAAGATCTATCGTATATCCGAAAACAAGTCCCAAAACAAATTTCAGCGCAATTAGCGGTAGCACATGCAACGCTTTTTCGGGCGTGCCCAAAAAGATAGGCAAAGCCTCGTCGCTCGTTGCAAGATATACGCCAATAAGCGTTCCTACGGTGATGTGCCTTTTTTGATACAGGTCGGTTGCAACCACACTGAATCCGCATTGCGGCAATAAGGATATACTCACTCCTATCAGCGGAGCAAGTTTGCCCTTGAACGATATTTTTTCTGACAGTTTCGGCTCAATAAGCGCAATGATGTATTGAAAAACAACCACCACCGCAAATATTTTCAAACTGTCAAGCAATGCGTCTATAACAACTTCTTTCATAACAAATTTATTATATCACGTTTCGCACGATAAGAAATATTTTTTTATAAACAATGCCAAAATTATTGTGGATTATCACAAAACAAAAAACTGCCGGTTTATTGATTAAAAATACAAAATCGGCAGTTTACATTGTAAAAGTGTATATTTAAAATATTGTTTATGCTAAAAATCACACAATTTAGATACGATTATTTCAATCTATTATTCTCTGTATTTAGACATCATTTCTTTAAATAAGTCTTGTGTCGAAGACGGTGTGTAGGTGATAGCGTTTGCGCCTGCATTGATTGTCTTCATTATACTTTCTTCGGATTTTCCGCCCGATGCGATTATCGGAACGTCGGGAAATTTTCTGCGTATATCGGCAACCACTTCCGGAGTATCTTGCGCGCATGCAACGTTCAATATTGTACCACCCGAAAGCGATACCTAATTAATGATATTCATATTTGGTGTAAATATGAATAAAGAATAATGATTTGACAAACATTTTTATTGGAGCTAAAATGACAAACAGATAAATAGTAATTTGAAAGTGAGTTGACTATTGATGACTAACACAAATTTTGTAAGTAATAGTTTAAAAGAAAAAGGTTTATATCCTAAATCTGAAAATAAACAATTCGGACTAAACATATCTTTAACAAGTAATAAAGAATTGATAATAAATGGAACAAGCGAGGATTTTATAGAATTGTCAGATTTACTTGTTTCATTGGCTATGTCTAAAACTAATGATCATCATCATATTGATGAACTTACTCTTATAAATGATAATTCTTCAATAAAAGAAATAATTATCGAAAAAAAATAAATTACAATTTATGCTTTTGTCAGTAGTTGAATCTTTATATAACACTAAAGGAATATTTAAGAATACTTCAATTAATACTTTACAAAAGAAGATAATGATAGACATAAATTAATGTTAAAAATTTATCTGAATTTATTGAAAAAACCAATTCCTACTGGAAAAGGTGCTAGACATATAGATGATGATAAATACTCGCCAATATTTACTAAAGAAGTTGAAACTTTAGATTTAGGTAGAGCCGATTTTCAAAGAAATAATTTTAGAATAAATGTGTATTTAAGTTATGATATAGACTAGGTTATCGTATATAAATTATATATGGTAATCTAGTCTTTTTTTTGTTTTGTTTAGTTATCGTTTTCGGGGGTTACTTTCAAAATAGTTGCGCCTGCATCAAGCCTTGCTTGTATATCGGTGTCTTTTTTCGTTACAGTTATTATAACGGGAATATCAACCGCCATAGCCACTGCGGATAAGTTTAGATTTGAAACCGGGCCGTTCAAAACAACACCCATTGCGCCTTGCGATTCCACGTCTTTTGCGATGGCAACCGTCCTCAATCCTTTTGTCTGCCACCCCCGACTCCGCAAAATACAGGGATATAAGAAGCCTTGATTATTGCGTCGCTTATTACTTGTTGAGGAGTGAAAGGGTAGACGGCAAACACCGCGTCGGCGTCGCAATTGCGGATGATTGCAAGGTCTGTTGTAAAAACGATGCTTTTTATTCGCCGTCCGTAAATCACGATTCCGCTTGCGTTGCGAATACAAGGCGGCATTTCCAAAATATTGTGGCGAAGTTTTGTGTTTATTTTCGGCGCAGAGGTTTTTCTTTCTTTTTCTTCCATAACAGACCTCTTTCGTAAATTATTAATTAATAAAAAACATACAAGTGTTAAAAAACTATTAAAGTTCCAAAAATCGGTTTTACGAGGCGCGAGCAAAAAATAATAAATAGAGTGGTGCATAAATACAAAAAATCGTTGACAAATTCTCTCGAAAAGATTATTATAAACAAGCATTGAAAAACAAATGCCTGTTTAGCTCAGTCGGTAGAGCATTCGGCTGTTAACCGAAGTGTCGGGGGTCCGAGTCCCTCAACAGGCGCCAAAAAAGGACGCATAAGGCGTTCTTTTTTTATTCTGCCGTTGTTGAGGGGGACACCCTTACGCGCGAAACATCGCTCGTCAGCGCATTGCGCCTCGACACTTCTTCCGAAGTGGACGCTCGGAAAAACGATAAATAAATTTATCTTCCTTCGCTACTACACGTGGGTCCGAGTCCCTCAACAGGCGCCATTAGGGAATAAAACGAACACCTCGAGTGTTCGTTTTGTTTTATACCAAGAAAATTTGTAAGTTGAGAATGTTTTTCCCTAAAAAAAAAGTAAAACAAACTATTAGAAGAGAAAAATCATTGTTTTTTTCTTCATTAGAGATATTTTATGGACTTAAAATCAAAAATAAGATAAAATCTAGGTATGCAAATAAACGTGTCTAACATTTCTGTTGAGTATGACGGAACGCCGGTGATTTATCAGGCGGATTTTGTCATTCACGAAAACGAGAAGATTGCGCTTATTGGGCGTAACGGATGCGGAAAGACGACGCTTCTTAAAGTGCTTACGGGAGAAGTCGAGTATAAAAAAGGCGAGGATGACGCACCGTACGGAATTTTCACGAGCGGTAATCCCGTTATCGGATTTTTGAAACAGACAAGCAACGACGACAAGTCCAAAACCATGTTCGACGAGATATTGGACGCGTATTCGTCCCTTATAAAAATCGAAAAAGACATGGAAAGCGCGCTTGAAGATTTACAAAACGACTCTTGCGACCAAAACGTAAGGCGATATTCTCGCCTTTGCGAGCAGTTTGAGAGAGAGGGCGGATATACCTACAAAAAAGAGTATCTTACGGCGGTGAAGAAGTTTGGATTTTCAAACGAAGACATGCAAAAACCGCTTTGCGAGTTCTCGGGCGGACAGCGCACAAAAATCTCACTTTTGAAACTTTTGCTTTCAAAACCCGACGTTTTGCTTTTGGACGAGCCTACCAACCACTTGGATTTGGAGGCTATCGAGTGGCTTGAAAACTATCTTTGCGCATACAAAAAATCCTGCGTGATAGTGTCGCACGACCGTATGTTTCTGGATAAAATCGTAAACGTCGTATATGAAATCGAGTACGGCGAAACAAAGAGGTATCAGGGCAATTACACCTCTTTTACGGCGCAAAAACAGCAAGCGTACGACAAGGCGCTCAAAGATTCGATTATGCGTAAAAAAGAGATTGATAGGCTTAGCGCGCTTGTTGAAAGATTCAGATACAAGGCAAACAAAGCCGCCATGGCGCAAGCAAAACTCAAACAAATCGAACGTATAGGCGAAGTCGGCACGCCGAGCAACTTTGACACGGCAACTTTCAAATCCAACTTCCAGCCTGAGCGCGAAACGGTTGAAAAAGCGGTTGTTTTGGACAAGCTCGTTTTCGGCTACGACAAGCCGCTCGGTCAAATAAATACAATTATAAAACGCGGGGACAAGGTCGGTATAATAGGTCAAAACGGTTGCGGAAAATCCACGCTTGTGAAAACCATCGTGCACAAAATAAAAGCACTCGACGGAAGCGCGACTTTCGGTCTGCACGCGCAGGTGGGGTATTTTGACCAAACGTCAACTCAAAGTTTTTCTACGCTTACGGTGCTAGAAGACTTTCAGAACGAATTTCCTATGCTTTCAAACACCGAGGCAAGAAGCGCGCTGGGTGCGTTTATGCTGTCCGGTGACGACGTGTTTAAGCGCATATGCGATTTGTCGGGCGGTGAAAAAGTGCGTCTTGCGCTATGCAAAATTTTGAGGAAAAAACCGAATATTCTCATTCTCGACGAGCCCACGAACCATATGGACATCATAGGAAAAGAAACGCTTGAAAGATTGCTTTCAAACTACACCGGCACGGTGATAACGGTATCTCACGACAGGTATTTCATCAACCGAGTTTGCAACAGGCTAATAGTTTTCGACGGTGGAAAAGCGGAACTTTTCGACGGCAAGTATTCCGATTACGAATCGAGAAAACAAGTAAGCGATTTTGCAAACGATTTTGTAAAAACGGTTGATGAAAAGAAAAAAGAAAAGCCCGTATCGCAAAGCAAAGAAGCGGCGCGCAGAGCGCATAGAATAAGTTTTCTGGAAGAAAAAATGAACGCGCTCAACGAGCAAATTTCTTCTCTTCAAAACACCATGCACAACGACCAAAGCGTATATTCTGACTACACCAAGATTGCCGAGATAGAGGAACAAATATCCTCTCTTCAAGCAAAACTCGCCCCCCTTGAAGAAGAGTGGCTGGAATTGTCCGAAAAACAATAAAACGAGGTTTAAACAATCAAAAACGATTAATTAAACCAGTGTTTTGCTAAAATGTCAAATTATTATAATTTAGTTACAAAAACAAAAGCACCGATTTTTCGGTGCTTTTGCAATGTTGTTTAGCGATTAAAATTAAGCGGCGTAACCGTACGCTTTTTCAAGATCTACGACGATGCCTGCCGTTTCGCTGTATGTGAGGCTCTTGAAGAAACTTTCGAGCGTGATAGGCTCGATTGCCGTTTTGACTTGCGCATCGATATTCGCGATGTTTGCATAGGTGAGCAATTCACCCATGGTCATTGTCGTAAATTTGAGTTCTACATCTTGGCTGAGGTTGTCCAGCTTGCTGTCTTTAAAGTCGTAGAACAAGCTGCCTTCCGTCAAATCCATAAGGTCGCTTATTGTTGCCTCTTTGATGACGTCGTTGATATTCGAAATCGTAACTTGTTTTCTTGCAAGCATACGGAGTACCGCTTCGCTCTTTTCGTTTTCAACGGTAACTCTTGCCGCTATGTGGTCGAGCGGATTTGTGTAGCTCACTTCGTCCGAGGAGTTGTACGCTTCGTTTGCAACGGCAAGGTAGCCGACAACCGCAGTGTATCTTTGCAAACTTGCGTCGTGCAAATTGGAGTCGTATCTTACAGGTTCGTTGTTGATGATGACGTAAAGCTGACCGTACTCTTCGTTTGTGGGGACGTAGATATTTTCGCAATATTGCTTTGAGAACAATATTTCGCTTTCCGCACGTTTATAATAGCCCGTGCCGTCGTCGGGGGAGGAAACGTCAACGTAAGAAGTGCCGTCGATGCGACGATAAACGTCGTTGCTATAATGCGTGTAGTTTGAAGAATCGTACGGTACGTAAGTGCCGTTTATTATCACGTACAGATCACCGGCGGTGTTCGTGTACGTAGGCGTCGTGTATTCCGAACCCGCGACTCTCTTATATATTTTATTGGTGTCGAGAACAAATTTCAGAGTGCCGGTCGAATAGTCTTGTTTCGTGTTTTGGGCAATCACGTAAGTGCAGAGCGCAACGTTGTGGATATACTCGGTTTTTCCGTCCTTTGTGCCTTTGTAATAGAGGTTCCCTGCCGCGATTGCGCTGTCGGTCAAATCGGTGATTTGCTCGTAAGAATAAGTCATAGTACCCGTAAACGTAATATTCGTGGCTTTTTCAAAACGATAATCGCGCTTCATATATTTGCCGGTTTTGTCGTACACGAACGTATATTGTTTTTCAACGTCGTCCACCTTTTCCGAGCCTACGGGAGCGATGATAAAGCGATTCGTGTTTGAAATTTCGCTGTCGGCAGGTTTGTTTGTTTTATAGTTGTTTACGACGGTATTTACGGTTGAGTAAGTGTACACGTCGATAAGCTCCGAAAGAAGCATATCTTTCATCACCGCTTCCATTGCGGAAGAGAGGTTGTCCACTTTGACGTAAGCAAGGCGTTTGATGACGGCGGAGCTTTCGCCCTCGAGGGTGACTTTGAAGTTTTGATATTTTGCATCGACGGACGACGGATCGAACGCGTCGTTTTGGCGCATATACACGCTGTTTGCCGCGTCGTAGTAGAAGTAAGACGTGCCGTCAATCTTTGTTTCGTCCTGAACCATCAAGTCTATATCGATGTCCATTACATCACCGAGCGTAAGGCTTGAAAAAGCGTTTGAAAAGTCGCCCAAAGAGGAATATGCCAAGCGTTGCAAGACGTTTGACGAGGGATTGTAGCTAGGATCGGAAGCGTCCTCTTTTGCGCAGTCGTATCTTGTGAGCGTCGAGGAATGTTCTGCGGGATTGTAAAGCGTGAAGTAGAAGGGGTGAGCAAACTTGCCGTTTGCGTCCTCGACGTATTTACCGTCCGCTTCCTTTGTGAAGCGTTGAGAGTCGAAATACGCGTTGCCATCGCAATAAACGTATTTGTCCTCTTCAACCACTTTGACGTACTTTCCGTTGAGGTTTTGCGTGTATTTGTAGAATTGAACGTCTATGGTTTCTGCAAGCGTAAGCTCGTCCGCAACCGTGCCGAGATCTTTGACAAGGCAATCTCTTGCGGCGAGTGATTGCATAATACGCGCGGAGCTTTCGTCTATTTGGATAACTTCGTCCACTTTGAGCGTATCGACAACCTCGCTTATGTTGTCGAGGGTGGCGTTCTTTGTGGAGAGAGTTCTCATAAGCACGCTGTCGCCCTCTTTGATGCGCACGAGTTCGTCGAAATACATCGTGTTGAGTTCGCTGCCGATGTTTTTGAGGGTGTAGCCTCTTTTTGCCATTTGTTGAAGCGCAAGAGCGGTCGCACCTTCGGAGGAAAGATTATATCTTGCAAGTCCTGCGTCGGTATCGGGATTGTAAAGGCGGAATCTGGGGACTGCGACGTAATATTCGCCGCCTTCTTCAACCGTGCCGGAATACTCCGAGAAATCGCCGCTTGCGGTTTTTTGATAGAGGGTGTACTTGGACAAATCGTGAGCGTATTTGTTGTATGCCACAAACACTTTGTCTTGCACGTACGCGCCGCTCGCGCTTGCGACGTATGCGTCGTATTCGATGTCCATAACCTCGCCTATAGTGAGCGAATCGGCAATGGTTGCAAGGTCGTCGAGCGTGCAGCCTCTTGCGGCGAGAGATTGCATAATACGCGCGGATTCGTCGTTTATATCGATGAGTTCGTCGATTTTGAGAGTGTTGATTTTCGTGCCGATTTCGGTGATTTTGCAATCTTTGAGAGCGATTATCGCTTTTGACGTGCCGGGCTTATCGGTGTCTACGACGTCGCCGACTGTGAGCGAGTCGAGAAGTCCGTCTGCGTTTTGAAGCTCTACGACGCTCATATAAGCGACGATTTGAAGTACGGTTGCGGACGTGCCTTTGTGCGTGCGCAAATACGCCGTGCCGCTTGCCGTTTCACCCTCGCCGAGAGTGCGAAGCATGCTATCTTTAGTTATCGGGCTGTCCGTGATATAGAAAACGTCGCTGTTTTCGTACGTGCCGTCTTCCAAAGCGTATTTCACGTTTTGGATATCGATATTGCCGCCCGAAACGGTCGGAGTGGATGCAAACGCAATATCTTTAAGAGCGGTAAACTCCTTTTGCACGAGGGTGTATTTGCCACCGTCAAGCGTTGCGATGCGGTTTGCATAAGTTGCGATATACAACTCGTTCATATCCGCAACGTCCGTTGAAAGAGTGTATTGAACGTGACGATAGAAAGTTTTTTCGTTTTCGTCATCGTTGAAATCGTCCGCATAACAGGAGTTGTCTACGACGTATTTTTCGCTTTCCGTTCCGTCCTCTGCGACAGAGGTCTTTTTGACGTATCTCAATTCTTTTTCGACGAGTTTGTCGGTCGTGCCGTCGCCGTCGGTGTCGATTGCGCCTGCGATAAATGTTTCAACTCCGAGAGCGGGGGAGTAGTTTTTGTTTTGAAGTTCGGCCTTTGAAACTTCTTGATAAATATCGGTTTTTTTGTAAACGCGGTTTTCGCCTTTGACGACGAAAGAGTCGGTGTCTACGTCCAGAAGTCTGTTGAGAGTAATTGCGTTGACCACTTCGCCGAAAGAGGAGAGCGACACGTCTTGAATCGTTGCGATGAGCTTGTTGTCGCCCGTGCCGATGTCGATGCCGAAATCGTCCTTAATCTTGCGCACGGACAAATCGCCGTTGAGCGAGCCCATAATGTTGTTGAGTGCGGTTTTCAAGTTGTTTTGCAAGTTTTCGTCGAGGATAGGCAAGCCGTAGGAAGAGAAATCGACGCCGGCAATACCGCTTATATCGTTGAGTGTGAAAGAATTGACCACGATGGACATATCGTTCAAAATATCTTTGATCGGGGCGGTGTAGAAGTCTTTCGTGGTGAAATCTATGCCGCTCAAACCTTTCAATATCGCAAGTCCGTAGTGATCGTAGAGCGTTTGCAAAGTGAGCGAATCGATGCCGTTTATGTCGTTGATGAGGCTCTTGACGGCGTCCAGAACGGTTTGTCCGTACAAGGCGCTGTCGGGCGCAATGATTTCTTCTTGCGTGATTTTTTGTTGCAGTTGTCCCACGGTCACCGAAGTGCCCACGACAAAAACCGCTCCGCCGATAGCGAGGACGAAAAGTATGATACCGATGATCATACCCAAAACGAAAGTTAATGTTCCGCGAAGTACTCTCATAAAATTACTCCATAAATATCAAACGTGCATGCGCAAGCATACACGAGGATTTGTCAACCAAAGATTTTGGTGAAAAGTTTTGCAACGGGATTGTTGGCGTAAAAATATCCGCACACGGTCGAAGAGGACAAAGCTTCGTCGACGGCGGGGATTTTGTCTTTGAGCGCGTTGAGTATTGCAAGTGCCAAAAGGATAAACACAAACGCGAACGCTACGGATATGACTGCGCCGAAAGTGCGATCCACCGCAACGAGAGCCTTTGAATCTGACGTGTGCATTTTTGCAAATATCTTGCGAAGAAGCCAGCACACGAGCCCCAGCGCCAAACAATACACGACGAACATAACCACCGCAACGATTATATCTGACACGAAAGTGCCCGCAACGCCGCCGATAGTCTGTCCGTCGTCGGTGATAAACGTCTTTGCAAGCCACACGGCAAATTTGCCTTTTAGCGAAGAAGTAAGGTCGTTGCCCATGCTGCTTTCGAGAGGTTGCTCGGACGTGCCTTCGTCGGTGGTGACGCTCACCCAATAAGATTTTTCGCCCGTTTCGGCGTCCACGCGCACGTTTATAGGCGTTGAAAAAATCACGTTGCCGCTTTCAAACTTTGCGGATATGGAGTTGTCCATATTCACAAAAACGTCGAGGTTGCGCACCTTGTCGAAAGTGGGGGCAATCAAAAGCAGAGCCGCAAGCATAATTGCAATCGTCAAAAAGAAGCCTTTGAAAGATTTTGCAAAGCCTCTGATGATGCCCAATATAAGTCCAAGTGCGATTATTACGAAAAACGCAATATCCGCATACGGTATATCGGCACAAAGTAAGTTGACTGACATATTTGCTCCTTGCGTGCTATGGGTTACACCTGCTCGCGCAAGCGTGTCCGCGCATAAGTTATGATTATAAACATTATAATCAAAAAAGAACGCATATGCAATAAAAAAATGAAAAATGACGATTTTGCGAAAACGTCAAAGGTTGATTTTTGTCTAAAAGCACGTGTGAAACCCTGACTTAATTTCGGTCATCCTATTGCGCATTTCAACATAATAGCGATTTCATCTGCCATTTTTTCAACGTAAAGTGGTGATACTGTCATAAGTTGCATCAGAGCGTCGCCGTGTTTTTGTGCCACTATACCCAAAACACCCACGTCCCCGAATCTCTCGGATTTTCCCGTTACGCCCGAGGGGCAAACGCCGTCGTCGCGCAGCACGATTTGTCCAACTTTGTCCTTGTTTCCAAGGGAGGCGTCCACTGCAACGAGCAGTGCGTTTTCGTGTGCGGACTTGACGAAAGACATCCACTCTTTCATATTTTTGCCGTTGATTTGCGCCTCGTCGGTGCCGTACACAAACGCGCCGATGTTGTATTTTTTCGTAAGCAGCGTTCCGACCAAAGGGCCGAGAGAGTCACCCGAAATGGCGTTTGTGCCGAAACACACGATCACCACATCGCGCTCGTTTTTGTCGATCGCGGCTTCGAACATCTTTGCGACAAAGGGCGCAAGGGGATGAATATCGGTGTTGTTTCGGGCAATTTGTTCTGTGGTTGCGACAATGCTTTTTTCGTTCAAAACTTCCTTTTTCATTCAATGATTATGGACTGATTTTCGAGAATATAAACGAGGGGAAAACAATAAAAAAGCCGCGCTTTTTTTGCACGGTTTTTCAGCAAGTTTTGCAGTTTGTACGCTTTGTCAATTCACGTCGCAAGCAACGTCTTGCAAAACGTTTTCGTCAACGCACTCCGTCGTATCGAGTTCTCTACGATAGGGCGCGTCGAACTTGTACGTCTTTTTAAACAAGGTTTTGAAATCGAGGATTTTGTATGCATACGCAAGTGTATCAAAGCTCTTTTTGCTTGCAAGCCGCCAAATTCCAAGTACGAGCGCAACAAGCACAATCGCAATACCCATGCCTATCAACGCGCCTATAAAGTCTATCAAAACGTCCGTAATCGTGCAAAATCTTCCGGGAGCGAAATACTGTATGCCCTCGCTTATCCCTGCGTACACGAAGGCAAGCGGCGCACTGAATAAGGCGCACCCCCA